>Ga0247773_1000376_pt1 | contig 19790 bp, 50 predicted proteins | sample UWRJL092311B6_FD_179934 | JGI IMG/M metagenome (GOLD analysis project Ga0247773, IMG submission 179934) | Plant litter microbial communities from Arlington Agricultural Research Station in Wisconsin, United States - UWRJ-L092-311B-6 | ecosystem: Environmental > Terrestrial > Plant litter >...
CCCCGAGACACACAGAATCATGGTCTCGTCGTCAACCTTGCGCTTGTGCAGGGTCAGCACCATTTCAGGAACACGTGCGATCTGTCCCTTAACCCCACTCAAAGGGATTGGCTTGTCCCCGTCGTTGTATGGACCGGTTACGTGGTGAAGACCAATGACACAGGCTGCTGTCTCCCGTGCCATTGCGTGGAGATAGTCCATAAGCCCCTCAAGGCCTGTGGAATAGTCCTCGTCTCCTGCACCAACACCCGACACGTTGGTGATGTTGTCGATAACCACCAGCGTGGGGTACTCCCCGAACAGCTCCCAGTACGCCTCCAAGATTTCTTCTATGTCATCCGGTGTGGGACTGGACTCGTAGTCAATTCGTAGGGGGACGTTCGACATCATGTCCTGAATGTCTGCCGGGATCTCGTTGGCCAAGACCATTTCGGTAGTCTTAGACAGGGGGATGTCAGTAAGAATTGAGATAGCTCTTGTCATCTGCGTGAAGGCGTCGCTGTCGGCAGAGAACACCATACTGGGAACACCAGATTGGATGGTCAATGCCAGGGTGAGTGCAGACTTGGCGGTACCGGGTCCCGCCGCGATCAGAACGAGCTGACCACGGCGGAACACGATGCCTGCGTTATCGAGTGCTACCCATCCAGTGGGGATTGGTTCCCCTCCAGCCCCTCTCGCCCTCATGCTCTGGTTGAGAGAGTAGATGGTGGCTCCCTACTTCATGTCGCGAAGGTCAGCCTCGAAGGCTTCGATCATCTCGATGAACTTGGCGGAAAGCTCAACCGCCTTGACCTCAGCCGGGTCAGAGCTGAAGATGTACGGAAGCGCAGCGAAAGCAACGCCGGTCTTCATGATGCCGGAACCCTCAAGAACGCGGGCCTTGGTGATGGTGTCAGACATTGTGTTTCTCCTCTGTGTGGGTTATCAGGCGTTGACGATGCGGTCGGTGGTCTTGTCGATCTCTTCGATGACCAGACGGAGTGCCGAAGCAACCGCCTTGTCCTGGGTGGAACCGAACAGTTCGTGCAGAAGGACACCCATGTTGGTGAACTCCTTTAGCGAGTTCAGCTCGAACTTCACGGTCTCGATGCTAATCTGGTCAGGCATTTGTTTCTCCTCTTGTTTGTTTTTTGGTTGGTAGAACTTACAGGCCGATCGTGCCACCGGCCCAAGCGAAAAGCTCATCGGTCTTGATGTGGATCAGCGGACCCATGATGTAGATGAAGGCCCACAGACCGAAGATAGACATGATGGTACGAAACGCGGTGAGCTTGAACATGCTTACTTATCTCCGTTTCCGGTGTCTCCACCATTGCTGTCACCGAGCGTTCCCGGCAGTTCCTTGGTCGGCTTACCTCCGGGGTCGCAACCCCAGGAGAAGAGAGCAACGTACTCGTCGTCGCTGCCTTCCACGTCCTCGAAGTAGATCAGGGTCGAACCATCACAGAACCAGTAGAGGTTGCTCGTACCGGTCACCAGCGTGGCTCGTGCCGCACTCTTGTCGACTTCCTTACACCCAGCCAGAGCCAGAAGTGCAACGGCCCCGATGACTACAGCCTTGAGCTTGTTGTTCACTTGTCGTCCTTACTGAAGATGGCTTCGGCCAGCATTCCCGCACCCAGAAGACCGGTGAGGATGCCAATGGGCATGAACGGGGTGTTGACCAGCATGGCTGCGAGTGCCAGGAAGCACACACCGCCAACCAGGAACGCGGTATTGGAAGGGCTCACGCAGAAGCACCTGCCCACAGCATGACCGCACCCGCACCGAAGAACACGTACGCCACGTTCTTCATCTTCTTGGTTGCCATGAAAGCAAGTCCGATAACGAACAGACCGGCCGCAACCTGCGCGCTTGCACTGTGCATTTTCTTTCTCCTCTGTCTAGTATTTCACTGTTGGTTTACACTACGAACAGAACTGCAACCCACATCATTACCGCTGCAACAAAGAAGAACGGCGTTGCCGCTTTCCCAGCAGCGTTTTCCATGCTGGAGAACACGACGACGTTCATTGAAAGCAGCACCGCCCCAAGAATCATCACCAACACTAGAAGTCACCCTCCGCAACTTGCAGTGTCCGAAGACCGATAGACCTCCAGGTCTTCACCACCCTATCACGGTCGTCAAGCGCGAACTTGACGTTCCAAGGAGCATCACGGACGTTCTTGTTGAAGAGTTCCAGCTTCACCACGTTGTCCGGACGTGTGTCCCCTTCGGGACGCATGAACAGACCAGCAATCGGTACTTTCACCTCTTGGTAAAGCCACTCTTCGGTGACATCCTTGAATTTCTCGTCCCTACCAGACATGAAGATGATCTGATAGCCCAACCTGTAGTGGTAGTCCCTGACGATCTCGATCACATCGGGGTGGGGGTAGTCCAGGTGATACTTACTCGTGTCGTATGGACCACGAACGCCTTCGTGATTGGCTACCGTCCCGTCAATGTCGACCAGGATAGCCTTGGGATAGGCGTGGTCACCAAAGTACGTCTCACCCTTGGTGACACCAGACCCAACCTCTGGGACCGGCATCTTCTCACCCTTGAGAGGCTTGATGAACTTGCCATGCCAATCCGTGATGATGTGCTCCGGAACCGGCTCGTCTCGTCCTGCGTTCCTGCTCAAGCAGGTTTCGAGAGGAACATGGGTCAGGTCTGCCTGGTACCACGAAGAATCAGACTCTTCTGCCAGTTTCACGAACCGCTTGCGGTATGCCGCCCGAAGATTGCAGTCGTGCACAACCACCAGGTGACCAGCCGCAAGCGACTCCTTGATCGTGGCTTCCTGAACCTTGGTGACCAAGCGTTCTGCGCCACCGTTCATTCCCGTCTTGTATCCGAACAGCATCATCCGGATGTCGTCACGGGAAATCATCACAGCTTCGTCTTGTTCCTGATCACCAACCACATGCTTGGCGTAGGTGGTCTTCCCAGATCCGGGAAGCCCTACCGTGTAGATCAAGAATCCACTCATGCTGCCAACACCAACTCCTTATCCGGGATCGGGAACTCCAGAGCGTTCACACTGCCGTGACAGATGCAATTGCACGGGGTCTCGATGATCCTACGGAACAGATCCGAATGGATCATCCCGTTGAAGCAGAACTCCAGGTCGTCTTCACCGAAACCGCAGTCACACGGGGTCGGTACTCCACTGAATGAGTCCACGTTGAACGACCGCCTTTCCACGGTTCCAACTCTTGCCGTTGTACTTGGTGCACTGCCCCCTGGCTACTCCCAGGTTGTGATACACGTACTGCTTGTTCCAGGTGCCCACAGACAGCCCGGTGTCTTCGTTCACCAGGCGGTAAACGTATTCTTGACGTTCTCCCTGACCCTGGCAACTCTGAAGCGGACCCCTGTCCGCGTGGATGTGAGGCAAGTGCAACTCCTTGTTCTTGCAGTTGCCTGGGGGGTAATCGATCACGGCTTTGCTACCTTCGTCTGGCCCTTGGGCTCGAATTGTTTGTAGATAATCTTGGTGTAATCGTAGCCATCCACCACACACCAAATGGCACCCCAGACCCACCTAGGCAGGTCACTGATGAGTTCTTCGATCATCAAGCGTGCTTCTCGCTCACCGTTCTGGGCACACTCAATGAGGTAGCTCAGGTCAGGGGAATTTACGCAATCATCGATGATCGAAAGGTAGTCTTCAAATTTTGCGGTAAATTTGGAAGCCTCGGAGTCCATCCAATCATGGAACTCGTCCGGCATCCCCGCCTTGTACTCGTGGAACCTACCGTCCTTCAACGATTCCCAGATGGTCTTCTGAGACAGCAAGAACACCAGCTTGTGCTTGTCGATATAGTCTTGCTGCTTGATCTTGACTCGCTCGTTGGTGTCCTTGTACCTGACCACCCACCCTTCCGCGTTGTCACGCGGGAGAGAAGACACAGCCTGACCAAGGCTGGTGTACGAGGTCACGTTCACCGAAGGTCCAGGCCATGCCCGGCTACCCTGCCAGATCCCGAACTCATCGTCTTCACCGTTACCCATGTCAATCCCTGCGATCAGGGCGAGGTAACGGTCTTGGCCATAGTCCAGGACGATCCTGTTCTCTGGGTAAACGATCTCGAACAGCGGAGTGATTCCACCAGGAGGTAGATAGTTCGGGAACGTCTCTTGCAGGATCTTGTTGGCTTCGATGGCTTGCTCACTCGCAAAGCTACCCTTGGTGGCAATGTATAGCTTGCCTTCCCATACGTAGCCAATACCTAGCGAACCGTCCATCTTGTCGGTGACTTCTACTTCAGCCTCGTAGTCTTCACGGGCATCCGGCTCACCCAAGTTGAAGAACTTGGCGAAAGGCCTAGCCAGGATCTCTTGGGTCTGCCAGTTGAAGATCAGTCCACGGCAATTCCTTGTCACTTCGTTCCAACACCTTGCGACCACACAATCCTTCGTGTAGCAAGCAATCGCCAATGGAAGGGAGGGGTGAATTTGCGTTCGAATCATCCCCTTCCCTTCCATCTCGACGTAGAGTGCCGGATCGAATAGTTCGTCCGTCCTCATGTCTTAGCTCTTCTCGTAGACCGTAACCGTCTTCTGGTGAGGGAACACCTCGTGGAAAGAACCGTCCCAGTCCGTGCCGTAGTACGAACCGTAGTAGCCCAACTTCTCGAAGAATCGAGACTCCATCGAGAACTTCTGGATTCCGTTGACGTGGGGGCTCACCTCAATGACAAGGCGAACCGATTCCCCGCCACCTTCACCACCACCCTTTCGGTGCACCGGACGAGCCATGTACTCGTCATTGATGACAGTGAATTCCTTCTCCGAAGCCTCCCAGCGCCAGTAGCTCCAGGAGAACTCCTCGTAGTAGTCTTCTCCGAATTCGTCGTACTCCCGTTGGCTGGTCAGAAGCGACTCAACCTCATCGATCGTGATCACTCCCCACCACCGCCGTAACCCCCGCCACCGGACGACGAGCCGCTGTCCGGAGAGTACGACGGAGCAGAGTACGAGGGAGCCTCGTAAGAGGGGCTAGGAGCCACGTAGGCGGGCTGTGAGGTGTCGCTGGGGTAGTCATACCCGGAAGACCTCCCGTGAGGCTCGTAGGACGTCTCAGCCGACGACACGAAGAACGCGTCATCGAACGTGGTGGACGAAGCGTAACGCTGCTCGTCTTCCCGACGCTCCCGCTCCCTGCGAAGCCGCTCCTGGTGCGCCAGGTTGGCCGCTCGATCACGTGCCACATCCTGGAGCCGTCGTCGTTCCGCCTCCTGCTGGATCACGTAGTTCTTGCCTCGGTAGACCTTGGCCTCCTCATCCCAGGTCACCCCACCCACCTGGATCACACTGCCGGACACGCGTCCGTCAACCCGGTTGTAGGTGACCGCAGTCCCGATGGTCTCGGGTGCCTGCCGGACCTTGTCGGTCTTGATCGGCTCCGGAACAACCGGAACAGGCACGGGCTTACCCTTCTTCTGTCGACGGGTCAGCTTTGCCACCAGGTCAGTGAAAAAGTTGTTCATTTCGAAAACCTCATTCCGTGTCTCAAATTTTGGCGAAATTCTGAAGGCCGAAGGGCTCACGGCCGAAGCCGTGAACCGATCTACTTACAGAAGGTCGTAGTTCTCGTAGAACAAGTCGGTAGCGTGAGGATAGAACTCACCCTCAACACCCTTGATGACGATCTGACCCTTGAAGACCGTGACCCAGGTTCGGTGAAGCTTGTCGAACACTTCAGCTTCAGCCCTGGGGTATCCAGGCTCACGCTCACCAAGGCGGAACAAACCACCGGTCCACTCGTCCAGCTCTGCGTAATTGGTACCGTCGAAAATCCGGTACTCGATCACCAGAGGCTTTTTCCTTGCGAAAGGCATTCCTACCGCCAAACCGTGATGACCTCTTCGTGGGCCGTCACCTTCTCAAGGGGACCGTAGTACTCCCCGCCGTAGTACGAGGCGTAACGCCCGTCCAACTTGTAGTGGGTCGCGCCCTCTTCCGTGATGACACGGAAGATCATGTAGTAATCGTCTCCCTGACCTTCGCCGCCGAAGGTCTCGATCACGTTGACCAAACCCAGGCCTTCGACCAGGATCGGTTCGTCCTGGCCGTGGTCCTCCCACGCGTCCCAGCCAAAGGCCTCCCAGTCAACCGGAGGGACCTGACGGCCCATGTAGTCGATCCGTGCATCCGTGGTTCCCGAGAACCTGTGGTTCTCGATCAGTTCGGACACAGCCTCATCCACGAGTTTAGCCATAGTAGACCGACGTCCTTTCCTTCTTCTCGACCTTGACGAACAACCCGTTCCATTCCCTACCGTCATAGGACGACCACTCGCCATTGATCTTCCAGTATTCGCTGTCGTACCCGTTCGCAACCTGGAAAACCATTTCGATCGGAAGGGTCTCGTAGCCATCCAAGTTCATGGCGTCGGTTCCGTAGACCTTCTCGACCATCAGCTTGTCATCACCCAGGAACTTGGTGTCACCGACTGGCCACTTGGCCCACACGGCTTCCCAGCCCTTGTACCAACCACTCTCGTCGTTGCAGGAATCCCGAATGAGGATACTCAGGTTCGAGTTACCCTCCGGAAGTTCCTGACCGCAGGTCCTACACGTGTCGCTCATCAGACCCCACTCCACTCGAAGACCGTTACCTGCTTCTCAGAGCCGGTAACCTGCTCGAACTTGCCGTGCCACGAGACGTGGCCGTAGGAGTTGGCGGTTCCCCACTTGCGGAAGAACAGGGTCTTGTCGATGCCAACCACCTTCAGCACCATCCAGGCCTCACCTTCGAAACCCTGGTCGTAGGCGTCGTCGTAGCTCTTCGGACCCCATTCCTGTTCCATGTCGATCTTGGCTTCCACGGTCAGAACCGCACCGTTGTCCAGCGTGATCGTGACCGGGGAGTAGGTACCCGAACCGTAGCGGTACGAGTAGGTGCCCTCGAAGATCGTGTCCCACGAGTAGTCGCTATCCAGAATCAAGTTCTGGTACTTACAAGTCATGCAATCCATGTTTCTCCTTCAGTTGACCAGTTCCACGATTCCCCAGATAACCAATCCGAGGATTGCCATTGCTGCCATTCCCATCAGGAACACACAGCCGATACACCCGTTGACCATTTCGTCAGGGTCCATTAAATCCACATCCCTACTAGCCACCCAATCAGGGCAACCAAGGCGAGAACAACCAGGAGACAGATGCCAGCCGCAGCCGCTCCCCACTTTACGTTTCCGTCATCGTTCATGTCAGCCACCACCACTGGTTCCGCCCGAAGACCTACCACCAATGCCGCTGGAACTACCAGCCTTCACACCAAATCCACCACGGGTGATTGATGACATCTGACCACCCTGGGACGGAAGTGACTTGGCAATTGGGGTTCCCTTGGAAACCGTTCGAGAACCAATCGTGGAAGGAACCTTCTGGCCATGCGCCGGAACGACCGTGTTGGACGAACTACTGATCCACATGAAGTAGCTGCCACCAGAACCGCTACGTCCTTCGTCGTCGAAGTCTCCACAGTTGGAGTCGTCGATACGTAGTTCGGTCACCTGATCGACACACACGCCGCCGTACTGCGCGTCTGGTGCCTCTTCTGCACAGCCACCCAGGAGAAGCAGAGCAGCCGCTACGGCAGGTACCAGAGATAACTTATGATCCAACATCACACCCTCACTAGTTCGCTTTTAAACCAGGAAGACGGCATCTCATCATCGTCCAGGAAAACTCTGATCCAGTCGCCGCTTACAGCGATGACCACACCTTCCCATCCAACGACCAACCCGTCCGGGTCTTTGATAACCCTTACCCTATCTCCTTTATCCATCACACCTTCACTAGCTTGTGGGAATTCAGGAGGTGTCGCTCGATGTAGTCGAAACCAGGCTCCAGGAACAACTCGGCGTTGTCCAGGATTGTGCGAGCAGTCCACCCCTTCGTCAGTGACGTAGCCGTTCGCCGGAAGGCCCACCAGTAAGCAGCCTTAGGCGAGACTCGATACCTTTGAGGGATCACGATCCGCTCAAGAGCGGTGACGAAGATTTCTTCCTTGATGAGAGCCACAAACCTCGGAAGCGGAAGAGCCTTCATCTTCTTCATGTCGATGTCAACCTCAGCCCCGTCCTTCAACACTTCCGTGTAGATGGGACGATCACCGTAGGCTACCGAATCGTGAAGAGAGTCGTGGTCGTAGGTTCGACGGACAGCGTCATCGAAGAAGTCCCGCTTGTCCTGGTCAAGGTCCATGACCTTCTTGCCGTGCGTCTCCTCCCACACTCCGTAAAGGAGCTTGTGCAAGTCCAGATCCAGCTTGGCACCAGCACGCTTGAGTTGCACGATGTCGTAGACGTGCTTGTTCCAGGTGTTGTTCTTCAGGTCCCACTGCGCATGGGAAACCTTGATGGTGTAGAGGTCGTCAAGGGATGCGTAGGTGTACCCAACCCCGGCAGGCGGAATGCTGTCGACCCAGGGCCGAAGCGACTCGTGCCAGAACACGTCGTCACCGGCTACAGGATCGTCGCTGAAGACGTCGAGATCCTTCGGGGTACGGTTACCCACCCCCCAAGCCCTCATCGCCGTAGAGCCGATCACAAGTGTTGGCACAATCTCCTCCTAACTCTGGTAACCCATCTGGTAGACGCCCCAGGTGTCCTTGATCGTCTCGAACGAGGTGTAGGTATGCTGGGGGTCGTACTTGCTCTGTGCCGCCTCCAACGAACTCGTGTACAGGAACTGGTCGGGGGCCATCTCGTACCACCGGTTGGTGAAGTGCATGTCCCCGTCTCGGATGACCCGAAGCGGACTCTTGGCGACCGGGGGGTACGCCGTGTTCAGGTAGTCCCGAAGGGCCTTGGCGTTCTCCACGCTGATGAACGTGGTAGCCCCGGTCTTGGGGAACCCGACGAAGAGACTTTCGTTCTCGTTGTCGGCACGGATGTACAACTCCCGGCCGTTGGTTCCGGCAACGCCGAACCCCTCAACCTCCTTGCGTTCCAATGTGAACCCGGAAGGTAGGTTAGCCGGGGGAACAAACGATGTCCCCTTGATCGAGAACTCAACAATGGTCATTGTTCTTCTCCTTCATGACTTTGATGTGGGCAATCGCACGGTTGTGCATGGTCTCCCAATTTTCCTTGGAAAACCTAGGCCAGAGGTGGTCGCAGTCTGGGCATTGCCAGATTAGGATGCCATCGTAAGCACCCCGAACCTCAATGCCGTGGAACCTCTGCCACGTGGGCCACTCGTTGGTCTTCAGCCACTCATTGGCGGCTTCCTTGCCTTGCTTCCCGATGTCCCAGGGAACGTAGTGATGCACGATGTCCGCCGGGATGGGGCCTCCAACATCAGAGACCCCACACCCAGGGCAAAACGTCTCGGCAGACACTACCGGTAGGTCACCGATCGAATACCGTACTTGTCCACGAGGTATTGGAACGTGATCTCCTCGTTGTGGCACTCCAACGTGTCCGGATCGGTGTCGATGTGGGAGTAGGTGAACCGGTCCGGTCGGACCTCAATCCACCTGAAGGACGAACCCGTGGAGTCCTCGCCATCGTGGACGATCCGGAGACGCGACTCACCCAGCGTCGCCGACAGCGCGTCCCGAAGCTTCTGCACGTTCTCCCTGTCCATCAACCGAACCATCTCGGTTCCACCCGGACCATTCTTCACGGTGATGGAAGCAACGGTCGGGAAGTAGTCACCCGGCTCGCTCTCCCTGGTCTCGACCCTGAACGTGGTGCCGAAGATGCTCTTGGCCGTGACGTCGACAACGTCCCTGACCTCTTCGGTCTTCACGGTCAGACCTTCCGGCAGGTTCACCGGCTTGACCGTGGACGTGCCCTCAACACTGAAAACCTTACCCATGTCTCTCCTCAGTAATTCTGGTTGAACACGAAGCAGGGAACTTTCTGTTCCTCTGCGTAACTCCAGGTGTATTGCGTGCCTGGTGTGAATCCGTTGCGGAACACCAGAAGGAAATCCGGACCCTGATCCACCATAAGCATGTTTCGCACCAGCGGTGCTTGCTTACGCAGTCCAGGGGCTACGTTGTAATCGGGCTTGAAGAACTCCACTTCAGCACCAGCGTGCAACCACATGGAAGCACAGATCGAGTCCGCACCGAAGGCCTTCCCGTTCAACATCTTGGGAAGCTCACCCACATGATCGTAGATCCAGTGCAGGACATCACGTGCTGTTACCCAGTCCGTGTAGGTCTGGGAGCCTGTCACCATGAATGTGTGGACCTCTCGACCCCACATATGAACAGCAAGCCTTTCCAGTTCCAGCGCGTTTTCTGGCGTCACTTGTCCGCCTTCAACATCTGGACAATCCACCAACCCGGAACCAGAAGCGGCCACATCCACGAGGAGAACAGAGCCAGCAACGCTGCCATCCAGTAATCCCCGTTGTCAGGATCTCCGCTTACCATGTCCTTCAGGAAGAACTTGGCCATAGGCACCAGGAACCCCAAGGTACCGATGAGCCAGACAAACAGGATCACGATCCACATTAGTTCCCCATCTCCCTATTCAAAGCCGCCGTGTACTCACGGCTAAGCTCGTTGATGTGTCGTTCGAGCTGCGACACGTAGATGCTGTGGCTGATCTTTCTTTTGTTCATCTCCCAATCCTGGGAGAAGATGTAGTGGCACGTCATGCCTGCTGACCAAATCGTCAGGAGAGCACCCACAACACCCATGACAAACGCCGCAGCTTCCGGCAACAAACCCGCAGGACCCAGCGTCACAGCCATGCTGAGAAAGGCAATGCCCAGGGCTAGACCCGTTCGAGCAAGGCGAACCTTCAGCTTCTCGTGCTTGACGATGTCCCGATTAAAGTCCATCTTGTCCAACAGATCATCCGACCTAGCCACTGCCTATCCCCTTCTAAGCCATTGCGTAACTACAGGACGAACGGACCGAACAGAACATGCATGTCTGGGGGTCTGGTTTGGGCGTGAAGTCTTCAGCCTTGATCTGGGCATCAGCCTCCCCGTACACATCGGCTAGGCGCTCTACGGACCAACCAGACAGGTCGTAGTCGATGGTGGGTCGTCCTAGCTGGGCCATCCAGTAACGACCCGTCTTGAACGGAAGATCGTACTTGATGTTGAGCGCACCAGCATAGGTAGCCAACTGGAAGTCAGAGCCGGGCTTCTTACCCGTCTTCAAATCCTCTGGCTCTCCATCTTCTACCTTATCGATCAAACCCCTTACCGGCACGTCCCCAAACTTCACCTCAAACTCTAGCTCTACTGCCAAGCCATCAGGACTGGTCCACGGAACCTTTTCGGGATGCGCTTCGTAGTACCTAATGTACGTCTCTACCTGAGCAAGCCCGATTCCCCAACGGCGTTCTACGTCGGTACGCCCGTTGTAAGGCCCTGACCGCTCCCAGTAGTCAAAATTTGGTGTAATTTCTGCGTACTTCGAAACCTCTTCTGAGTAGGATTGTCTGAAGCAGTCTTGAGCCTCTTCGAGACTCATTGTGCGGTTCGACTTCTCCCACATCTCGGCTGCGTAGTGCACGGCGGTCCCCTGAGGGAGCCATGCCGCAGGTTTCTTCCAGGCTCGTTCGATTCTGCCCAAGCGATACGCTTCCGGGCACCTTTCAAGTTCGTTTACCTGAGAGACACTGCGATATTCTGGTACTCCCATCTTTCACCTAGTCTTTCTTACGCAGCACGACGGCTGCGATGATTACACCCACGATGAACAATCCAGCGATGGCAAGCCAAAGCTTGCCGGACTGCTCAGCCAATTCCCCCGAAAGGGCCAACATCCGTTATCTCACCTCCTTATTTATCCAACCTCCTGATGATCTCCCAAATCAGCGCCGAACCTAGTATCACTACCAGAACCCACAACATCACGAAGTGGGGGAGCTTCATGGGAAGGTCGTAACAGTACCCTTCACATGTAGCCATCACTTCCCCTTACCGCACAGGAGTATTATCCCGATGATGACACAAGCAGCGATCACGCCCCAGAAGAACCCTTGGACGTGGTCTATAGTGATGCTACTCATCCTTGTTGTTCCGGTACAGAGCGATCAACAGAGCCACCATGCACAGAAACCCGACAGCCACGAGGACACCGTAGCCCCCGGTCATCTTCGGATGCCCTTGATCTCTGTGACCAGCCTTCCCAGACCCCACAGGACCACCAAGCACAACACGATCAGAATGGCTATGCCCATTACTCACCACCCCCGAAGAGGAGGTACAAGGCCACACCAGCCCCGATGACTGCGGCAATCGCCAGAACCAGCGGGAAGACAATCTCAGGCACCACCCACCGCCTTGATGTTCGCGATCACGTGCGCCTCTTCCTGGGCGTCGTCGTCTTCGGAGTTCAACTCCTGGTCAGCCTCGTAGGCAGAGATGACCGATTCCGGGATGCGTCCGACCGGGGACACCTTGTGTCCGTGCAGGCCTGCCCACGCCCTGATCTTGTCGTTCTCGACCTTGGAGCGTGCCGGGGTGGTGTTACCCCCGGAACGGGGTGCGAAGGGCTCTGCGGCCCTCTTGGTGGCGTGGGAGATGTAGAGAGCCATGATCTCCCGGAACTCGTCCGCGTTCTTGTCGTTCAGGTCGATCGTGTAGTTGTCAGCACCCCACGAGAATTCCAGGGTGTCGGTTGCGTCGGAACCATCGATGTCGTCGACGATCTTCGTGATCTTAGCCATTGTGTTCCCCTTAGGGTCTAGTGTTCTCATTTTTGGAGTGCCATCACCGAGACTCGAACTCGGATCTACGCTTTAGGAGAGCGTTGTTTTCATCCATTAAACTATGACGGCTTGGGGTGGTGGCAGGCCCTGACCCTGCTCTGCGTGCACGCTTCATCTCCCTAGTCACCACCCTGTGCGCTGTGGGGGTGGCTAACCCCCAACGGTGTACCGTGTGGACATGCCATTGCCACCAGCGCTATTCAGTTAGAACACCAGCAAGATTAGGATAGCCAGTGCGAACAGAAAGAGTGCAAGACCAAGCATCTCGCCATGCCTTTCTGAAATTTACTGGAATGCGGGCATGGGTGCGGCTACCAAGTCGCTGTCACGCGTCTGGTAGTTCCACGCCGCAGCCCAACCCTGAGCGAAGCCTTTCAGCTCGTCGGGCGTCATGCCTTTGTGGGCATGGCGAATGGTGGTCCCATTCGCATTGATGGTCAGATTTCCCTTCCCATCAAGTGAGAAGGTCCAACCCTCCCACTGAATTTGGACCAGCATCAGTTACCCTCGTTCGCGATCTTCTCGGCCGCCTCAGCGGCTTTGGCCTGCTCCGCTGCGATCCGGGTTTGCTCTGCTACCCGCTCTGCGTACTCGGCTGCTTGCTCTTCGTGCGACTTGCCGCCCATCAGTTACCGATCCTTCCGTACCAGGTGACGCCTTGTGCGTCCCTGTGCTTGAGGTGAAACCATCCCTTGCGAACACACTCGGTGGTGACCCACCGACTCATCAGGTAATTCGTGTACAGCCTGACAGCTCCGCACTTCACTGCGGACTCACCGGCCAGACATCAACGATCTTGTAGAACCCCCCCGCCACATGCACGTCAGGATGCTTGGTGGCGTCCAACGTGCACATGAAGCCCCTAGGACTCATGGCGTCGCATTCCTCAACCACGTAATCCGGAGTAGTGTCCTGATCTCCTACCTTGTACATACCTACCTCGGTTCCACGATGGTTGGAGGTGCCGGAACACTCACGTCCTTGTCCGGCCCGTGAACGATGTACACAGCCGCGCCGATCACAGCGGCCACTGCGATGGTCTTCCACAGGCCCCAACCAGTTCTGACCGGCAGAGCCCTACTCCGGTCGTGCCGGGGTAGCTTCGCAGCTACCCCCTTCTTTTTTGCCATCAGATCAGGCCTCCAGGTGCCCAAAGGATCATCATGAGTGCGACCGCGAAGAACGCACCGCCGATGACCGGGTATTTCTTCCCTACGGCGATGCCGATCACGAAGCACGCCGCGATGGCCAACAGAATTGGCGTATCCACTACCATCCTCCGAAGGTGATTGCCTCTTGCTTGTGCGGCCAACGACGCAGGAACGCGCTCACAGGTTCCGGGTTTCCGGAACACAACTCACGCACGGTGTTGCAGTACGACGAATACGCAGCCGCGAAGTGGTGCGCATCCTTCACGTGGAGATGGATATTTCGAATCAAATCCATCTCCCCTACCGGGTCGTCAACCCTTTCACCGAGAGACAGCAAGTCGTCTCCCGTGACGTCTCGAAGTTTCATATCTCTCTCAGTCGCGGTCGGGCGGTTCGGCCGCCGCGTAAGCGGCGCAGAACAGCAGGACGAAAACAACGATCACAACAGGCCAGAAGTATTCCATTGCTTACTTCTTCCGTCGGGTGAACTTGTCGATAGCGAAGATCAGGGCCATGATTACCCCGAACCCAATCAAGAGTTCGGGGACCGTCAACGGCTCATCGCTCAGAAAGTAGTAGTCCTCCGGTTGGAGTCTCAGCATTAGACCGCCTCACCGTTGTACTTGGTCGTGCCGTACTTCTTGATCTTGCGCTGACGCTTGCGCTCGACCAGGCGGGAGTACGCACCCTTCAGGCTGAACCTGACGTGCCGCTTGTCCTTGCGGTTCGGGACCACCTTCGGCGTGTCCAGGAGCTTCGACAGCTCCGCACCGAGCTTGGCCTGTTCCGCGCTCGGACCCGAGTCCACCGCAGGGGCGTCCAACTCTTCCGCCTTCTCCTGGAAGTCGTGGCCAACCGGGGGAGCAACCGGCTCCAGCAACTCACGCTCCCAATCGGCCATCGGCTCGTCCTGCACGGGCTGGGCAACCGGCGGAGGGATCTCCGCTCCCAACTGCCGCGCCCACTCCACGCCCGATTCGGTCAGGAAGCCGTCCGGGTCGGTCAGACCACGGGTGTGCAGGCCCTTCACGGTCTGCGCCTTGGTGTCCGGCAGGACAACACCAGCGTAGCGGTTGAACCCCTCGGACCACTGGATCTTTGCGGTCGAGAGAGCCACGTCCATTGCCGGGGTCAACTTGATTTCGGTCGTCGTCATCTCTTTATTTCTCCTCATGTCTTTGGTGCCCTGATTGGACAAGGGGGCACACGGATTTGAGGCCGTGTACCCGATGAACTGTCAGAGCTGCTCTTCGTCGTTCTCCTTCACCCAAGCCTCGTACAACTCCTTGCCGCCGTGCAAGTAGTAGGCTTCGATCTTGTCGGCGATGTCGGGCAACGACATGCCGTTGTCGTTCAGGGACGCGAGGTAGACGGCCCTGAAGTACAGAACCGTGTCACCTTCCGCGTTGTGGACCGGTTCACGGATGGCCCACTTGGCTACGCCGCCCGTGTAGGGGGTCTCCATGTCGATTCCGAAGAAGTCCGACACCTGTCGCGGGGCGTAGCTCGTGTTCCCCAGGAACATGCTGTCGCCGTCCCAGGTGGTCTCCCACTCGCCCAACAGACCCGCCGTGAGGTCGCAGGCCACGCCCTCGCAGCAGAATCCACGGGGGGTCTTGTTGTCGGTCTTGAGTCGACGCAGCGCGCCTGCCGCTTGCATGTAGGACCCGTCCCGCAACGCCGTGAGAAGAGCGTTCAGGCGTTCGGTGGTGCTCATGTCTGCCGAAACCTTGGTCATTTCTTTCCCTTCGTAGACTGGTCTTTCAACCCGGTACACGCCGTTATGCACACCGTGTACCAGATTCAAAGCTTGTCTACTCTTCGGAGATTTCGAACGTCTCCAAAGCTTCCCTGAGCTGTCGCAGCTCGGCTTGTCCGAAGGACACCAGCACCGATTTCTGAACGTTCCCGTCCGGGGTCACGCACAGATTGATGATGCCGGGTCGTCTCGTGTCGGTGATCTGAACAACGTCACCGAATTCCCTACCAACGATTACCATGATTCAGGCAACCGCCTTGAGTTCCGTGATGTCCTCGTTCACCTTGGTCAGCTTCAGTGCGTAGAACGCGCTGATCATGCCTTCCATGAACTCGTGGGCCTCACGCGGGGTCAGGAATCCACCCACGCTGGTGTGCAGTTCCGGGTACAGGCTGTGTGGGCGCTCCAAGTGGTACACGTTCCCGTAGAACTGTCCGAACCTCCAACCCTTCATGTCCACGCCTTGTTCCTGTCCGTAAGCCACCATCTGTTCGAACTTCCGGTGAGCAACGGCGCTGGTGATCCTCATGGCTCTTGCCTTTCGTCTGTGTAAAGATCAACGGAGAGGGTCCAACCCTCTCCGAAGAAGATCACACAGGGGCGGTCATGGTCGCGATCAGATCACGCCATGCCGTGTCGAGAAAGTCGTAACCTTCCCTCTCGACACTGTCGAATCCGTGTTGGCACAGCCAGCCCGTGGTGCGCCATTCCTTCGTGAGGAATCGGTGCCAGCCGTCCAACCCACCCGGACGAGAGGCGTAAAGTTGTCCGATGACACACCGTTGGGTGTTGGAGAGCTGAAGGTTCGACGGACTGATGTCGAACGCCCAACCCTCGTTACCGAATTCCTCGGTCAGGAAGTCAGCCCCGCGCTGTGCTCGCTCTGCCGCGAGTTCCGGAGTCCATTCGACGTCTTCCACGTCTTCCGCGTCTCCGCAAAACTCTTCACACATGGTCAAACCTCCTAGTTGGGATCAAGGATAAGGGTCTCTCAACCCTTATCCAAGAAGGCGACTAGGCAGCCGCAGGGAAGACCAGCTTCCCGAGGTCGTCCGTGGTGAGCGGACCAACCCTCTTGTTCATCTCGTCCGCGATGAGACGAGCGTCCGACTCGTACAGGCGGTACAGGATGATCGAGTCACCCGTGTTGGGGTCACCGATCGAACCCGACGCCTTGCTGTAGGTCTCCCTTACCGGGAGACCCGAGACCCTGTCCATCACCTTGGAACCGATGATGTCCCGCACGGTGTAGAACCTGACGGACATGTCAGGAGCCGGGAACAGGTCGGACATGTTGGAAACCGTGGTGTCCACTTCAAACCTCCGTAGTTGGCCGATCATCCCAAGGGAGGGAACCGAAGCTCCCTCCCTCAGAAAAACCTTCCCCTACGACTGGTGGTAGATCCGGCCGTCGTCGCCCAAGTAGAGCGAAGCCTCACCGTAGACCTTGGCAGCCTGGTGAAGCCGGTCGCCCAAATCTCCCGCACCACGGTCCCAGAACCCGGTACCGTGACCGTTGCGTGACAGCACGAAGTCGTGACCCGCGAAGTCTGCCGTGCGACCAGTCTTGCTGTACTCCTGAAGGTCATCCCAGTTGGCGACCACGAAGTCCCTGGACTGGATCTCGATCTCCCGAAGGCTCTCCGCTTGGAAGTTCTCTCGGGTCAGCTCAAGCGTGTCCGGGTCTTCCCCGTTGTCGCTCATGCCTTCCTTGATCGAGTCCTCATCGGTCCAGATGATGCACTCCAGGTAGGAGTCCACGAACCGACCCAGGTACTCTTCGACATTCTTCATTTCACTCATGTCTTACTCCTCTTGAGTGTGGAACCCGAAGGTAGGTACAGCGTACCATACCTCAGGCAAAACACTCAATCCTTGGTAAGAACGAAAGCAGGCTCATCAGGATGCGAAGCCTTGTATCTCGCTACGTACTCTTCGGCTTCAGCCTTCGTGTCAAACCTCACGATTCCAGCCGAAATCGCACCCGCCTTGGCCTGGTGCCAAGAGGGGCGTCCAATGTGCGCCTCAAAGCTTGGCTGCTTTGCCACCTTACGCCGGTACATGGCATAGGTGCACGACAGGAACCCGTGAGTCTCGGAGTAGGACAGGTGGAACCTTTCCCAGCCACCAGACCCAGCCCGGATCAAGGCTCCGATCTTGCTGCCTCGTTCACGTCGAGTCCCACCGGTACACCTAACGCTCAAGACTTCCGAGTCTCCGTCGCGGTAGACGGAGGATGAAATCTCGCTCATGTCTTGCTCTCCTTTGGGTGAAGAATCCAAGGGTGGTCCCCGAAGGGACCAATCCTCAGACAAGAGACTCAAAGTCGGTGGTAAAGAACCACTCATCACCGTGAAGCGCGTCCAACTCTTCGAGCATGATCACGGCCTGATCGTAGTCCGTGTGGATCTCTTTGAACCACCAATGACCAGCTTTCAAGTCTTGGTAGTTCCGGAACACGTAGATGGTGTATTCGTCAAGCCCGGAGTTGACAATCCGGGCTGCCATCTTGAAACCCTTGGTGAAGAAGTCACGAAGCCTCATCGCTGCACCCTGTCATCCTCGGAGGAACCTTCCCAACCCTTGGTGTCCTCGGGACACTCTGCGGACTGGATGGGGAGATCGCACAACACGATTCCGTCCTGCGAGATGTAGATGGGGACAACCATCTCGTTCGACCCTTCCCACTTGCGGGAAGTGTCATCGCTTACCGTCCCGTTGGCCAGACCTCCCAGAATGGCACCACCAAGGGTGGCAACCAGAACCGGGGTCGTCCAAACCTTACGCCATGCGAGTCTCATTGTCTATCCAATGCTCATGGGGTAGAATGCGCCAGGGAGGCTTTCAAGACTCCCTAGCACACAAAACCTCAGATCATCGCTTGCCGGGCATCCCGGTTACAGGACCCCACTGGGAGACCTTGTAGAACGACTTCCGCACCATGTCCACGGTGGATTCACCATCCCTCAGGCGGTGAATCTCGGGACCGGCCTGGCAAAACCCTGCCGGAACCTCACCCATCGGGGTCTTCCACTTCCACACGACCGTGACATTCCTCGAACCCAAAGCTCGGTTCGTGTACAGGGTCGCATCGAAGATGTCAAACTTGAGAGTTTCCACTTCAATTCTCCTTTGAAGTACCACCAACAGGGGGTGAATGCTTGTCCACACGAGGTGTAAAACATCACCCCCCGAAGGAAGTATTTCAAAGCTATTTGGTTGCGCTTCACATCCACGCAGCACCGCAACGCTAGGCTTTCCATCCCTTAGGGACTTCTGTTACCACCTGGACAAGTCATGAGGGGGGCCGACTACACAAGCCTCAACCCTCAACAGGTCTCCTCAGGACAACTCGTGTCCGTCTCAGGAATGCGTGCCCATGACTTCCGGTGTCATGGAACCTATGTGTTGGTGGGGCGCGCCCCTAAGATCAATGGCTTCCAGGTTCTCCGGAGTTTATCCCGGTCGGCCCCTGTACCCGAATCCCTTGGGTGAAGCTTAGCAAACTTGGTTTTCCCTGTCAACTCCCAGCCGTTAGGCAGTTTGGCTGCACCTTACCCTAGCCGCCTAAAGCGGGTTACTCTCGGGTGCATGTGGAGTTGATTGGTTCCACCGTACCAGGTCCCGTTTCCGGGCGCAACCCCCAATTTCGGGGGTTCCTGGTGTGCGTATGTAGTTGCTGGGTTAGACCCTACCAGAACCTTCCCCAGAAGGGAAGACCCGGTTTCGGGGGATTCTCCCCGGTGTCCCGTGGTGGCGACATGGAGAACAGTACGCGCCTCCCAAACCGATGTCAAATCGGCCCAAAACCCCAGGTCAGAGGGGGTATAGCCAGGTATGGGAGGGGGGTCTATATAGGGCCCTACCAGGGGAAACGCGTTTAAGGCCTCTGTGGGGCAATCTCAGGGCCTCTACCCCCTGGTGGGGGTGTCCGTACCAGGGAGGGGTAGATAGGGGCGTAGGGAGGCACACAGGGGGCAGTATGGGGGTGTGTGCAGGCAGGGGCAGGGCTACTACAGGGGAGGGGTGCATGTGAGCGCGCGAGGGTAGCACAGGGGTGGGCTTGGTGCAAGGCAGTGGGTGTGTGGTGTGAGACACTAGATTGGGGGTTGTGCGAGGGGGTGTGTTCTGGGTAGGGTGGTGACACAACTTAACTTGCAATGTAGAGTGAGGTGTGGTAGGGGGGTGATC
>Ga0247773_1000377_pt1 | contig 19774 bp, 19 predicted proteins | sample UWRJL092311B6_FD_179934 | JGI IMG/M metagenome (GOLD analysis project Ga0247773, IMG submission 179934) | Plant litter microbial communities from Arlington Agricultural Research Station in Wisconsin, United States - UWRJ-L092-311B-6 | ecosystem: Environmental > Terrestrial > Plant litter >...
GGTGCTGGGTGCTGGGTGCTGGGTGCTGGGTGCTGGGTGCTGAGTGCTAGGTGCTGAGTGCTGGGTGCTGGGTGCTGGGTGCTGGGTGCTGGGTGCTGGGTGCCAGGTGCTAGGTGCTGAGTGCGCAGTGCTGTGTGTGTGAGTGTGGAAGGCGATTAGCGGGTGCGTTCGTGCGAGACGTGGCCGGGGTCTCTCACGTCCACGCTTCGAGCGCAGGGTGGACATACGAGAAGTGCGCCGGATCCGCTTCGACCCGGCGCACCTAGCACCCAGCACCCAGCACCCAGCACCTCGCACCCAGCACCTCGCACCCAGCACCTCGCACCCAGCACCTCGCACCCAGCACCGCAGTTCAATGCGCCCACTGCGCGCGTTTGACGTGGCAGAAGGCTTCCACGTCGTCCAGGGCGTCGTCGGCCCAGCCGCTGACGTCGGGGTCGGCCCACAGGGTCATGAGCGCGGGCATCACGCGCTCCACGTGGATGCGGCCGTGGATGCGCGCGAGCTGGCCCAGCGCCGTGGCGGCGTTGCGGCGCACCCAGGTGTCCGGGTGGCGCGCGAAATCCAGGCAGCGGCGCTCCACGTACGCCCAGTCGTGGTAGTGCAGCGCCAGGCGCAGCAGCACGAACCCGATCTCGCGCCCGCCCGACGCGAACACCGCCTCGGCTTCGTGGCGGTCGATCGGGTCCAGCTCGGAGTAGATCCCGGGTGCCTCGTCTTCGTCGGACTCGCTCATTCTCCTCGAATTCCCAGCTGCTCAAGGATCACCGGCGCCACGCCGGCGATGTCGCGCACCCGCTCCGCCACCCCCTCCATCCCCGGCCCGATGGCGATCACCGGCACCGGGTTGGTGGTGTGCCCGCCCGTCGCGTCTTCCACGTTGCCATGGTCGCTGCCGGTCACCAGCAGCGTGTCGCCCGGCAGCGCCTCGGCCAGCCCGCCCAGGAAGGCGTCGACCCGCTCCAGCGCGGCCACGGCCCCCTCCAGCGCGCCGCGATGGCCGGCGTAGTCCGTGTCGTAGTGCGCGAACAGCGTCACCTCCGCCTGCCGGGCGATGCGCACCAGGCGGCGCGCGGCCTCTTCGGGCGTCACCTCCGGCAGTGCCTCGCCCGTGTGCGCCCGCCACCGCTCGTTGGTGATGGACGATGCGATGGCCTCGCCGGCGTACAGCTCGGGGAGGCCGCGGATGGCCACGCCGGCGGCGCGCGCGGCCAGCGGGGGCGCCGCGGGGCGCCGGAAGATGCGCGGGTCCGCCTCGGCCGCCACGGGGTTGGCGTTGGCGAAGGCGGCGCGGCCGCCGGCGCGCACGGCGCGGGTGAGCAGGTTGTGCTCGCCCAGCATCTCCCGTAGCCCCGTGGGCACCCAGGGGCCGAAGTGGCGCCCGTACTCCGCCGGCGCGTTGCGGCCGGTGAGCAGCGACGTCTGCCCCGTTCCGCTCTGCGGCGTCCCCTCCACCCCCAGCGTCGCGTCCGCGGCGACGACGACGGCGCGCTCCGTCACGATCCGCCCGTCCGCGTCCAGGTCGTCGGTCACGGGGACGCGGCCGCCCAGCAGCCGGCGGAACGCGGGGAGCGCCGCGCGGGCGAAGGCATTGCGCTCCGGGTCCGCCGGGCCGATGCCCACGCCGTCCAGGAACACCATCAGCACCCTCGACGGACGGCTCTGCGGCACGGCGGATCGGGCTCGGGACCAGGGGTTCGCTGTTTCGACGGGGATTCTATCGCGAGCGAGCCGATTACGACAGCGAGCGAACGCCCGGCCTTCGGTGGCCAATGGGGAGCGAGGGCGCGCGGCCGGTGGATGCCGCGAGTCCCCGCACACCGCTCGATCCGGGGAAAGACGGCGGACGCCGGTCCCCAAAGCGTGCAGTGAGGCCGGGCGGCGCGGCAGATTACGGCGGAATCGGGCTCTTGAGAAAACGTCCCGCATTGTGTGGCGCGATTCGGAGGCGTAGCTTCGCCAGACATCCGTTTCGCCGCCGGCGCCCACCGGCGTCGGTCCGCGCATCCGCCAATCCGGAGAAGCCCGATGAAGAAGCTGCAGCTGAATCTCGAGGAGCTCGACGTGGTCGCGTTCAAGGTGGACGAAGAGGCGCGCGACGCGAAGGGAACCGTGCACGGCCACGGCCCCACGTACTGGTACTCCGGGTGCCGCTACTGCCCCAACGAGCCCGACACCTACTCGTGCGGCTGCTGACCGGCAGCCCATCCACCCGCCTGGACTCTACGTCCCGAGGGAACCATGAAGAAGCTGAAGCTGGTGGCGGACGCGCTCGAGGTGGAGCAGTTCCCGGTGGGCAGGCCGCACGCCGAGCGGCAGGGCACGGTTCGCGGCGCGGAGATCTCGAGCGACGAGTCGAATCCCTGCTTCTGCGACCCGATGCCGATTACCTGGACGTGCGAGTGAATCGCTGAGGCCGCATCGGCCGAACACAGGAACGCCGCCCCGGATCCTCCGTGGCGGCGTTCTTCATCTTCCCGGCCGGTCGTCTTCCCTCCCGTCATCTCCCCTGACTCCCCGCCCCGCGGCGACTCAACGGCGGCGGGCGCGGGCGTGGCGGGCGGTGGTGCGCCGCACCGTGCGGCGGCTGGCGACCGTCTGCTTCTTGCGGCGCGTGCTGGCGCGGCGGGCGGCCGTCCTGCGGGCGGCGGCGCGGCGGGCCTCCGTGCGGCGAGCCTCGGCGCGGCGCTCGGCGGCCTTCTCGCGCTCAATGGAGGCCTGGCGCGCGGCCTCGGCCTCGGCGCGGACCACCGCCTCGGCGTGGAGCGCGGGGAAGGCGCCGGTGAACTGGTCGCCGCGGCCCTCGGGGATGCGCACCGGGAACTCCTTCTTCCCCGGCGGCGTCATCTTGCGCACCAGGTGGGGGTTGAGGCGCGCCACGTCGGTCTCGCTCACACCCGCCGCCTCGGCCACGGTGGCCAGCTCGGTGCCGCCGGGCACGCTCACCGTGTCGGTGCGCAGCGGCATCCACCGCTCCACGTTGCCCAGCCCGTACTTCTCGGGCTCCTTGCCCACCACGGCGGCCGCCAGCATCAGCGGCACGTACTCGCGCGTCTCGCGCGGCAGGCGGTGGCGGATGCGCCAGAAGTCGGCGTCGCTGCGCCCCTTCTCGCGGCCGGTCTCGGCGCGCAGGGCGCGGCTCACGCGGCCGTCGCCGCCGTTGTACGCCGCTGCGGCCAGGTACCACGAGCCCAGCTGCTCGTGCAGGTCGCGCAGGTAGCGCAGCGCGGCGTCGGTGCTCTTCTCGGGGTCGCGCCGCTCGTCCACGTAGCCATCCACGCGCAGGCCGTAGCCGCGCGCGGTGCCGGCCATGAACTGCCACAGCCCCACCGCGTTGGCGTGCGAGCGGGCGTTTGGGTTGAACCCGCTCTCGATCATGGTGAGGTACACCAGGTCCTCGGGCATCCCCGAGCTCCGCAGCTTGGTGCGGATCATCCCCTCGTAGCGCCCGCTGCGCTTGAGGTAGAGCGCCATGTCGTCGTTGCGGCGCCCCGCGAACACGTCCACGAAGCGCTCCACCGACTCGTTGCGCACCATGGGGATGTCCCAGCGCGCGGTGGTGGCGGCCGCGGCCTCGCGGATCAGGCCGCGGGGGGCGCCATCGATCGTGGCGGATGGGTCGGCGCCCGCGACCGCGGCGAGCGTGCCCAGCGCGCCACCGAACAGGAGCGCGACGGGGAATGCCGTCCTGAACTGCATGCAACCTCCGGGTAGGCACTGCGGATGCGCCTCGCGGGGGAGAGCCCGTGGCGATCCTCGAAGACTTCCGGCTTGTACGGGGAAGATGGCAGCAGAACGCGGCCACGGCGGGCCTCGTTCCTACGCAACATAATATGCACCAAGCGTTTAAGCAACCGAAGAGGTTCCGCGGGAACCGGTGTGGGTGCCGGCCGGAGCCCGTAAATCCCCCATTTTCCCGGGGGTTGGAAGGATCGCGGAGGTGGCGGGTAGAAGGGTCGCCGCCGCGCCGGGAGAGGTGGACGCGGGGCCGCGCGGAGTGCATTCTGTCACCCGCGCGAACCACCTCCGTCCGCCGTCTGCCCCGATCCTCACCCGAATGCAGATCCGCTCCATGCGCCGAGCCGCCCTGATCGCCCCGCTGCTCCTGCTCGCCGGCGCCGCCGGCGCGCGGGCGCAGAACCACGCGCCGTTCACCCGCGCCGACTCGCTGCGCGGCTCCATCGGCCCCGCGCGGGCATGGTGGGACGTGACCTTCTACGACCTGCACGTCCGCATCGACCCGGCCGACAGCACCATCCGCGGATGGAACGGGATCTCGTACCGCGCCACGCAGCCGGGCCGGCGGATGCAGATCGACCTGCAGATGCCGCTGGAGGCCGACAGCGTGGTGATGAACGGGCGCAAGCTGGCGTACACCCGCGACGGCAACGCCTTCTTCGTGGATCTCCCGGCCGAGCAGGCGGCGGGCGCCCCGGGGATGCTCCGCTTCTACTACCACGGCCGGCCGCGGGTGGCCACGAACGCGCCGTGGGACGGCGGCTTCGTGTGGACGGCCGACAGCGCGGGCGGGCGGTGGATCGCTACGGCGGTGCAGGGGCTGGGCGCCAGCGCCTGGTGGCCGAACAAGGACACGCAGGTGGACGAGCCCGACAGCCAGCGCATCGCCATCACCGTTCCCGGCCCGATGATGGACGTCTCCAACGGGCGGCTGCGCAACACCACGAAGAACCGCGACGGGACGACGACGTACGAGTGGTTCGTGAAGGACCCGATCAACAACTACGACGTGGCGGTGAACGCGGGAACGTACGCGCACTTCGGCGACACCTACGCGGGCGAGAGCGGGCCGCTCACGCTCGATTTCTACCCGCTCGCCGGCAACCTGGAGAAGGCCCGGCGGCAGTGGCAGCAGGTGAAGCCGATGCTGCAGTGCTTCGAGCGCTGGTTCGGCCCGTATCCGTGGTACGCCGACGGCTTCAAGCTGGTGGAGACGCCGCACCTGGGGATGGAGCACCAGAGCGCGATCGCCTACGGCAACCACTACATGAACGGCTACCGCGGGCGCGACCTGAGCCGCACCGGGCTGGGGCTGCAGTGGGACTTCATCATCGTGCACGAGGCGGCGCACGAGTGGTGGGGGAACAACATCACCAGCAAGGACCTGGCGGACATGTGGGTGCACGAGAGCTTCGGCAACTACGCCGAGAGCCTCTACACCGAGTGCCAGCAGGGGAAGGAGGGGGGCGCCCGTTACCAGATCGGCACGCGCGCGTCGGTGCAGAACGACGAGCCGGTGATCGCCCCGTTCGGCGTGAACGCCGAGGGCTCGGGCGACATGTACTACAAGGGCGGCAACATGCTGCACACCATCCGCCAGATCATCGGCGACGATGAGAAGTGGCGCGGCATCCTGCGCGGCCTGAACTCCACCTTCCGCCACCAGACCGTCACCGGCCAGCAGGTGCGCGACTACATCAGCCGCCAGAGCGGGATCGACTTCGGCAAGGTCTTCCAGCAATACCTGGAGACCACCATGATCCCCGTGCTGGAGTACCGCGCGGGTGCGGCCGGCGTGCAGTACCGCTGGGCCAACGTGGTCCCCGGCTTCGACATGCCGGTGCGGGTGATGGGCGGCACGAGCGGCGAACTCCTGCGCCCCACCACCGAGTGGCAGACCGCCCCCGCCGCCGTGGCGGCCGCCGCCAACTCCGCCGCCGGGCTGCGGGTGGACGAGAACTTCTACGTCACGGCGAAGAAGGTGGGCGCCGACGCGCCCCGCGCGCCGGCCGCGTTCTGATCAGCGGCGAGGATGTCGATGGCGAGAGGCGCCGGACGGAAATCTTGACCGTTCGGCGCCTCTTCGGTAGTGTACCGAGGGTACGGTTCCCCGTGCGAGGAGCGAACGTGGGCGAGCGCAGCAACATCGAGTGGACCGACGCCACCTGGAACCCCGTCACCGGCTGCACCAAGGTCTCGGCGGGGTGCGACAACTGCTATGCGCACACCCTGGCGCACGTGCGGCTCGCGAGCATCTACCTGCGCAAGGCGCCCGAGGTGCCGGGTGCCGCGAACGAGGCCGACCCGTTCGCCGTGCGCACGTGGGAGGGCCGGCTGGCCGATCCCGCGCGGTGGAAAGACCCGCGCATGATCTTCGTCAACAGCATGTCCGACCTCTTCCACGTCGACGTGCCCGACGCGTTCGTGCGGCGCATCTTCGAGACGATGCTGGGCGTGGACCGGCACATCTACCAGGTGCTGACCAAGCGGCCCAACCGAGCGGTTCGCTTCTTCAACCTGAACCGGGACCTCTTCCGTGGCGGCGAGATCCCCGCGCACATCTGGATGGGGACGAGCGTCGAGAACCAGGACGTGGCGTACCGGATCAAGCACCTGCGCGGCTTGCCGGCGCGGGTGCGCTTCCTCTCGTGCGAGCCGCTGATCGGCCCGCTCGACCTCGACGGCCTGCTGGAGGGGATCCACTGGGTGATCGCAGGCGGCGAGAGCGGCGCCAACCATCGCCTGATGGAGCCAGAGTGGGCGATGCTGGTGCGTGACCGCTGCAACGAGGCCGGCGTCAGCTTCTTCTTCAAGCAGTGGGGCGGCCGCACGCCGAAGGCTGGCGGACGCGTGCTGGAAGGCGAGACGTGGGATGGGATGCCTGAACGGAACGTGGTTCTGGTGTAGACGTTATTCGGCGATACGTAGCTTAGTTCCAGAAGGATGTGTACCACTACGCTTTCGCGTTGAGGTGTCTACCTCGATCGTTCCTGCAGCCTCCATAGCTCTTAGACTTCTTTTTACTTGACCGCTGTAGAAGATCGTGCCGTCACCTTTCGACCATTCGATGATTTGATCTACTGTCACCCAGCCTTTCCCTTGGAACTCGTTGACAAGCTGCTCCTGAAACGGGGTCAAATCTGCTTCGGCAAGGGCAAGAGCTATCTGCTCGCCGCGATTCCCCCGAAACTGATAGCTCCCAGTCCGGTCAGCACGCCAGATAGCTTCCTTCATCTTGTCGAAGCCAGTGCTGTGCTGAGTAGCGAAAAAAATCGAGTACACATGCTTTCCTTCCTTCCATAGCTCGAAAAAGGTTACGTATTTAGCACCCGCTGATAACAACTGTTTGCGATACAAGTCGTGAAGGAAATACTTGCGTACCTCAGTGTTTCCGATTGACAAGGCTTCTCGCCAATTGGGAGAACCAAATAGCCCATCCAGATGCTGCTCGAATTCCGGTGTGGACTTGAATCGGTTCATAGACTCCCACATAAACGATATAAACAGCTCACACCGCGATTGCTTTAAGAGGCGGCTGACAATTGTTAACGGTGTATCTTTAACTCCGAACGGATCAAGCATTACAAGCGCAGGCGCTAGCTTCGATCTGGATTGCTCAAGTTCATCAAGCAATTGATTCAAGGTGGGGGCACAAGTACCACACGTAACCTCAAGCGTTACGCTTGGAGGTAACGTCTGGGCGTAGGGTTCGAGGACTTTCTCCAGATTCTTTGCTCTTGCTGCATCTCCTTCTATAAACACGAAGACAACTTCCGCAGAAATCTTTGCCTTAGCTGAGTGTTCTAGCAGAGCCTTGAGGGCGATAACCGGTGAACCTTCCTCTCCGGTCGCGTATTCTCCCGGTCCGGCGAAGCCATCGATGAAAATGATTCGACCATTCCATGTACCCAGAATGGGCAGCCATGCGTTTAAGTAGGACCGCAACACGATATGTTTCCCGGGGGTGTGCGCATCCATCGCCCAGACCTTTGGAAGCTTTGCCATGGTGATCAACAGATAGACTGGAGGAGGTTTTCGAGTGGGTAGGCCGCGACATATCAAACCGGAATCTATCCGCTTACGAGTTCGCCCCACAATCCTGTGCAATTGCTACAGCACACTAATGTCGCTCTCACGTCTTTGTCCGATCCCCACCGCCTCCCCCACCCGCGCCAGCACCTCGCTCGCCTGCCGCAGCGCGTCTTCGCCGAGATGGGCGCCGAGGGCGTTGGCCCAGGCGCGCTGGGCGGCTTGGATGGCGCGGAGCGCGGCGTGGCCGGCTTCGGTGAGGTGGAGGAGGTCGGCGCGGCGGTCGGCGGGGTTGGGCGCGTAGGCGGCGAGGCCGTCGCCGGCGAGGAGATCCGCCACGCGCTGCACGCTCTGCCGCGTGATGCCGAGCGCGCGCGCCACCTGCGCCACCGTGGCGGGCCCATGCTCCACCACGCCCATCACCTGCCAGCGCGCGCTGGTCTGCCCGGCGGGGCGCGCCAGGGCGTCGCCGGCGGCGATCAGGTGGCCGTTCAGGCGAAGGATCTGCACCACCAGCGCGGTGAACGCATCACCGGCGGGGGTGCGGACGGACGGATCGTCGGCGGACATTGACAGCATCCTGTCGGAAGAACTATTCTGCGGATCGACAGCATACTGTCGTTCACGGCGCGAGCGCGCCAGTCCTTCGTTGCAACGGGGAATCGGGCGGATGGACGGACGGGCGGCGGTGCGGAAGGGATCGAGGCGGGGCGGCGCGGCGCCGGGCGAGGTGCTGGGCCGGCGCGCGCTCAACCGCGCCCTGCTGGAGCGGCAGATGCTGCTGCGGCGCGACCCGATCTCGCCCGAGGTGGCGGTCGAGCGGCTGGTGGGGATGCAGGCGCAGGCCCCGCTCGCGCCCTACGTGGGCCTGTGGACGCGGCTGGACCGCTTCGGCCACGACGAGCTCTCGGCGCTGCTGCTGGACCGGCGCGCCGTCCGCATCGTGCTGATGCGCTCCACCGTGCACCTGGTCACCGGCCGCGACTGCCTGGCGCTGCGCCCGCTGATGCAGCCCGTGCTGGAGCGCCAGTTCCGCGGCAGCCAGTTCGGCAAGCGGCTGGCGGGCTTCGACCTGGACGAGATCGCCGCCGCCGGCCGCGCGCTCCTGGTCGGCCAACCGATGACGGCGACGGAGGCGGCGAAGGCGCTCGGGGCGCGCTGGCCGGGCGCGGACCCCGAATCCGTCGCGCACGTGCTGCGGATGGCGCTGCCGCTGGTGCAGGTGCCGCCACGCGGCGTGTGGGGGCAGGGCGGCCTTCCGCTGGTCACCCCCGCCGAGCACTGGCTGGGCCGCGCGCTCGCCGCCGCGCCCTCGCCCGACGAGATGATGCTGCGCTACCTGGCCGCGTTCGGCCCCGCCTCCGTGGCCGACGTGCAGGCGTGGTCCGGCCTCACCCGGCTGCGCGAGGTGGCCGAGCGGCTCCGCCCGCGCCTGCGCGTCTTCCGCGATGAGGCGGGAGGCGAGCTGCTGGACGTGCCCGGCGCGCCGCTCCCCGATCCGGACACGCCGGCGCCCGTCCGCTATCTCCCCGAGTACGACAACGCGCTGCTGTCGCACGCGGACCGCACGCGCATCATCACCCCCGCGCAGGGGGCGCGCGTGTTCATGCGCGGCGCGCTGCTGGTGGACGGGTTCGTGCGCGGCGCGTGGACGGTGGCGCGGGCGAAGGGCGTGGCGACGCTGCGCATCGAGGCGTTCGCGAAGCTGGCGAACGCGGAGCGGCGCGAGGTGGAGGAAGAGGGCGCGCGGCTGCTGGAGTTCGTCGCGGCCGAGGCGAAGGCGCGCGAGATCGCGCTGGAGGTGGCGCCATGATCCTGGCGCTGCTCACGCCCTGCCTGGCGCTCGGGATGATGGAGGCGGCACGCGCGGCATCGACCGACGCGCCGGCCCCTCAATCCGCCGAGGGAGCGGGGACGGCGTCGGCGTGCGGCGAGGGCGCCACGGGCGCGGAGGCCGGGAGCGGCGCGACCGCATCGCCCGGCGCGGGGATGGTGGCCGGCGGCGTTTCCTGAGTGAGCAGGCGCACCACGGCCGCCACGCCCAGCCAGAAGATGAAGAAGGCGATCGGCCAGGCAAGGTACCGCGGATAGAGCGCGCCCACGGCCGAGAAGAGGAAGAGGAGGAGCGCGAAGATCACGATCCATCCCACGTCCTCGCGCTGGATGGCGCGCTCGCCGATCAGCGCGCGGAAGAGGACGGAGCCCGCGCGCGCCAGGCGCCCCATCAGCCGGCCGATCTCGGTGCCGCGGTACGAACGGGCGCGGCGGTCGCGCGCCTTCTTGCGCCCCGGCTTGTGCTCCTCGCCCGGCGCCTCGGCCACGGTGCGCTCCACCGAGCGGCGCTCGCGGTGCGGCGTGTTGCCGCGCGCGGCGAGAAGGCGCACCTCCACGGCGCCCGCCATGTCGGCCTCGAACAGCTCTTCCATCGCCCGGGCGAAGTGGCGGTCGGTGACCGCCACGTCCAGCTCCCAGTTCCCCACCAGCGACGCCAGGTTCTGGTTGCTGCTCCCCACCCGCGCCCAGATCCCGTCGGCCACGGCGGTCTTGGCGTGGATCATCGGCCCTTCCCACTCGAAGATCCGTACCCCCGCCTCCAGCAGGGGGCGGTAGCTGGCGCGTGACAGCCCGCCGACGATCGGCCAGTTGTTGAACGCCGGCACCAGCACGCGCACGTCCACCCCGCCGCGCGCCGCGCTCGCCAGCGCCTCGGCCATGGCGGGCGGCACCAGGAAGTAGGGATCGGTGATCCAGAGCCGCCGCTCCACCGCCAGCGTGAGGAACTGCGAGAGGCGGTAGATGCGGCTCTTGGCGGGCTCGCCCTCCACCACGCGCACGGCGACGTCGCCCATCGGGCGGGCGCTGCGCGGGTCCGGCACCTCGTCGGCCGGGAGCGGGCGGCCGGCGAGCGCCCAGGTGCGGCTGAACGCCACGTCGAGCGCCGCGGCCACGGGGCCGCGGAACTCCACCCCCGTGTCGCGCCACGCGGGGATGCCGCGCTCCGGATCGCCCGCCCACTCGTCGCCGATGCACATCCCCGCCACGGAGCCGTACTCGCCATCCACCGCCACCAGCTTGCGGTGGTCGCGCCGCGCGAACGCCAGCGGGTTGGCGGCGTGCGGCCGCGCGAAGGCGCGCACCTCCACCCCCGCGTCGCGGAAGGGCTTGAAGTAGCGGCGCGGCGTGGCCCAGCACCCCATCCAGTCGTACAGCACGCGCACCTTCACCCCCTGGCGCGCGCGGTCGCACAGCGCGTCGCGGAAGATGCGCCCGGTGCGGTCGTCGCGGAGGACGTAGTTCTCCAGGTGCACCCACTTCTGCGCGCGGCCGATCGCATCGAGCCACGCGGGGAACGCCTGGGTGCCATCCACCAGCAGCCGCGCGGTGTTGCCGCGCACCTGGTCGGCGTCGCTGCTGCGCTCCATCGCCCGCTCGGCATAGCGCACCAGCGTCCGCACGGCCACCGTGTTGCCGGCGGGCGCGGGAAGCTTCGGCTGCGTGGGCTCGGGCGAGGCGGGATCGGTCAAGGCGCGGCGGATGGCGGGTGCGGGGCGGAGATTCGCGTGGATGCGGCCGCTGAATGCATGGGCCGTTCCGCGCGTCGCGGGGGATGCGTTCGAATCTAGGCGGCGCAGGGCGCGCGGGATAGAAACGCGTTGCGCGGCGCGGAGGTCACATTCCGCGGCGGCCGTGCGAGCGGCAACCGGTCGTCCGTCTTCCGCGCCGCGGCCCCCTCCCGGCCCTCCCCCGCAGACCGCGGGGGAAGGGTGACGAACGACCAGAGTCGGACGCGCTTCGACGGCTCCGCTTCGCGGTGCCCGCGGATCAGCGGAGGATGTCGCGCAGCGTCTCGGCGGTCTGGGCGAGGTAGCCGCCGCCGAAGAGGTTCACGTGCACCAGCAGGTAGTAGAGCTGGTAGATGCCGCGCCGCTGCTGGCGGTAGCCGGGGAGGAGCGGCCACGCCTCGGCGTACGCCGCGTGGAACGCCGCGCCGAAGCCGCCGAAGAGCTCGGTCATCGCCAGGTCCGCCTCGCGGTGGCCGCGGTACACGGCGGGGTCGATGATGGCGGGTCCGGCGGCGGTGCCCAGCGCGTTGCCGCTCCACAGGTCGCCGTGCAGCAGCGACGGCCCGTCCTCGTCCCCCGCGGCGAGGAGGCTCGGGAGGCGGCCGAGGAGCCGCGCCCACTCCGCCTCGCTCGCGGGGAGGCGGCGCGCGCGGCGGGCAAGATCCAGCTGCGGCGCCAGGCGGCGGTCGCGCCAGAACTCGGGCCACGCCGCCGCGGGATGATTGGCCTGCGGGAGCGAGCCGATCCAGTTGTCGCGCGCCCACCCCCATCCATCGCCCGCGCCGGCGCGGTGCACCGCCGCCAGCCCGCGCCCCAGCCGCTCGCCGTGGTCGCGGCCGCGCGGCGCCGGCTCCAGCCACTCGAGCGCGATCCATCCCCCGACGGCGCCGTCTTCCCCGCCCCGCGCGAGCACGGCGGGCACGCGCAGCTGCTCGCCCGCGGCGGCGCGGAGGGCGCGCAGGCCCTCCGCCTCGGCGGCGAACATGGCGGCGGGCGCGCCGGCGTTGTGCTTGAGGAAGATGGGGGCGTTCGCCGTCTCCGCGCGGCAGCCGTTGCTGATGCAGCCGCCGCTCACCGGCTGGATGGCGCGGATGGGCCCCAGCGCCGCCTCCACGCCGGCGCGGACGGCGTCCGGGAGCGACGCCGCGGTCACCGCAGGCCGCGCCCGGCCGCGATGTGGGCCAGCAGCCCCGCGCAGCCGCGCTCCACGATGTCGTGCACGTCGTCGAAGCCGCGCGGGCCGCCGTAGTAGGGATCGGGCACGTCGAGCGAGTCGGCCTCGCGCTCGAACTCGCGGAGCTGGCGGAGCTCGGCGGTGCCGCCGGAGGCGGCATGCAGCTCGTCGAGCGCGGCGCGGTTCTCCGCGTCCATCGCGATCACGTAGTCGAACGCGCGCAGGTCCGCCGCGGTCACGCGGCGGCTGCGGCCGGCCAGGGTGATCCCGCGGCGCCGCGCGGTCTCGGTGCTGCGTGCATCCGGCGGCGCGCCGCGGTGGTACCCGCTCGTTCCCGCGCTGTCGATGTCGAAGCGGTCCGCCCACCCTCGCTCGTCCACCTGGTGGCGAAAGACCGCCTCCGCCAGCGGCGACCGGCAGATGTTCCCCAGGCAGACGAAGAGCACGCGGATCGGCTTCCAGCTGCCATCCGGCTTCAGCTCGAGCTGTGGTTCGGTCATGTCGGGTTCGGTGGATGTGCATCCACTGCATCACGATCCATGTCGTTCGGCGGATGATGCAGATAACGAGCGACGGGCGCCCCCGCCAGGGATGGCGGGAGCGCCCGTTCAGCGTGCGGCGCGTCCACGCGCCGCTACATCGGCCGGATGGAGCGGATGATCAGCCCGATGCCGCCGCAGAGGAGGAGGAGCATCATCAGCATCGCGAAGAGCGGGGTGTGCTGGAAGTAGACGTTCAGGTTGGCGATGATCCCCGCGCCGATGATCACCACGCCCACCAGGATCAGCACCTTGGCGAGGAGCGAGCGGCCGTCGTAGAAGAGCATCCCGATCCCCAGCATCAGCGGGACCAGCGACAGGCCGAAGCCGCTGTAGCCCCAGAGCTGGAAGCCGCCGCTGCTCACGGTCACGCGGCTGGTGAGCAGGTACGCCCCCGCCGCGGCCATCGCCACCCCCAGGAAGAAGGTGACCACGCCACCCTCGGTGCCTCCCGCGCCACGGTTGTGGCCGCCGGCGAGCTCATCGTCCATCGTGCCGCTCCGTCGTGGGTTCATGATGAAATCCGTTGCCCTGCAACGGCTTGTGTTACGAGGCCGCCCCGCGGATGGTTTCGCCGCGCCGTCTTCGCCACGCGCCGGCCGCGGGCGGGGCACGGCGGTTGCCCTTGCATGGCCGAACCCCTTTCGGAGGCACGGCAATGAACATCCTGATGTGGATCCTGGTGGGCCTGATCGCCGGCGTGCTCGCGTCGGTGGTGATGGGCGGCATTGGCTACGGCATCGTCGGCGACATCATCGTGGGGATCGTGGGCGCGTTCCTGGGCGGCTGGCTCTTCGGCATGCTGGGCGTGGGCTCGCCCTTCTCCGGCCTGGCCGGCACGATCTTCACCGCCTTCATCGGCGCGGTGGTGCTCCTCTTCCTGCTCCACCTGCTGTCGCGCGGGCGGCGGCGGGCACCGTAGGAAATCCGCGGCCCTCACCCTGGCGGGGCGGCGTCCCGCCGGGCCCGCCCAGCCTGTCCCTCTCCCCCAACAAATGGGGCGAGGGACCTTCGCTCGCGCCGCTCGCCGGCGAATGCGTCCGCATCGAGGGCGATCTGGCGCTCCGTCACCACTCCAGCATCACGGGCCGGACGAAACCGGCTATCCGGTGAATCTCCGGCAGCGTAGCCCAGCTTCCGTTGGCGCGACGGTTCAGCCTTTGGCGCCGCACTCGGGGCAGAACTTGGCGCTGGTGGGGATCTCGGCCTCGCAGCCGCCGCAGGTGCGGGTGAGCGAGACCGGGGTGCCGCACTCGGGGCAGAACTTGCCGCGGCCCACGGGGGCACCGCAGTCGCGGCAGCTCACGGCGCGCTCGGACAGGTCCTCGGTGGTGACGGTGGCCCGGGCGTACGCCTCTTCGCGGGCGCGGTTCAGCTTGGCCTCGCGGCGGATGGAGGCGAGTTCCGCGTCCAGTCGGGGCACGCAGACGGTGCAGACGCCTTCGTCTTCGTTCCAGCAGCCGTCGCAGTAGTGGTTGGCGCAGCGCGCGCAGCGGTGGAAGTGATCGCGCGCCTGCGCCACGGCGCTCCGCAGAGCGTGGTCGTGCGCCTTGCTCCACCCCGCGCCGCGCAGGCTGCTCACCGCGTTCCGTGCCGTGCCGAAGATCCCGCCGAACAACCCCTCGGCCGCGCTCAATATGCTCTCCGCCGTTCCCGTGGCGTACCGGTCGAACTCCGAGCGCCAGGCCTCGTGGCACCCCTCGCAGTGGAACTCGAACTGGAAGCCGGTATCGGTGGACAGGTCGTTGTAGTTGTCGCTGAACTGGATTTCGCTCATTGCGGCGTGCCCTCGGAGAGTGAGGTCGATTGGGGAGAGCGGATGGGATGCGGTTGCGGCGCGGTGGGGAGCCGCAAGTTGCGATGCGCGCCCGGAAAGCCGGGCGGCGATGGAAGATACGGCGGGTGGCGCGGCGGAGGAAGGGTGGGTCACCGGTTCGAAGCGGATGGCGGTTCGCGGCCCCGGCACATTCTCCCGGGATGCGACCGGGCGAACACCGTGGGTGTCCGCCCGGTTGCTGTGTCACTGCTTCGAGCCGCGCGCCGCGCCGCGTGCCGGCGGCTTCGGGCAGTTGTCGGTGCACGCCTTGTTCACCGCGTCGCGCGCCTCGTTGATGGTGGGCTGGGTGAACGGCTGGATGGGCGTTCCCGAAACGGTCTGGTCGAGCGCGTTCACCACCTCGCAGCCCGCGTGGCATGCGGTATCGGCGATGCCGGAGCCACCCTGGCTCTGCTGGGGGGTGGACGACGAGTTGGAGTCCTGGCCCGACGACTGGGGGGTGCCGCTCTGCGCACGCGCGCCACCGGCCGCGATGAACGTGAGCGCGCACGCGAGGAAGAGGGTGCGGTGGACCATGGGGAACCTCCGGATGAAGAGGGGAAAGGCCAACGCGGCGAGCACGCGAGCTCGCCGCAACAGAACGGTTGGCCACCCACGCGGATTTTCCCCCATGCTGTCGTCCGCGCCAACCGATGAGATGCGCCCCCGACCGCGTGAGGGATGCGCGCCCGGAGGGCCGGGAGCCCGGCGGGGGCGGCCGCGAAGAGGACGGCCGGACGTGAAAGGGCCCCCGGCGGAGACGAATCCGCCGGGGGCCCGGCGCGGTTGGCAACGGTGGTATCGTTGCCTACCGCGCGCGCAGCCCGTTTTGGCGCCCCGGCGCCAAACACGCCCGGACCGCGCCGTTCCGCCCGGCTCTCCGGACGCAACGGATTTCGTCAGTCGCGCACGGGGATGGGGACGCGCCAGATGCGCTCCGCGTACTCGCGCACGCTGCGGTCGCTGCTGAAGAACCCGCTGCGGGCCACGTTCAGGATCGCGCTGCGCGTCCACGCGTCCGGATCGCGGTAGGCGGTCTCGACCTGCGCCTGCGCGGCCACGTAGGCATCGAAGTCGGCAAGCACGAAGAAGGGATCGTGCTGCAGCAGCCCCTCGATCAGCGGGCGGAACTTCCCCGGGTTGTCGGGCGAGAGCATGCCGCTGGCCACGAAGTCGACCACGCGCTTGAGGCGCGGGCTGCGCTCGTACTCGGCGCGCGGGTTGTAGCCGGCGTCGCGGCGCGCCTCCACCTCGTCGGCGGTGAGGCCGAAGATGAAGATGTTGTCGCGCCCCACGAAGTCGGCGATCTCCACGTTGGCGCCGTCGAGCGTGCCGATGGTGAGGGCGCCGTTCAGCGCGAACTTCATGTTGCCGGTGCCGCTGGCCTCGAAGCCGGCGGTGGAGATCTGCTCCGACAGGTCGCTGCCGGGGAAGATCCGCTCGGCGATGGAGACGCGGTAGTCGGGGATGAAGGCCACCTTCAGCACCTTCCCCACCTGCTCGTGCCCGTTCACCACGCCGGCCACCGCGTTGATCAGCTCGATGATCAGCTTGGCCGTCCAGTAGGTGGGCGCCGCCTTGCCGCCGAAGAGCACCGCGCGCGGCACCACGTCGGGACTGGCCTGGTCGCGCAGCTCCAGGTAGCTGTCGATCACCCGGAAGGCGTTCATCAGCTGGCGCTTGTACTCGTGCATGCGCTTGACGTGCACGTCCATCAGCATGGCGCCGTCGATGCGCACGCCCGCCTCGGCCCTGACCATGTCGGCCAGGCGCTGCTTGTTGTGCGCCTTCACCGCGCGCCAGCGCTCGCGGAACGACGCGTCGGCGGCGTGCGTCTCGAGCGCGGCGATGGTCTCGAGCTCCACGTGCCAGTCGGTGCCGATCGCCTCGTCGATCAGCTGGCTCTCGCCGGGGTTGGCCTTGAGCATCCAGCGGCGCTGCGTGACGCCGTTGGTGACGCTGGTGAAGCGCTCGGGCCAGAGCTCGGCGAAGTCCTGGAAGATGTCCTTCTTCAGGATCTCGGTGTGCAGCGCGGCCACGCCGTTGGTGGAGTGGCTCCCCACGATGGCCAGGTTGGCCATCCGCACCTTGCCGCCCGAGAGGATGGCCATGCGCTCCTCGCGCGCCGCGTCTTCGGGGTACTTCTCGCGCACCCGGGCGCGGAAGCGGCGGTCGATCTCCTGCACGATCTCCAGGTGGCGCGGGAGGAGGCGGCTGAACAGGTCCAGCCCCCAGGTCTCCAGCGCCTCGGGGAGCACGGTGTGATTGGTGTAGGCGAAGGTCTGCCGCGCGATGTCGAAGGCGGTGTCCCACTCCATCCCGTGGTCGTCCATCAGCAGCCGCATCAGCTCGGGGATCGCCACGGCCGGGTGCGTGTCGTTGAGCTGGACCTGCACCTTCTCGGTGAATTCGGCGAAGGTGCGGCGCTCGCTGAGGTAGCGCTTGAGGATGTCCTGCAGGGTGGCGCTCACGAAGAAGTACTGCTGCTTGAGCCGCAGCTCCTTCCCCGCCCCGGTGTCGTCGGGGGGATAGAGCACCTTGCTGATGGTCTCGCTGTTCGCCTTCGCCTCCACCGCCGCGATGTAGTTGCCGCGGATGAAGTCTTCCAGGTCGAACTCCTCGGTCGCCTTGGCGCCCCACAGGCGGAGGGTGTTGACGGTGTTGTTGCAGTAGCCGGGGACCGGGACGTCGTACGCCATGGCGAGGACGTCGCTGCTGTCGACCCACTCGTAGTGCACGCGCCCCTCTTCCACCCGGCCGTTGACGCGGCCGTAGAACTTCACCCGGTAGGTGCGGTCGGGGCGCGCGATCTCCCACGGGTTCTCGTCGCGCAGCCAGTTGTCGGGCCGCTCCACCTGGCGCCCGTCGACCACGTCCTGCTTGAAGATGCCGTGCTCGTAGCGGATTCCGTAGCCGTACGCGGGGATCTCGAGCGTGGCCATCGAGTCCAGGTAGCAGGCGGCCAGGCGGCCCAGGCCGCCGTTCCCCAGCCCGGCGTCGGGCTCGATGCTCTCCAGCTCTTCCAGGTCGTACCCCAGCTCTTCCAGCGCCTCGGCGGTGGCGTCGTCGAGCCCCAGGTTGATCAGCGCGTTCCCCAGCGTGCGGCCGATCAGGAATTCGAGCGACAGGTAGTACACGCGCTTGGCGTCTTGCCGGTGGTAGCGCGCCTGCGTGGCGGCCCACTTCTCGGCCAGGCGGTCGCGCACGGCGAACGCGGTGCCGAAGTAGACGTCGCGGTCGGTGGCGCTCAGGCGGTCGCGCGCCAGCGTGAAGGTCACGTGGTCAGCGATGCGCTGCTTGAGCGCGTCCACGCGCGTGGAGAGTCGCCCGGCGTCGAGAATGGAGGTGCTCATATCCAGCTGGCGGACTGTTTCCGCGAATTCGTTAGAGATTGCTACAAATTGCCACGCGGCTCGGCTGCACGGACCGCGCCGCGCGGGGCGGCGGCAACTCGATGGGTACGGGTGCGAGCGGAACCGGTGGAGGCCGTTGGAGAGGTACCGCAAGCTACGCACAGCCGTTCCGTGACGAAAGGGCGCCGCGCCAATTCCTGATCATGAAACGACTTACGTTCGGGCGAGGGATCGCCGAGCGTGGCGGAGCGCGGTGCGGAGGAATGCGACGGCGGATGTGTGGCGGGCGGGAAAGACAGCCGCAGGCGCCGCTCCGGGCGGCGCGCGTCGACGGGCTATCGCGGCAGCGCGAGCGCGCTGCGGAGAGCCGACTGCGGGTGCGTCTCGGGGTTGTAGACGCCGAGTCCCTCGGCCCGTGCCACATCCAGCAGCGGCTTGTCGGCGCAGAGCATCACCAGCGGACGCGGATGGCAGAGCGCGGCGGCCTGCCGCGCGCTCGCGAGGTGGAGGAGATCCATCGCGCTGGTCCCCAGCCGGTGGTACTTCTCCGCCAGCTGCCGCGAGTGCATCCGCACGTCCCGCGGAAGGTCCGGCACGTCGAACTCGTTCTCGTAGTCGTGCCGGAACTCGGCGAGCCCTTCCCGATAGGCGGTTCTACCAATCTGGCCAGTCCGGTGCTTCTTGCCCAGCGCGGTGATCACTTCCAGCGCCACCATGTCCGTGACGTATCCGCGAACGCTTTGCAGGGCGAATGCGCTTTTGACGTTCGGAGTGCCGTCCTCCTGGGAATACGCCTTCACCAACGCGCTGGCATCCCAGAACAGTCCACCAGTCACGGATCAGGGAGAGTCCTCTGAGGTTTCGGACCAGGAACGCGAGCCACCACGGACGTGGCTTCGCGATCACCCGAGGCCGGTCAAGCATCTGCCCGCCCAGCCGCACCCCGTTCGCGCGGAGATGCTCCAGGAAGGCGCGCTCCTCCGCGTCGTCGGGAACGACGACGGTGGGCTCAGGACTCGTCAGCTTCGTTTCCATCGGCAGCCCCGGGGTGCGATGTTGCACATCCTCTGACGTGAAGCTTTGTGTTCTTTTGCCGTCGTGCCAAGCGGCGCGAAGCACGCCAAGTCGTTCAATTGTGGCTACTTAGGATGCAGGGCCTTCGGCAACTCGTTCGATCGCGCGACGTTATCCCGTTCGTGGAGCGAAAAGGAGCGGGACCGCATTCGATACATTCCAGACAAGACTCACCCGCCGCCCTGGCGCGAGGTGCCGGTGCCGACCTGGGGGCCCACGCTGTGCTCGCCGAAGGAGCGGCCCAGCGAGCGCACCTCGGCCTCCATCTCGGGGACGCGGCGGGCGAGCTGCCTGGCCATCGCGCGGTCGCTGGCGCCGCTCCAGAAGAGCTGGCGGATGGCCGCGAAGGGGGCCAGCGACTTCGGCACGTAGATCTTCCGCTTGCGGCGGGCGATGCCGTCCACGAAGGCGGCGGCGCACTCCTGCACGGTGGTGACGCTCCCGAACGGGCCGGGGAGGCGCCCCAGCGTGCGGTCGAAGCTCTTGAG
>Ga0247773_1000378_pt1 | contig 19770 bp, 18 predicted proteins | sample UWRJL092311B6_FD_179934 | JGI IMG/M metagenome (GOLD analysis project Ga0247773, IMG submission 179934) | Plant litter microbial communities from Arlington Agricultural Research Station in Wisconsin, United States - UWRJ-L092-311B-6 | ecosystem: Environmental > Terrestrial > Plant litter >...
ATTTCGATCCCCAAATCGCCGCGCGCCACCATCACCGCGTCGGTGACTTTGATGATGCTGTGCATGTTGCGCACGCCGCTCTGGTCTTCGATCTTGGCGATGATGCGCGCCTTCGAGCCCAAACCGCTCAGAAAGTCCCGGAGCAGCAGGATGTCGTCGCTCTTGCGTACGAACGACAGCGCGACGAAATCGATGCCCGCCTCGACACCGGCGCGCAGGTCCCGCTCGTCCTTCTCCGTCAGCGAGGGCAGGTTCACCATCATGCCCGGCAGATTGACGTGGCGACGCGAGCCGAGCTTGCCGGCGGTGAGCACTTTACAGCGCACGTGCGTCGCATCCAGATCCTGCACCTGCAGGCGCATCAAACCACTGTCGACGAGAATGGTTGCCCCAATCGAGACGTCCGTGGGCAACCCCGGGTAGTTGACCGACACGCCGCGCATGCCCGGGCTGGGCACGTCCGTGAAAAATTCGAATTGATCGCCGACCGCGAGCTCGATCGGGGTCTCGACGACGCCGGTGCGGATCTCCGGACCCTTGACGTCCATCATCACCGCGACGTGGCGGCTGACCGCCTTCGAGACCTTGCGCACGCGCTCGATGAGCGTCTTGGCCCAATCACCGGAGCCGTGTGCCATATTGAGTCGAAGCACGTCGACCCCGGAGGTGATGAGCTCTGCGAGCTTCTCTTCGCTCTCAGTAGCAGGTCCGACGGTCGCAATGATTTTCGTGTGCCGATAGTAGCCGCGCATGTGCTCCTCTAACCTCGATCGAGGCGGCGAGCCAAGAGGACTTCGCTGGTCGAGCGACGATGGCTCGGCCGGAGGCGGCGTGATGTCCAATGTTTCGGGCAGACGCTGGGCGAAACCCCGCTAAATCGGCCTTCCCCGCAGGTCGCGCAGCAGGGTTTCGACACGGCGGAAAGCTGCGTTTCGACCCAGCTGCAGCAAATGACCGCCGTGCCAGGACACGAGCTGCGCGCCAAAATGCGCCGCCAGCTTTCGGGCGTGGGCAACCGGGGTGATACGGTCGGCCTTGGCGGCGACCACCAGGGTACGGGCGGGGACGATCAGCGGCTTTCGTTCCAGCGGGCTCACCACGCGATAAATGCTTTCCAGCAAGGCGTGCTCCCGAGCCTCCTCTTCCGGTGCGCCGCTGAGCACTCCTTGCTCCCGCACGAAATCGGCCAAAGAGGCCAGCGGGATCACGGGCACACAGAACGAAAGCCCCGGCTCGACGGTGGCGAGCAGCGCCGCGGTGTAGCCGCCGAGGCTCATGCCCATCACCCCGACCTCGGGGTGGCCCCGTTCGCGGAGCCAGCGTACGAAATTTCGCAGGTCGGCGATGACCTGCCGAAAACCCTCGTTACTGAAGCGCGGATCCGACCCGGGAAACTCCGGAGCACCGCGGCGCGCGGCGTTCGCGCGCACCCCGTGGAACGGCAAGGTGAACAGGGCCACGTCGTAACCGCTGCGCAGGAGACGTTGCAGGGGCCAGACGCGCTGCTCGACCTGATAGCTGCCCGCCATGTAACCGTGGATCAGAATAGCGACCGGACGCCTCTCGCCGGACTCCAAGAGCCGAACCCCGGCGGCGCAGTTCTCGGGCGTGCGCAGGTAACGCTCGCTGATTGCCGGCATGAAAGGCCGATAATCGCTGGCCCAGGACAAGTCCGACGCTCGCGCAAAGCCGAGCTCGTTCGGTAACTCGCGCGCAACGGGCGAGATCGGGCAAGGCGGCAGGAAGAAGTCATCCCCGAGCGATGCTGGATACGAAGCGGCGAAGCCCTGCAACAGCGCGACGCGCGGCGGGGCGTCGCTCGCTGTCGTCAGCGCGACGCTGCGCCGAACGTTGTTGCGCGCTTGCACCGCAAGCGTCGCCGCACGGTCCACCGCGCCGGCCGCACTGCCGAGAACTCGCCGCGTGACGCGTCCAATCACGGGGGAAAGCTAGCGTGCACGGCGCGCGCTTGGAAGAGCAGCATTTCGAGCGTACCGACTTCGCGCAAGAAGCGCTGATCGTGGGGACCCGAGGGGCTGGTCAATGTTGCGCTCAGGCCGTGCGCTGCCAGACGCTGCGCGAGCCGCAGGGTTGCGTCTCGAAATGGGTCGTAGCTCGAGGTCACGAGCTGAATGGCACGCGGGCCAGCCGCTGAGAGCTCGGCCAAGCGCGCAGCGTAGTGCTCGGCGGCGGCGCTGCTGAGCGCCGCTTGCACGCAGCCAAGCGCCGAGAATAGCTCGTATTTTCGTAAAAACACCTCCAGCGCGACGTAGCCCCCCAGCGAAACGCCAGCCAGCCCCGAGCGCGCAGAGCCCATCAGGACGGGAGTCGCCGCGCGCACCGCGGGCAATAGCGCCCGCTCGACGTAATCGGCATAGCGATCCAGAAACGGCGCGCTCGGATGCTGCTTGAATACGTTGGGCGTGAACGGACAGACCAGCGCCACGTCCTCGAAGGGTCGCTCGACGAGCTCGCGATTGAGCTCGAGTAGGCGAGCGTCCGTCAGATAGCGCTCACGCGCCAAGGAGCGCTCCACCGGTGGCGCGCTCAGCCGCGCGTACGCTTGCGGCAAGCCATAGCGATCGTACCAAGCGCGAATGCCCAGGGTTTCACTGCCGGTTTCACCCAAGCCGTGAAACAACACGACCAGCGGCAGCGCCTCTGTTTCGGGTACGCGCGCGGGCCGCAGCAATAGGCACCTCTGGCCGAACTTGCCGGGATTCGGCACGCTGAGCTCGCGCGCGATCAGCGCTCCGGCCACGTCTCCGCGCGCGGGCCGGGCCACGAGCGAAAGCAGCGATGCAAGCCAGCGCCGACGCGTGAACATGCCGCGCTAGCTCCGATGACGAAGCGCCGGGATCAGCTTCCCCGGGGAGCTCACCATCAAGAGCGTGCCCAGCGCGGCCACGCCCAGACCCGCGGCAACGCGCCCAAAATGCAGGCCATGATCGCCGATTCGGCCTAGAAATCGCACCGACAGGATCACCATCGCATTATACGCCGCATGCCCGATGATCGAAGGCACGAGCGAGCCGCTGTACAGGCGTGTCAGTCCAAAAGCGATGCCCAGCACCACCGTGCCGGCGATCTGCGTGGGCTCGAGATGGAACAGCCCGAACATGAGACTCGGCACGAGCACCATCTCGGCGTGCGATCGCTTCTCGAAAGCACGCGTGATCAAGCCGCGGAACATCAGCTCTTCGACCAATGCTGGCAGCACGGCTGCCGCGAACAACACCCCGACCAGGCCGAGATTCGTGGAATTTTGCGAAACCGCCACGACCAAACGTTCGGCGTTGATGTCGCGGCCCATGAAGCGAAACGCCAGCTCGCCGGCAAACTCCGCCAATGGGCCGAAGCCGAAAACGATCAATAACCCCGCGCAGATCGTGCGCAACGTCGGGTGACCTATCGGGAACACGTGACCGATGTGGGGGCGGTAACGAACGACCCAAACCGAGAGCGTGATCGCCACCGCCAGTTCGTTCACTGCGATCGAGGCGGCGATCCAACCCCAGCTCGTCACGAGCGGCGAGGAATACGGATCGGTGACCAGCGCGAGCGCGCGATCCACGGGTAAGCCGGCACGCACCGCCAGCACGGCCGCGGTCGCCCCCACGCCGGCGCCCGTGACCAGCACCGCAATCAGCGTCACCAACCAGAACAGCACGGCTTGCAGCCTTGTTGGAATTTCCTTGCTGGGGGAAAGCGGAGCGAGGCTAGCCGTCACCATCGGTCCAAACAGTCTACCCCTGCCTCCCCGAGCGCGGCTTGCCAAAGACTTCGGCCTCCACCACGGGTCGTGTATCGTCCGACAATGATGGGTCAGGGCCTGAAATTTAGCTTCGTTTTGCTGTGTTTGTCGGGTGTCGTCGGCTGTTCGAGCACCGAGACCTTGCCCGATCCGAATGGCACCGTGAGCACCTTCTGCGAGAACTGGGGTCGTCAGGCCTGCTCCTCCAAAGTCGTGCTCGCCTGTTCGGGAGCGGACAAGGTCGATGCCACGCTGACCGAGAGCTGCGTGGCCAGCCAGCAAACATTCTGTGAGGGGCTCTTGCCACCCAAGGGTTACAGCTCGCAGCAGGCCACGCAGTGCCTGCGCGCCATCGGGGCGGCCTACGCCGATGGCGTCCTGAGCGCCGAGGAGGTGGCGACCGTGCGCCACCGCGGCGAGCCCTGCAACCACCTGGTCAAGGGCGCGCAGGGCGAGGCCGAGAGCTGCGCCAGCGACGACGACTGCGACACACTGAAGAACTACCTGTGTGTGCTGAAAAGCGGCGAAGGCAGCTGTCAGATCCCAGTCTTGGTGGACAACGGCACGTCGTGCGCCGCAGCCGATGCTGCCTGCAACCCAGGCTTTTACTGCGGAACGGACGAGAACTGCGTGCAGAGCAAGGCCGTCGGCAAAGCCTGCGACGCAACCTTCGAGTGCGCGACCGGGCTCGAGTGCGACACGGGCAAGTGTGTGATGCGCGTCGATGCCGCAAGCTGCGCCAAAGACGACGACTGCACGACCAACGTCTGTGACATTCCGGTCGGGTCCAGCACCGGTCGCTGTGTGAAATCGATTACGCTCTCGTCGAGCGCGAGCATTTGCGAGGATTTACGATGAATTTCAGGGCGTGGCGAGCTTGCTTGGGGCTTTCATCGAGCTTGGTTGCGCTCGCCGCTTGCGACGATGCGCCCAAACCGGCCCCGCCCAAGGCGGAAGCGACCGTCACGCCCACTGCGACCGAAGCGCCCAAGCCCGTGGGGCCTCCGACGTTCGAGATCGACACGCTCAGCGCCAAGGTCGGCTTCGAGCGCGCCTTGCTCGATCAACGGGACGGGCGCACGAACCTGATCAACTTGCTCAAACCCACCGAGAAGTACGTCAGCGGCAACGATGCAACATTGATTGTCGACCGTAGCGCCAAGCTGCCCTGGGTAGTCGCCTTCATCGACGAGCTCGGAAAGCTCGGCGCCAGACACGTCGTGCTCAAGACCGAAACCCGCAAGGAGTTCGCCCCGAGCCTGCCGTTCAGCCCAGAGCTCGCGCTCAAAGCCCCACCGGATTGCAGCGTAGTCGCAATGGTGCTCGAAGATCGCGGCACCGCGGTCTGGAAGCTCTCGGGCGGCGTGGCAACCAAGCACGGCAAAGGCATGGCCGGCCCCGATCTGAGCATGACCGGCGACAACATCGAGCGCTTCGCCAAGGGTTGCAAGCACTCGAGCACGCTGTTCATTTCGGTGGGACCGAGCGTGGAATGGGGCCTTGCCTATGACTTGGCTGCCTCGGCCAAGACGTTACCCAAGGCTAGCTTCGAGAGCTTCGTGCTGCTCGGAGAGACTCCGGTCCCCGGGCACAAGGTCTCACTGCGCCACTAACGAGCCTGCGGCGGAGCTGCTGCGGCGGATGCTGCAAACTGCCCCAAGAGCTTTTCGATGTCGGAGATGTTGAAGGGCTTCTCCAGCTGGGCACCGGGGTGCTGCGACAGAAATTCGCGCGCGCGCGAGGTGAACGCACCGCCGGTCATGAACACGAAGCGCTGCGCCAACTCCGGGTAATCACGCTCGACGGACGCGTATACGGCAGCGCCATTCACGTCGGGCATCATCAGATCACAGAGCACGAGATCGAAGCCCGAGTCTGTCTCGAGCCGGCTGAGTGCCTCGCGACCGCTGGTGCAAATGCTCACGTCGTGGCGGCCCTTGAACGCATACAGCAGGGTTTGGCCCAGCAGCGGCTCGTCGTCGATGATCAGAATACGCGAGGGCGCCGGTTGTTCCTCGGGCGAAACTTCCACCACTGCGCGCGGCGACGCGCTCTCCTCAGACGCGAACGGCAAGACCACTCTGAAACAGCTACCACGACCTGGCTCGCTCGACACGGAGATCTCGCCGTCTAATGCGGTCATGATGCCACGGCAGATGGCAAGACCCAGACCCGTGCCGGCCCCCGCCGCTTTGGTCGTGAAAAAGGGGTCGAAAATATGCGCCAAATCCTGCTCGCGAATCCCGCCACCCGTGTCGGAAATCTCGATCACCGCCCGGCCGTCCTCGGCGCAGGTGCTGATCGCGATCTCGTTCACCGACGGATCGCCGTCGATCGCCTGCGCCGCGTTCATGATCAAATTGAGAAACACCTGGCCGAGGCGCGCCTCATCGCCGGTCACCCGCGAAATCCCCGAGTAGCGCTTGATCAGGCGCGCGCGATGTCTCACCTCGTTCCAGGCGATGCGGATCGTGGTATCCAAAACCGCTTCGACATCCACCGCGTCACCCTCCCCCGGGCTCGCGCGCGAGAAGTCCATCAGATCACGCACGATATTGCGCACGCGTTCAGCGCCTTCACGAGCGCTGTCCAGTGCCGCAACCGCGCCTGACACGTGCTCCAGCTCCTCGTGCCGGTGACCTTGCAGCAACAGCTGCAAACCGTGCAGCTCGCGCAAGCCGAGATCCAGGCTGCCCAGCACATAGGACAGCGGATTGTTGATCTCGTGCGCTACGCCGGCAGCCAAGGTGCCGAGTGACGCCATGCGCTCGGTCTCGGCATGGTGCAATTCACTCGCGCTCGGATCGACGAAGGCTCGAAGCTCCTCGGCACGTCGCGTGACATTACTGGAAACAGAAATAGATTTCATTGGCCCCTCAACCAAGATTTCGTCAAAAGTCTCCCACACTTTTTCCTGGCTAGCGAATCGCGCCGCGGGCGCCGCGCGAAAACCCGCGAGATCCCCCGCGTTCCCTTGACGACGCGGGGCGAGCGGCACACGCTCTCCGGCGGTTGCCAGGTCGCACGCACGCGCCCCAGAGCGGCCTCGAGCACCAACGTGACAGCCAAAGCAGACGCAAAGAAACGCGCCAAACCGCAGACCACCCCGCGGGCAGCCAGCTCCCGCCGGCGCGCAGAGCAATCGGACGGCGCAGACAACGCGAGCCCGGAAGAGAGCCGCGAGGAGTCGAGCGCCGATTCCGACGAGAACGACCCGGAAGTGCTGGGCGACGAGCGTGAAGTCTTCGACACCGAAGCCGAAGTCGTGGACGAGGCGGAAGTAGACGAAGAGCGCGAGGAGCACGAGCCTACGGACGAGCGAGAGCAGGAGCCCGAGGGCGACCCGGACGAGCGAGGTCTGGCCCGCTTCGACGCGCTCCAAGCGTACATGCGCGAGGTGCAACGGCACCCGCTGCTCTCGGCCGACGACGAGCACAAGCTGGCCGTCCAATATCAGAAGACCGAGGATCGCGAGGTCGCGGCGCGCTTGGTGACCGCCAACCTGCGCCTAGTCGTGAAGATCGCCTACGAGTACCGGCGCGCGTATCGCAACATGATGGACCTCGTGCAGGAGGGCAACATCGGTTTGATGCAGGCCGTGAAGCGCTACGACCCGTATCGCGGCGTGAAGCTCTCGAGCTACGCGGCGTGGTGGATCCGCGCCTACATGTTGCGCTTCATCCTCAACAACTGGCGCTTGGTGAAGGTGGGGACCACGCAGGCGCAACGAAAACTGTTCTTCAACTTGAACAAGGAAAAGGCGCGCCTGACGGCCATGGGCATCGAGCCCAGCCACGCCGAAATCGCCAAACGCCTGAACGTGGCCGAATCGGAGGTGACGGAGATGGATCGCCGCTTGGCGCGCGCCGACGCCTCCTTGGACGCGACGGTGAACGAAGCCGACGGCCGCTCGACCACGCGCCTCGAGCTGATGCCGTCGAGCAATGCCACGCCCGATCAAATCGCCGAAGGCTCGGAATTTTCCGAGTTGCTGCGCGTCCAGTTGGATGAATTCAGGAAAACGCTCGGCGGCAAGGACATCGACATCTTCGACAAGCGCGTGGTCGCGGACGAGCCACTCACCTTGCAGGAGCTCGGTGACCAATTCGGAGTATCGCGCGAGCGCGTGCGCCAACTCGAGGCGCGCCTGATGGGCAAGCTACGTGATCACCTACGCCAGAATTTCGGCGACGCCGTGGGCGTCGGCGGCAACGGCAGCTGAGCCAGTCGGCACACGCTTTGACTGGCAAGCTCTACCTGGTCGGCACGCCGATCGGCAACCTCGGCGACATCACGTTGCGCGCCCTGGAAACGCTCAAACAAACCAAGCACGTCGCGGCGGAAGACACGCGCCGTACACGCCAGCTGCTCACGCACTTCGCGATCCTCGAACGCACGTTGCACGCGCTCGACGCCAACGCCAGCCCGCGCAAAATCGAAGAACTGTTGCTCTTGCTCGAAGCGGGTGAAGATCTCGCGCTCGTCACCGACGCCGGCATGCCCTCGGTCAGCGACCCCGGGACCGCGCTCGTTCGCTCTGCCCACAGCCGGGGCATCACCGTCTGCCCAATCCCGGGCCCGAGCGCCGTCACCGCCGCCATCGGCGCCTCCGGCCTGGTCGATGCCAGCTTCGTTTTCTTGGGCTTTTTGCCGCGTCACGGCCGCAAACGAAAAGATGCCCTCAGCCGCATCGAAAAAAGCCTCGACCCGGTGCTGATCTTCGAATCCCCCCAGCGCATCGCCGCCACCCTGCGCGAGCTTTGCGAACGCATCCCCGATCGCGCCTGCACCCTGTGCCGCGAGATCACGAAGCTACACGAAGAAATCGCGCCCTCCACCATCGCCGAGCTGGCCGCCCGTGAAGGCGAATGGCGCGGCGAAATCACGCTCGTGATCGCCGCGGCCGAAGAGCGCGGCGACGAAGCCGTCGACCTGACTGCGCTCGAGACGCGCGCTCGGGCACGGCTGGCCGAGGGCGCGACCGTAAAAACGGTGGTCGCCGAGCTCGGCGAAGAGACTCCGTTGGCGCGCCGAGAGGTCTACGCGTTGGTGCAGCGCGTGCGAGAGGAAGAATGACGGGGGCATGACCGCGCGTTCCCGATCCGGCAGGCTCGCGATTGACGTCTCGGCGCGATCGCGCTTAGCTTTTTGGTGAGAATTACGAGTCCAAGATGCGGAAATGGTTGCACGGGCGGGCATTGAGTTGGCTCTTGATCGCGAGCAGTGCGGCATGTGGTGGGCGATCGATCGCCGGCAGCGCCGAGGCGTTCGAGGGCGAGCGTTGTGTGCCCGGCCAGCAGATCGCCTGCGCTTGCGGGTCCGGGCTGCAGGCAACGCAGGTCTGCACCGGTCAGGGAATTTACGGCTCGTGTAGCTGCGCAGACGACGACCGCTCCGGTTCTTCGCCGAGCGCAAGCGCGGGTCGCAGCGGCAGCGTGAATCCACGCACCGGCGCGGCGGGCAACGGGGCGGGCGGCGCGGGGCATTCGGGCGGCAGCAGCGGGCTGAGCGGCGGCAGCGCATCCGCTGGCGCTGCGACCACCGGCTCGGGTCAGATCATCTCGGTCGGCACGGACGCGTTGGTCGACGCGTTCATCGGCGAGGCAGGGATCTACGTGGTGCTGGGAAATTCCATCACCTTGTCCGATCGCAGTGGCAACGTGCTGCAGCGTGTGGACGCACCGCGCGAGATCAGCGCGGCGGCCTTCGACGGCGAGCACCTGGCCATCGCCGACCAGGCCAAGCTGACCAGCTACGACCTGCAGCTCACCCAGATTTCCAGTACGAACACGCTCGAGACCTGCGCTTCTCTCGTGATTTTGTCCCAGCAGCGTGCGGTCTGCGGACCCGCGAACGACTGGGATCGAGTCTTTTACACCTACGACCTCGCGAGTGGTGCGCTGCTCGGGAGCTCACGCAAGTACACTTACAACGGCATCCCGATGCGGCGCGTGCCGGGCACGGACGATTTCGTGACGGTCACGGTCGATTCGTCCCCGTCCGACTTCCATCTGTATCGGCTGCTCGACAGTGGCGAGGCGAGCTACATCAACGAATCACCCTATCACGGAGATTTTCGCGTCACCGACATCTATGGTTTCGACGGCTCGCCCGCAACACACCTGATCACGGACGCGGGCCTGATGCTCCGGATCTACGGGGACGGCTGCGGTGAGATGGCCAGCTCGTTCAGCACGGGCTGCTTCGCCAAGGACGGTTCGATTGGCACGCTCAGCGGGGATCAGCTGTTTTTGGGCCTGGATACCGACGCGCAGAGCCAAGTGTATGCCGTGGTCGATGCCAACCCGGACCCATTCGGCGACCCCGATGAGCAGCCGAGCAATTACTTACTCGAGCGCATCGACCTCGATTCGCGCACGGTCACGAAGCAAAGCACCATCTCGCTCCAGCTGAGCCAGATGATCGCGTTCCGGCGAGATGTGACAGGTGGTGGCGTACTGGTTGCGTTTCGCAAGGGCTCGCGCTCGTTCTCTTTTCCCGGAGATCCCTATCCGGGTCACGAAGTGCGTTCGATCCCCTTTTGAATCCCCGAGAGGAAAGCGTGGTCGAAGCGTTGCACGACGATTCGGAAGCGTTGCTGTTCTTGCCGGGCGCAGGCGGCGACAAGACGCTGTGGGAGCCGGTCTCCGCTGGACTGTCGCACCGCGGGCGACGGCATTTTTTCAGCTGGCCCGGGCTTGGCGGAGCGCCTGCGGAGCCGTCCGTGAATGGGGTTTCGGCGCTCGTCGCACGAGTCGTGGCGGAGCTCACCAGTCCGGCGGTGCTCCTCGCCCAGTCCATGGGCGGCCTTGTCGCACTGCGAGCGGCGCTCACCGCGCCGGAAATGATCCGCGCGCTGGTCCTTTCGGTGACCTCAGGAGGCATCGATGTGCGTGCTCTGGGCGCGCTCGACTGGCGTCCGCAGTTCGAGCAAAGTAACCCCCACGCCCCACGCTGGTTTCTGGACGCCCGAGACGATCTCGAGCCGCGTTTGCACGAACTTTCCGCGCCCGTCCTGCTGCTTTGGGGAGATGCAGATCCCATCAGCCCGATCGCGGTCGGTCGGCGCCTCGCGCAGTTGCTACCCAATGCCGAGCTGGTCGTCGTGCCTGGCGGAACGCACGATTTGGTTTGCGAACGCGCGAGCGAAGTTCTGCCTCACATCGAACGCCACATCGAGCGAGCACTGAGTCGTGCGACCGACTGACTCGGCGTGGGGAGCTTCGCACTCATATCGGCGGTGGCGAACAGATGCGTTTGGTCTGCTCGAGGCAGATGAGGTACGTGTCGGATGAGTTGCAGTCTGCGTCGATCGTGCACTCGTCGTCCGCCCGCAGGCAACCAAAGCCCGCGACCGCCTCTCCCGAGTAGTTCAGGTTCCCGACTGCGCAATACGAGCCTGAACCACAGTCTGCGTCCGTTCGGCAAGTGGCGAGCACGCAAGCGCCCTTGCCCGCGGTAACGAGCGCTCCGTCGGGCAAGTAGGCAAGCGGGTCGCAAACGCACGCAGTGCCGGCAGGACATTCGCTGTCCGTGTCGCATGCCGCGCCATATTGGGTTTCCGCATCCGGACTGATCGCTTCTGCGCCCGCACTCGAATCGTCAGCATTCGCGCCAGCGCCGCCGCTGTCTGCACCTGCTTTTTGGAAGCCGCCGCAATTGGACGCTCGTGCGCGATGGGCCCAACCGCTGGCACAGAGCACGAGCTGGCTGACGGCGTCGAAGCGTGGCGATTCGCACATCGGGATGCCACGCGACATGTCCACGCTGGCATCACCGCCGGCGGCCAGCGAGGCCCCCGCAGCGCCAGCAACTTCACTAACGGCAACGCCCGGCACGGTTTTGACCGAGCCAGAACAGGCGAGCGGTAGCAGCGCAAACCACAGCCAGCCGCGGATCCTGGTACTCCGAGCGCTCATTCCCTCCATTAAGCAAGCGATGTGCCGGACGCGAAACCGTTGGGGAAAATTGGGCTCGTCACAAGCGGGCTGGCACACCCCGGCACGACACCTGACAGGCGAGTCGCAGGCGCAGCAAACGAACCTGGCCGTGCGCGTGGACTCGGTGCGCCTCGACCAGACGTACTGGACGGCTACTTGGAGTGTGCGTCGATGAATTCGCGCACGCTGGTCAATGCCGACTCATTTTCCATCAGCGCGACATGACCGACGCCGGGGAGCTCGAGGTAGCGGGCGCGTGCTCCGAGCGCGGTGGCGATCGCGTGGCCCTGATCGGGGCCCACCAGCGCTTCGTCTTTGCTGCCTTGCACGACCAACACCGGCGCGGGAACGTCGGCCAGGAACGGTGTGGTCTGAAAGTGATCGCCCGGATCCAACTTGTAATAGAAGGATTGCGGGACCATGGTGATGTCGTTGACCGGCGCGAGCAGGGTCAGGGAGGCTGGCTTCGGTTGCAAACGCGCGGCGCCCACCATCGCTCGCACCACGATGTGCCCACCGATCGAAAAACCGATCAGGTGAACCTTTCCACGGTCGACTTGCTCGGTCGTGCACAATTGCTCCACGATCTGCGGCGCATCGGCGGCCAAGACGGGCAGGCGCGGCTGGCCGTCGGACGAGTCGTAGCCGCGGTAGGCAAAGATCGCGAGGCCCCAGTCGCGCGTCGCAGCGAGCCGCGAGAGGAAGGCCTGACCGACCTGGAGCATGTGCGCGTCGTTGCCCTGGTAAAAGAGCACCCAGGGCGCATCGGGCGCCTTTGGCCGACGCACGAGCCCGTTCAAAGCGATGCCCGGCGCGACCGTGATCCGGCGCGCAGCCCAACCGGGTTGCGCCGCCAAGGCATGGTACTGGGCGGGCGCGAGTGGGCTTGCCAAATACGGAAAGCGCAGCCGCTTGCTGCCGAAAACGCGGGCCAACAGCGAGAGAGCCACGACTGCGATACCCAAGAGGATCCACCCTTTGCGGTTTAGGCGAGGCATCGACCACACGACCTACGCATTGCGCAGCTTCTTGAAGCGCGACCCATATTGTTCATCATCCGAGAGCTCGACCAGACGCGGGATCTGATAAGCAGCCATGCGCTCACGACAGAAAGCGCCCAGGCGGCGCTTGAAGTCAGGCAAAGGCTCGGCCCCCTTCAAGTTGAAGCGAGCGGCCACGATCTGCCCCATCATCGGGTGAGCTTTGCCGAACACCGCGACGTCCAGCACGTTGTCCATCTGCAGCAGTAGGTTCTCGACTTCCGCAGGGTAGACCTTCTGGCCACCGACGTTGATCAAATCACTGGCGCGGCCCAAGATGCGCAAGTACTCGCCGTCCACCTCGACCGCGTCTTGGGTGTTGAGCCAGCCTTCGGCGTCGAACAGATCCGGTGCGTTCAGGTAGCCGATCATGGCGGTGTCGGCCTTGACCCATAGGATGCCGTCGATGATTTTGGTCTGAAAGCCCTCGCCCGTGAACTTGATCCAGAGCGATTCCGAATCGCGCGAGCGCGAGCGCAGCACGCCCAGCTCCGACATGCCGTAGGTTTGCACCAAGGACACGTTCGGAAAGAGCTCGTGCAGCTTTTTGAGCGTATTCGGCGGCATCGGCTCGGTGCCGTAAGCGATCACCTTTAGCGCCGAAAAATCATACTGCTCGAACAGCCCGGACATCAGCCACAGGTTGAGGAACGTGGGCGATGCCGGCAGGGTGTGCACGCGGTACTTCGCGAGCGCGCGCGAGACCGTCTCCGGATCGCGATTGGCTACGGTGACGACGGTGCCGCCGCTGGCCAAGGTGTTGAACAACGTGTCGATGCCGCCGATGTGATCGAACAGCAAGAAGGTCAGCGTGGTCTTCTTTTGACGTAGCTTATGGAACTTCTCCAGCAACGCGGCGAAATCATGGAGGATGGCTTTGGGCGAACCGGTGGAGCCCGACGAGAAGATGATCAGGCCAGGATGGCCGCGCGCGATCAGCTTCTGCGTGACGGCGTTCTGGACCGTGCGCCCGAGCTCGTGGAACGTGAACGCATCCGCTTCGTCGAACTCGACCAGCAGGCGCGCCTCGGCGATGCCCAAAAACTGCTCGCGCTGCGTACGCATCAGCGATGTCAGCGGTGCGACGATCGCACCGAGACGCACGAGCGCGATCAAAGCCGCACACGCGTTGGGCGAGAAGGAGCCCTCGAGCGCCACCACTTGGCCGGCCAGCAAATCTCGAGCCCGGAACTTCTCTTGCCAGCTATCGGCGAGCTTGGCGAGCTCGGCGTAGTTGGCGACAGTGTCGTTCCAGACCAGGGCCGGCGCCTCGCCCCAGGCAACGATGCGCTCGAACAACCAGGGGGCGATCACGGGCAAGACCTCGAGCAGGCTAGCATCCGAGATCGTAGTCGGCTGGCGGCACGACCACGAAATCCGGCTCGGGCTCGGAAAATTCGAGAGCGGCAAACGGCGATTGGCAGCGTACCGCGCCGCGCCCTTCCAAGGCCAGTACCAGCAAGCGGTCGAGCTTCTGCACCGCCCCGCTGTGCGGTGCCCCAATCGGCCTCATGGCGACCAGCGCTCCCTCGAGCAACTCGATGCGCTCGTCTTGGAAAACGCCGAGCGCGACCAATTGGTCGTACTCGACGCGGCGCAAGGGACGAATGACTTCAGCGGCTGAAGTGGCCATGGCGAAACCTCCCGTAGCTTAGCATGCACCCCTTCGACTCGGGCAGAGCCGGAGCAGAGTTGCGAGATTTTGCGCGGTTCGGCGGGTAACTGTTACGTCACGCCGCCCAGGTAGATGACTTGGCCGGTGATGTTGTCGCTACCCGGGTTGATGAAAAAGTCGCACACGTTGGCGCAATCGAAGTTCGTGCCCAAACGCTTGATGGCAAGGTTATTGACCACGGCGTCGATCTTGTCTTGGGGCACGCCCTTGATCATGTCCGTCATGATCGGCGTCGCGCCGAAGGAGTTGCAGGTGATGCCCCACTGTCCGAGCTCGAAGGCCAAGATGCGAGTGAAGGTCACGACTGCGCTCTTGGAAGCCGCGTAGATCGCCTCGCCGGCGAGTGCGATCGGCGCGACGATCGTGGTGAAGTTGACGATGCGCCCGAATTTGCGACGGATCATCACCTTGGCGGCGTCACGGCAGACGAGCATGGTGCCCGTGACGTTGACGGACAGCATGCGATCGGCGGTTTTGGCCGGCGTGAGCAGGATGTGGTTCATACTGGCGATGGCCGCGTTGTTCAGCACCACGTCGATGCGACCATGGCGCTTGCTGATGTCGGCGATCATCAGCCGCACTGCGCGCTCGTCCGCGACGTCCACTTCGTGGTGGTTGTAGGCGGGGTCCTTCAGGTCGCTGCCGCCACGACTGCAGCCTTCGACCACATAGCCCTTCTGTAGATAGTACTCGCACAGATAGCGACCGATGCCCTTGCGACTACCAGTCACGAGCATGACCGGCTTTTCGCTCACGATGCGTTCGCTCACGCGGCACTCACTTCTGCGACCATCGCCAGCAGGTGGTCAGTCAGCACGCCGACGGTCCGAAACGGACTGTTGCGCTGCGACATGGCCTTGTCGTTGGCGAGCGTCACGGATGCGCCGTGCTCACCCTCGACACGCTGCTCCACTTCCACGATCAGCGAGACGACGCCCAGTGAATCGAGCACCGCGTCCTTCCCTACGAGCACGGTCTCTTCGTTGAGGCCGGCCGGGGCGTCGAGCCCGGTTTGGGCGAAGACTTCTTGTAAGCTTGCGTAGACGATGTTGAGGGCGGCTGTACGTTCGATCATTTGGCTTTCAAACTCCGACGCTGTTGACCACGCGAGAGCGCCATCGGAAACAAAGCTGGACATTATCCATGTACTCCGGAACACGAGAAACGTCTAGACTCCACCCGTCGAGATCGCACACGTAAATGACGAGAACAACGGCTTTGCGGCTCGAGTACTTGGACGGCCTTCGGGCGGTCGCCGCGCTCTACGTCGTACTTTTCCACGCTGGAGACTGCTTTCTCGACGCCGAGCGGCAGCTTTACGGTTTTGCTCGGAACGTGCAGCGCGGCTTGAGCTTCGGACACGACGCGGTGGCCGTATTCATCGTTCTCTCCGGATATTGCTTGATGCTGCCTGTCGCGCGCGCGGGCGAGAGCGAAGGGCGGCTGGTGCGCGGCGTGCCGGACTACATTGCCCGTCGCGCGTGGCGCATTCTCCCACCCTACTTTGCCGCGCTGTTCGGCTCGCTGCTGCTGATCGCGCTCTTGCCGGTGCTCCAAACACCGACGAAGACCATTTGGGCCGACAGCTTTCCGGCGTTCGAGCTCGGCGCGATCGCCAGCCACTTGCTGCTCGTGCACAATTTGTTTCCGGCCTGGATCCACACCATCAACGGACCGTTGTGGAGCGTGGCGACCGAGTGGCAGATCTACTTCTTCTTTCCGTTCTTCCTGCTCCCCATTTGGCGGAGGTGGGGTGCAGGGGCGACCGTGCTCGCGGCCTTCGCGCTCGGCGGCGGGCTGACTTTCATCGCACCGGCCGCCGCCGCGAGTGCGGCATCCTGGTACCTTGGATTGTTCGGGCTGGGCATGTGTGCAGCGGGGATCGAATTCGCGGCGCGGCCCGCCGAACGTTGGCTACGCGAGCGGGTGCCGTGGCGCTACGTCGCCCTTTCCATGCTGGCCGCAGTCGGTTGCGGAGTGACGGTGCTGATCAAATACTGGTTCCGGTTCATGCCCTACAGCGACGCGCTGGTGGGCGCGGCCACCGCCAGCGCGCTGCTCTACTTGACCCCGCATGCGTTGCGCCCCGCCCAGCGCAAGCCGCTGTTATTGCGAATCTTGGAGTCCGGACCGCTGGTAGCTTTGGGCAGGTTCTCGTACAGCCTGTACCTGACCCATTTGCCGATCGTGGCGTTGTGCTACTTCGCTCTGCACCGGCTCGATCTGTCCCCGAACGCCGAGATGCTGAGCCTGACCCTGCTCAGCCTGCCTGCGTCCCTGCTGGTTTCATACGCCTTTTTCTGGGTTTTCGAGCGCCGGTTCGTGGGAGCCCCACCGGCACTTTTTCGCTTGCACCGCAGCTGAAGCGAGGGCCCGAGGAGGCTCCCACCTCGCCCCGACTATGCTAAGACCCCGGCCGTGTTCGAAGCGCTCAGCAAAGGCTTTCGTGAAGCTCAAAACCGCCTCGCCGGTCTCACCGAGCTAAACCCCAAAAACGTCCAGGCCGCCCTGAAAGAGGTGCGGCTCTCGCTGCTCGAGGCGGACGTCGAGCTCGGCGTGGTCAAGCGCTTCCTGGCCACGGTCGAAGAGAAGGCGCTCGGCCAGACCGTGCAAACGCGCGTGCGCCACGGGGGCGAAACCCACCGGGTGTCGGCTGGCGACCAGTTCGTACGCATCTGCCACGACGAGCTCGTGGCCATGATGGATTACGAGGGTGAGCCAGTGACGTTCGCGGACTCGGGTCCGACGGGCGTGATGATGGTCGGCTTGCAGGGCTCCGGTAAGACCACCACCACGGCCAAGCTCGCCCGCTGGTTCGAGAAGCAGGGCAAATCGCCGCTGCTGGTCGCCGCCGACATGCAGCGTCCGGCTGCCGTCGAGCAGCTCAAGGTGCTGGGGCAGCAGCTGTCCATCCCGGTGTTCAACATCGAGGGCGGCACACCGCTCGAGATCTGCAGCGCCGCCCGTGAAGAGGCGAGGAAGCAGAACAAGGACGTCATCATCTACGATACCGCCGGTCGGCTCGCGATCGACGAAGCGTTGATGGAAGAGCTCAAGTCGATCAAGGCGGCTGTCTCGCCGCAAAACATCTTTCTCGTGATCGACGCGATGATCGGCCAAGACTCCGTAAAAACGGCGCGCGGCTTCAATGATCGGCTGAGCGTCACGGGCGTGATCCTGACCAAGCTGGACGGCGACGCGCGCGGTGGCGCCGCGCTGTCCGTGAAAGAGGTCACCGGCGCGCCGCTCGTGTTCGTCGGCATGGGCGAGACCACAGACAAGCTCGAGCCCTTCCGCGCCGAGGGCATGGCCAGTCGGGTGCTCGGCATGGGCGACGTGGTCGGCCTGATGCAAGACTTCGAAGAAGTCGTCGATCAGAAGAAAGCCGAAGCCGACGCGGCCCGCATGATGCAGGGCCAGTTCACGCTGGATGATTTTTTGAACCAGGTCCGCACCATCCAAAAGATGGGCTCGCTCAAGGACCTGATGGAAAAAATCCCGGGCCTCGGCGGCATGATGCCGCCCGGCGCGGCTGCAAACCTGGATGACAGCGAGCTTGGCCGAATCGAGGCCATGATCCAATCCATGACCCGTGCGGAGCGCGAAGATCCGAACGTGCTCGTGCGCGAGCCGTCGCGCGTGACGCGCATCGCGAAAGGCTCGGCACAGCCCGCTGAAGGCGTCAGTGAGCTCGTGCAACGCTTCCTGTTCATGCGCCAAATGATGGGCGGCATGGGCGGAGGCGATCCTGGAGGCCTGCTCAGCAAGATCCCGGGCATGGGCGGGCTGAATATGGCGCGCAACATGCGGCGCGCGATGAAGAGCGGGAAAATGCAGGACATGATGCAGAACATGGGCGGCATGGGCGGCATGGGCGGCATGCCCGGTCTCGGTGGCATGCCGGGCTTCCCCGGTCTCGGTGGCATGCCGGGCATGGGCTTCCCCGGCATGCCCGGCATGGGCGACGCCGGTAGCGCGAAGATGCGCGTCCTGTCCAAGGGCGAAAAGAATCAGAAGAAGAACCAGCGCAAGCGTGAACGCGACGCGCGCAAGAAGAGCAAAGGCAAGAAGTAGTGAGCGCCATGCGTTGCTCGGCACTGCTGCTCGCGGGCGTTCTGACGGCTTGTGTGTCGCCGAGCCCAACCAGCAGCGAAAAGCACGACGAAAAGGCGGAAGCAGAGCGGCTGAAGGAATTCATCTTGGATGCGCCGCCAGCGGACATCGGCACGCACCTGGACGCCGACTTCAGCGGCAAGCTCATGTTGCTGGGCGCGCGCGTCGAACCAACGAGTGGGCTCAAGCCGGGCACGAAAGTAAAGTTCACGCTCTATTGGCGCGCGCAGCAGAAGCTCGACGCGGGCTTCAAATTGTTCACACACATCGTCGATGCCTCGGGCGAGCGCGTGCTCAACATCGACAACGTGGGGCCACTGCGTGAGCAACGCTCGGGCTCGCAGGCCTTGCCGCCCAGTGATTGGCAGCCCGGCAAGGTGTACGTCGACGAGCAAAGCTTCACCATCCCGAGCAGCGTAAAGACCGACAAAATCCAGATCCTGACGGGCGCGTTCAGCAAACACGGACGGCTCGAAATTACGGCTGGCCCGCACGACACCACGCGCCGCGCAATCGTGGCCACGCTGGCCGTCAGCGGCCTACGCGCCCCGGCAAAAAACACGCGCATCCCGGTACTGCACGCGGAACAGCTAGAGCCCACGGTCACGATCAAACTCGACGGCAAGCTCGACGAACCAGCATGGAAGACCGCTGCCAGCACCGGCCCGCTCGTGGACGTGCGCACGGGAGAGCCCAACCAAAGCTTCCCGGTCAATGGCGAAGTCAAGCTGCTGTGGCGCGATACCGGGATGTACGTCGCGTTCTCGGTCACCGACTCCGACATCATCGGAGGCTTCAAGAAGGGTGAGCGAGACCCGCACCTGTGGACCAAAGACACGGTCGAAATGATGGTCGACCCCGACGGCGACGGCGACAACAAGGACTACTACGAGATCCAGATCAATCCGCAGAACCTGATCTTCGACTCGCAGTTCGACGCATACAACGAGCCCAAGGTCGCGCCGGACGGCCCCTTCGGCCACCAAGAGTGGTCGGCGAACGCGAACAGCGCTGTCAGCATCGACGGCACGATCGACAACAGCGCGGACCAAGATCGCGGCTACACCGTCGAGGCTTTCATCCCCTGGAAGTCATTCAGCAAGGCCGCAAAGCTGCCGCCCGAAATCGGCTCCTCGTGGCGCATCAACTTCTACGCCATGAAAAACAACGGCGGCGTAGCCTGGTCGCCGATCTTGGGCCAAGGCAACTTCCACAAAGCCTCCCGCTTCGGGCGCGTGGTGTGGTCGA
>Ga0247773_1000379_pt1 | contig 19733 bp, 20 predicted proteins | sample UWRJL092311B6_FD_179934 | JGI IMG/M metagenome (GOLD analysis project Ga0247773, IMG submission 179934) | Plant litter microbial communities from Arlington Agricultural Research Station in Wisconsin, United States - UWRJ-L092-311B-6 | ecosystem: Environmental > Terrestrial > Plant litter >...
AGAACAGGAAAGCGGAGCCGGGTTTGCCCGACTCCGCTTTACCGTATTCGTATCGCCCTCAGCTACCTCTGGCTCTGTACCAGCTCACCCTTCATGGCTCTTCGCCAAAATTCGGGATGACTCATGCGTGCACGGCCGTGACCCGGGCGCGGACGCCCTGGCCGGAGCGCTACTGCACGATCGAAACTCGCGGCGTCGCAGTCATGCTCTCCAGGTCATTGGACGGGCAGCTGCACGGTGCGCAGCTGGAGCCTGCGCGCCGGCCACGGGGTGCCGTTCGCGTCCCCACGCGGGCGGCGAGCGAATCCAGCGCGGAGCCGGGCGGCGCGGCGAGCACGTTGCTCCCCACGGGCTGAACGGCGGCCGCCGTGGAGATCTCGGGCGATGCGCTCGAGACAGCCTTCACCGCGGCGAGAGGCAGGCGGGGTCGGGCCGTGACCCGCTCACCGGGTGCCGCTCCCCATGGAAACGGACAGCGAGGGGCGATCCTGACGGCGGATCACTGCACCACGACGATGCGCGGCGGCGTAGCCACGTACGGGATGTCGTCCGGGGGACAGTTGCCCGTCGCGCAGCTGGTGCCGACCCGATCCACGGTGATCCGGGCGGTGCCGGGCGCCTGCCCCCAGTACTGTTGCGCGGATCCCAGGAATCCGCTGTACGCCAGCACCCCGCCGGGCGTGCTCGTGTGGCCCCAGCCGAACAGCAGGTCGGGCGTGTTGGGATACACCGCGCCGGTTTCGTCGCGGACCTCGAGCGTCAGGTCCAGCTCCTGGCCCAGGGCGATCCTGAACGTGTCGGGCGACGCGGGGATGATGCGGGCCGTGTAGGTGTGTGGCGAGGTCCCCACGAAGAAGAGCCGCGTTCCGATCCCCGGGATCGTGGCCTCGATCTCGTGGTACGCGGCGCTCCCCGTGGTGAACGTCACCTTCACCACCCCCAGCGAGTCGGCCTGCGACTGCGGGGCCGACAGGGTGCCGTTCCCCGCGGTGATCTGCCACGGAACCGCGGCGCCGGTCGCAGGGTTGCCGAAGCGGTCCAGGAGCGTGAAACGGATCGTGTAGCTGGTGCCGCTCGGCACCCCGGCACCCGCCAGCCAGAAGGTGGGCCGCGCCAGCTGCAGCCGCGCGGGCTGCGCCGCGAGCGAGGTGAAATTCAGCAAGGTGATGTCGCTGATGGAGCCTTTCGCGGTCGCCAGCGACAGCGGTTCCTGGTAGGCACCCGCATGGTTGCGGAAGCGCAGCGCGAGGGTGGCGTACCCCTGCGCGTCGGTGTACCCGTAACCATTGACCCCGACGTCCACCCGGATTCCGCGAACCGGACGTGCGTCCGTCGTCTGCACGCGCACCACCAGGGGCTGCGGCATCGTCGTCCCCGCCGTGCCGGTCTGCCCGGCGCCGGTGTAGGTGATGTAGAGCTGCGACAGCGTGACGGTGGTCGCCGCCTGGTATCGCACGGCCGCGTTCCCCACCCGTGCCTCCGCGCGCTGGAGCGAATCGACGACGGTGCCCAGCGTCCACCGTGCCTTCGCGATCCCGGCCGCGTTGGAGGTGGTGGCCGCGGGCACGCCGCCGCCTCCCGCGGTCGCCACCCAGCTCACCTGCGCGCCGGCCACGGGGTTGCCGTTCGCGTCCACCACGCGGGCGGCGATCGAGTCGACGTTGGCGCCCAGCGGGGCGGTGAACGCCGAGTCGCCCACCAGTCGCACCCCGGCGGCGGTGCCCGCGAGCCCGGTCGCCCTGAAGGTGCCGAACACCAGCCCGGCGCCGGTGGTGGCGTCCACCGCGCGCGCCTCCACCCGCTGGCTGTCGGCGATCACCTTCCCCAGCGTCCAGCGCTCCTGCGCGATCCCGTCGTCGTTGGTGGCCGCCGCGCCGGCGAACACGCTTCCGCCGCCACTCACCACGCGGAAGTTCACGATCTGCCCCTTCACGGGCTTCCCCTTGGCGTCCAGCACCTTCACCACCAGCGGCTGCGGCAGCTCCTCCCCCGCCACCGCCTGCTGCGCGTCGCCCGAGACGATGTCGAGCCGCGCGGGCGGGCCCGCCTTGCCGCTGTCGGTGGCGCTGTCGCACGCCGCCAGCAGCAACGCGAGCGAGGCGAGGGAAACGATGCTGGATCTCATGTCGGCGTTCGGTGCATGGCTGTGGGGATGATCGGGCGGCTCGAGCGGAAGCCGACGGGAGCGGGCGCGGTGGCGCCCGCTCCATATGTGGCCTTGCTCGCGACGGGCGGGGTCACTGCACCACGATCGTCCTCGTCGGCGTCACCGCCCCGGGGATGTCGTCGGGCGGGCAGGTGCCGTTGGAGCAGCTGGTGCCGATCCGGTTCGCGAAGATGTGGGCCGTGCCGGGCTTCTGCGGGAAGTACTGCTGCGTGTAGCCGGTGAAGCCGCTGAACCCGAGCACCCCCGGGGGCGTGCTGTCGAGGCTCCACCCCCAGCGCAGGTTCGGCGTGTTGGGATACACCGCCCCGGTCTCGTCGCGCACCTCCACCTGCACGTTCAGCTGTTCGCCCACGGCGACCCTGAACGTGTCGGGCGACGCGGGGATGATGCGGGCCGTGTAGGTGTGCGGCGTGGTCCCCACGAAGAAGAGCCGCGTTCCGATTCCCGGGATGCTCGCCTTGATCTCGTGGTACGCGGCGCTCCCGGTGGTGAAGGTCACCTTCACCTGGCCCAGCGAATCGGCGAACGACTGCAGCGTCGACAGGGTGCCGTTCCCCGCGGTGATCTGCCAGGTGACCTCTACCCCGGGCGTGCGGTTGCCGCTCGAGTCGAAGAGCGTGAAGACGATCGGCAGCTGCGTGCCGCTGGGCACCCCGGCGCCCGCGAGCCAGAAGGTGGGTCGCGGCAGCTGGATGGTGGACGGGAGGGCGGCCACCGTGGTGAAATGGAGCGTCACCGAGCCGATCGTGTGGCTGGCGTCGCCCAGGCTCGCCACGTACGCATGGCTCCCCGCGGTCGGCTCGAACTGCACGGCGAGCGTGGCGTTCCCCTGGGCGTTGGTGGCGATGCTGTTCACCAGCAGCCCCTTCACCGGCCGGCCGTCCTTCAGCTGCACGTGCACCACAACCGGCTGCGCGGGCGCCGCCCCGGGCGCGCCGCTCTGCCCGTCGCCACTGACCGTGACATCGAAGAGCGACATGTCGATGGTGGTGTTCACCGTGAACCCCGCGACCGACGAGCCCAGGCGGGCCTCGGCCTTCTGCGCCGAGTCGACCACGGCGCCCAGGGTGAAGCGCGCCTTCGCCACCCCGGCGGCATTGCTGGTGGCCGTCGCGGGCGTCAGCGAGCCGCCGCCCGCGGTCACCACCCAGCTCACCTGCGCGCCGGCCACGGGATTGCCGTTCGCGTCCACCACGCGGGCGGCGAGCGAGTCCAGCGCGGAGCCGAGCGGTGCCGTGAGCACGGTGCTCCCCACGGGCTGCACCGCCGCCGCCGTGCCCGCGGTGGCCGTCGCCTTGAAGGTGCCGAACACCAGCGCGTTCCCGGTGCTGGCGTCGACCGCGCGGGCCTCCACCCGCTGGCTGTCGGCCACCACCTTCCCCAGCGTCCAGCGCTCCTGCGCCATCCCGTCGTCGTTGGTGACCGCCGCGCCCGCGAACACGCTTCCGCCGCCACTCACCACGCGGAAGTTCACGATCTGGCCCTTCACGGGCTTCCCCTTGGCGTCCAGCACCTTCACCACCAGCGGCTGCGGCAGCTCCTGCCCGGCCACCGCCTGCTGCGCGTCGCCCGAAACGATGTCGAGCCGCGCGGGCGGGCCCGCCTTGCCGCTGTCGGTGGCGCTGTCGCACGCCGCCAGCAGCAGCGCCAGCGTGGCGAGGGAAAGAATGCGCGATCTCATCAGGCGTGCTCCAGGTCGAAGAAGAAGGTGCCGCAACGATGCGGGGTCGGCGGATGGACGAGATGCGGGGTCACGGCCGTACCTCCACCGTCTTGCGGGCGCCCAGGTTGGCGACCTCGGGAAGGCACGGGGGATACCCCTCGGCGCAGCGGAAGTAGTAGGGCCCGACGAAGAGGTCCACCGTCCCTGGCGCGATCGCGACGAACAGCCCCGTGTCGCCGAATCCGGACCCGTCGCCGATGACCCCGCTCGACGCGCTGTTGCCCCAGCGGTATGCGAGCGAGGGCGTGTTCGGGAACAGCTGCCCGGTCTCGTCGCGAATCTCCACGCGCGGATGGATCTCGTCTCCCACGTGCGCGACCAGGGTGTCGGGCGACGCGGGGAGGATGCGCGTGGTGTACGTGTGCGGCGTGGTGCCCAGGTAGAACAGCCGCGTGCCCACGCCGGGGATGGTGGCCCGGATCTCCTGGTAGGCGGCGCTCCCCGCCGTGTACGTGGCGCGCACCACGCCCGACGCGTTGCTCACGGTCACCGCGGGAGACACCGTGCCGTCACCCGCGGTGACCTGCCACTGGACGGCCACATTCGGGGCGCCGTTGCGGTCTGCGTCGTTGAGGAAGAGGGTCGGCATGAAGACGGTGCCGCTCGTCACCGTGCCACGGGAGAGCCAGAAGGTGTTGTTCGGGACCAGCACGATGGCGGGGGCCGCGCCGGTGGCCGTCAGCGTGATGACTGCGGTCCCCCACGTGTGCGCCGGGTCGGCGTGCACCAGGTCGTACAGCAGCAGGAGTAGGTGACCGTGCCGGTGGGCGGAAAGGTGAGGGGGAAATAGGCGTACCCCTGCGCGTCGGTGGTCCGCGTGATCCCCGAGCCGTTCCAGTACACCCCGATTCCCCTGACCGGCCGGCCGTCCTTCAGCACCACGCGGACGCCCGCGGGCTGCGTGACCACGCTTCGCGCCGGGCCCGAAAGGCTGTCGCCGATCACCGTGACCGACAGCCGCGTGGTGTCGGCGACGGGGATCGCCGTGAAGGCGGCGGTCTGCGTGCCCAGCCGTGCCTCCGCCCGCGCCGAATCGGCCGAGGGGGCCAGCGACCAGCGCGTCTTCGCCACGCCGTCGGCCCCGGTGACCGAGGCGGCGGGGCTCACCGTTCCGCCGCCGGCGGTCACCACCCAGCTCACCGGCGCGTTCGGCACCGGGTTGCCGTTGGCGTCCGCCACGCGCACGGCCAGCGAATCGACGTCGCTGCCCAGCGGCGCGGTGAAGCTCGCCGCGCCCACCGGCTGCACGCCCGCGGCGGCGCCGGCGGTGGCGGTCGCCCTGAATGTGCCGAACACCAGCGCGTTGCCGGTGCTGGCGTCCACCGCGCGCGCCTCCACCCGCTGGCTGTCGGCCGCCACCTTCCCCAGCGTCCAGCGCTCCTGCGCCACACCGTCGTCGTTGGTCGCGGCAGACCCGGCGAAGACGCTCCCGCCGCCGCTCACCACGCGAAAGTTGACGATCTGCCCCTTCACCGGCTTCCCCTTGGCGTCCAGCACCTTCACCACCAGCGGCTGCGGCAGCTCCTCCCCCGCCACCGCCTGCTGCGCGTCGCCCGAGACGATGTCGAGGCGCGCGGGAGGGCCGGCGCGGCCGGAATCGGTGGCGCTGTCGCAGCCGGCCAGGAGGATGGTCGCGGCGAACGAAACAATGGCTGAACGCATGGGAATGTTCATCTATCGCGATGCCGTGTTGCACCGGGGTGGCGCGACGGCGAGGGGATCCACGTCAGGTTGTACGACGTGGCGAAGCAGCGGGGGTGGGCTCCTGCTCGACGTTGCTGATGCAAATGATTGGCCCTCATTCTTCCGAATGGACGAAATGGGCGCGCCGCGATCCCATCCAGCCCTAACGCGTCGCGACAACCCACGCCGCTTCACGCGTGGCACCTGCCCCGGCCTTCCAGCGACCACCACTGTGCCGACGGACGCGTGTCGTATCGCGTCGCACCGGCCTCTCCAGAGGACGGTCTGAGACACGGCGGCCCCGGATGCAGGCGAATGGGGGAGCCGGTGCGGATCCCCCTTCGCCCCTCGAGGACCGAGGCTGATCGTCCGATCCACGGGGCGAAGCGCTCAGGCCAGCGGCAGCCCGGAGGTGGCGCGCGTCCGTTCGTCGTGCAGCGCGCGGATCGGCGCGATGTCCGGGTGTTCGGCGCCGGTGCCGATCTCCTCGACGAAGCGGCAGGTGGCGTGGCCGGCGCCGGCACGGTCGTAGCGCGCCTCCCACTCGCGCGTCCGCCGCTCGGCGCCCGCGTCGGCGAAGGAAAAGCTCTCGGGCGGGTTCTCCATCCCGATGCGCCACGGCTTGGGCGTGAGCCGCGCGCGGAAGCTCTTCTGCACCTGGCAGAGGCGGATGTACTGCGGGTCCGCGCCGACGGCGGCGAGCACCTGCTGCGTCTCCGCGTCCGTGGGCGAGAAGGGGGCGTGCGTCACCAGGTAGCGCAGCCCGGCGTAGGTGCGGTACACGCGCACCCGCCACCCTGGGCGCGTGGCCACCCACCGCCGCAGCCGCTCCACCGCCTCGGCCGCGGGGTCGGCCGAGGCGGCCGGCGCGGCGGGCCGAGGCGGCGCGGGCGAGCCGGAGGCGGGGCGGAACTGGTCCACGATCGAGCGGAGGCTGCCGGGGAGCGGAAGCGAATCCACGATCCCCCAGAGCGACTGCGCCGGCTCGGGCGCCGCGTGCGGCTCCCGCGGGGCGGCCGGGGGGCGGTCGCTTCCCTCCACATCCACGTCGATGAAGAAGGCGCGGGCGGCGTTCAGCACCAGCGCGCCGTAGCTGTTGCGCGTGATCGCGGCGTCGGGGTCGGCGCCGGTGCCGGGAATCTCCTGGATCACCTCCTCGCGCAGGGGCCGGTCGCCGTACGCGTACTTCTCCGGAAAGCCCGCGCCGCGGCTGATGCGGTCGGCCATGCGGCCGATGGCGTCGTGCGCGAGCGCGCTGGCCTCGGCGTGGCTGGCGCGCGAGCCGCGCCACACCTGGAAGCGCACCGGCGTTCCGTCGGGCGTGACCGCCTCGGCCTCGGCGCGCGACCAGAAACGGGGGATCAACATCGCGTTGACGAGGAATCGGTGGAAACGGACGGTGAGACGAGCCCTTGAGTATTCCCACGATTTGCGATTGGCGCAAGCGGGATGAATCCGGCCATGAATCGTGTCGTTCCGCCGCCTTCATCCGCGTGAGACGGCGCTGCGCGTCGATCTTCCGTTGCCGTCGCTCCATCCCTGCCGCTGCTGTCTCGCCAGGTTGTGGATGGCTCGAGTGAGACCATTCAGGAGAAATGGATTTACGATATGTCTTGGAAGGCGCGGCTTGGAAACATATCATGCATCATACGCGGCGCATCCGCCCAACCCCACTGGAGGACGAGATGAAGAAGCTCACGCTGAACATGGACTCGCTGCAGGTGCAGACCTTCGAGACGGAGCACGAGGGGAACGGACGAGGGACGGTGGTGGGCGAGGCGTTCGGCTCCACCCGCGCGACCCGGTGCGGCTCCGAGTGCACCGTGTGTACCGACCTGACCAACTGCAACACGCGGGAATTCATCGACTGCTACTGCTGATCTCACGGACGGTCATCGCTCGTAAACCCGGCGGGTGCGCCGCCCGGAGGGCGATGGAGACGGGGCGCCCCGGCATCGGCCGAGGCGCCCCGTGGTTCATCTTCCCCGTCAGCAATACACGTTGATGGTGTCGCAATACGGATCGCGCGAGCAATCGTATTCCGTGTCGCACCTCGTGGGGCAGGTGTTGGAGGTGGTGACCGCGCGGATCGGCGCGGAGGCCGGCATCACCAGCGTCTCCACCTTCAGCCCGTCCAGCTTCAGCACCATCCTGGCCCGCGGCGTACTGGTTGGCATCGTGGCTCCTCGAAAAGGATGAATGGTTCTCCCTTTCAGAATCCTACTCGATACACGCCATGTTTTCAACGGCATCGATCGGCGCGCGTCGAGGTCCCGGAATTCAGCCCGGCCGCGCGCGACGGAACGCGAACGGGCGCCCCGATGCCGGAGCGCCCGTCGTTCCGTCACCCCATGGGGACGTCAGCTCACGAAGCCACGCGGCCGTCGATCTCGCGCTCGAGCCTGCCGAAGCGGCGGCCGAGCGACAGGACGTAGCCGAACACCAGCGCCCAGGTGATGGCGAAGGCGGCGAACACGTGCCAGTAGGCACGCAGCGTCCGCGGCGGGCCGTACGACGCGGGGAGCCCGTTCGACGCGGTCTGCGTGGCGGGCGCGGCGGTCACCGGCGCGGACGGCGCGGGTTCGGACGGGGCGGCGGCGGGCGCGGAGCTCTGCGCCAGCGCGCGGGCCGGCAGCGGTGCGAACGCGAGCAGCGCGGCGGCGAGCGCCAGGCGCATCGGACGAAGGGAGCGCATGTCGGGAGATCGGTCTCGGTGGATGGTCAGCGCGGCGCCACGCGCAGGGCCTGCGCGCGGGTCCGGAGCCGCTCCAGCCCGTAGCGGAACAGCATCAGCGAGAAGAAGAGGAGCGTGAAGGCGAGCAGCGCCACCATCAGCGTCTGGACGATGGCGGGGTCGGCCTGGGCGCCCTCGGGGCGCAGCACCACGGGCTTGGGGTGCTGCGAGCGCCACCATTGCACGCTCAGGTGGATCAGCGGGATGTCGACCGCGCCCACCACGCCCATGATCGCCGCGAAGCGCTTGCCGCGCTCCGGGTTCTCGGCCGCGCCGCGCAGGATGAAGTATCCCACGTAGATGAACCACAGCAGCAGCGTGAGCGTGAGCCGCGGCTCCCACACCCACCACGCGCCCCAGGCGATCTTCCCCCAGAGCGGCCCGGTGAGCAGCACGATGGTGGTGAACACCACGCCCAGCTCGGCGGCCGACACGGCGATCGCGTCGAGCCGCGGGTCGCGCAGCCACAGGTACCCGGCGCTGCACAGCGCCACGATCCCGAAGGCCATGAACGCCGTCCACGCGCTGGGCACGTGCATGTAGAAGATGCGCTGCACCACGCCCATGGTCGATTCGGTGGGCGCGTAGAAGAACACCATGTACAGCGCGGCGATCATCGTCACCGCGGCGAGCACGCCCAGCGCCATCGCCCAGCGGCGGGTGCCGGCGAGCGAATCGGTGGAGCTTCCCACGCCCGAGTGCGCGTAAGCCGTGGCGGGCGAAGGGGTCGTCATCGTCTCCATCTACTCCTCCATCACGGCGCCGAACAGGGCCGTGCACAGGAACAGGAACACCAGGTCGAAGGCGCCGAGCATCTTCAGCTGGCTCAATACGTCGCCCGCGGGGCGGCCCACCAGCAGGCGCTGCGTGGCGGCGCTGGCGAAGATCACCACCGGCGCCAGCAGCGGGAGCAGCAGGATGGGGATCAGCGTGTCGCCCAGGCGCGTGTGCGCCGCGATGGCGCCGAACAGCGTGCCCAGGGCGATGAACCCCGCCGTGGCCAGGACCACCACCGCCGCCAGCGCGGGGATGGAGCCCTGGAACCCCAGGTTGAAGAAGAGCGCGAACACGGGAAAGATCAGCGCCTCCACGGCCAGCATCACGGCCATGTTCGCCATCCACTTTCCCAGGAAGAGCGCGCCGGGATCGATCGGGGCCAGCAGCACGCCGGTCAGCGCCTCGGCCTCGCGCTCCAGCGCCCACGAGCGCCCCATCCCCAGCGTGCCCGCGAACAGCACCGTCACCCACACCATCGCCCCGCCGATCGAGCGCGCGCGCACCGCCGGGTCCACCGCGAAGGCGAAGACGATGGCGACCAGCACCGCGAACGTTCCCATCGACACCAGCCGCTCGCGCGAGCGCGCCTCCAGCAGCAGGTCCTTGCGCGCCACCGCCCACACCTGCGCCACGAACGACGCGCCGGGCGCGTCCCACGCGTCGGCGTCGCGCGCGTGGGCGGATGCTTTGGACGCGATCGCGGGCTCGCGGGGCTCGGAGGCGGTGGTCATGCCGCGGCGGCCACGCGCTCGGTGTAGACGCGCTCGAAGGCGGCCGTATCCACCGCGCCACGCGGCTCGTCGCTCACCCAGCGGCCGGCGACCTGGACGACGACGCGATCGGCCTGCTCCAGCCCCTGCGAGAGGTTGTGCGTGACCAGGACCACGGTGCGGCGGCCGTCCTTGAGCCGGTCCAGCACCGCGCGCAGCATGGCCGAGGCGTGCGGATCTAGCCCGGTGTACGGCTCGTCGAGCAGCACCACGCTGGGCGCGTGCAGCAGCGTGCGCGCCAGCGCCAGCCGCTGCTGCATCCCCCGGCTGAAGGTGCGCGCCCGGTCGCCGCGCCGGTCCTGCAGGCCGACGGAGAGCAGCGCCTCCTCCACCCGCTCCTTCCGCCGCGGCAGGCCGTAGAGGCGGGCGTAGAAATCGAGGTTCTCCGCCGCCGTCAGCCCCGGGTAGAGGAAGGTCTGGTGGGAGAGGAGGCCGATCCGCCGCCGGGCGCCGTCGCTCTCGCCGATCTCCTCGCCGTCGATGGTCACGGTGCCGCGGGTGGGCTTCACCGCGCCGCAGAGGATGCGCAGCAGCGTGGTCTTCCCCGCCCCGTTGGGCCCGAACACGGTCACGAACTCGCCGGGGGCGAGGGTGAAATCCACCCCGCGCACCGCCGGGAGCGGCCCGTACCACTTCTCCACGCCACGCGCGGCCAGCGCCGGCGCGGGCGCCGCGGCGGCGCTCACCGCAGCCGCTTGCCGCACCCGGCGCAGAAGCGGCTGGCCGGCGGGTTCACGAAGCCGCAGGCGTGGGCCACCGCGTCGGCCGCGCGGCTCACGACGCCGTCCACCACGGCGGTCCCCGCGGCGGCCTGCTCGGCCTCGGCGGCGCGGATGGCGGCCAGCGCCTCGTAGCTCAGCCGGTCGCGCTGGGCCAGGTAGTCGGCCTGGTCCAGCTTGCCGCCCAGGTAGTCGTACTCCAGGTCCTTGAGCGCGGCCAGCGTGGAGCGCCGCCGCGCCTCGGCGTCGAGGAGCGCGCCCGGCGCCGCGTCGGCCAGCACGGCGGTGCGGCGCGCGACGATGGGGCGGACCACGAAGGCCGCGGCGATCGTGGCCAGCAGCGCGGAAAGGAGGAGGAGCGTCATCCGCCCGCCTCGCCGCGCTCGAACTGGCGGAGCGCCGCCTCCACCTGCGCCCGCTCGACCGGGTCGATGGCGCGCTCCGGCTCGGCCGGCTCCCCGGCGCGGCCGCGGCGGAGGGCGTTCAGCCGGACGCCCACGATCCCCGCGCCGATCACCAGGATCGACGGCGGGAGGATCCACGCCCAGAGCCCCACCCCGCGCTGCTCGGGAACGATGCGCAGCTGCTCGCCGCGGCGGGCGATCACCCGCTCCACGATCTGGCCGGAGGTCATCCCCCCCGCCGCCATCGCCAGCACCGTGTCGCGCAGCGCCTCGGCCTCGGGGCTGGGGCACATGTCCAGCGTGTGGCTGGGGGTGACCGGCGAGCGCAGCTGCTCCTCGGCGGCGTGGGCCACGTCGCGCGCGCGGTCGCCCGAGCCGCCCTGCGCCCAAACGGGCGCCGCCGCCCAGAGCGCGGCGGCGGCGAGCAGGGCCGGGGCCAGCCGCATCCTCATGCGCCCACCAGCCCCGGCACCGGCGCGCCGGCCGGCTCGCGCGCCGCGGCACGGGCGGGCGCGCGCACCGCCTCGGCGGCGGGCCAGAGGGCCACCAGCGTTCCCATCGCCATGATGAAGCCGCCCAGCCAGATCCAGGGCACCAGCGGGTTCACCAGCACCTTGAGCGTCACCACCGGCTGCGGGTTGGTTCCCTGCATGAACTCGGGCGCGCGGTCGATCCCGGCCAGGATCACGTACAGGTCCTCGTTCCAGGCGCGGCGGATCCCCACCTCGCTGGTCACTTCCTCGCGCTGCTTGTACGAGCGCTTCTCGGGCGTCATCAGCCCCAGGCTCTCGCCGTTGCGCTTCACCTCCACCGTGGCCACCAGCTTGGTCATGTTGGTGGCCGGGTACCAGCTGAGCGCCTGGTAGGTGAGCTGGTAGGTGTGGCCGAAGGCGCTGGGGATCACGATGCTCTCGCCCGGGTGCAGCGCCGCCTGCCGCTCGCTGTTGAACGCCTTCCCCGCGAAGCCGCAGAAGCAGATCACGAACCCCGCGTGCACCACGTAGCCGCCGTAGCGGCGCCGGTTGCGCTCCACCAGGTGGACCAGCGCCACGCCCAGCCCCTCGCCCTCGATCTTCGCCCGCGCCCGCGTCCCCTTCCAGAACTCCACCGCGATCGTGGTCATGGTGAAGGCGGCGAGCGCGAAGGTCAGCAGCGCGTAGGTGTTGGTGACGCCGGCGAGCCGCGTGGCGATGCCCACGACCAGGAACGCCGCCAGCGGGAAGGCGAAGTTGCGCTTCAGGTTGCGCGGCGTGGCCTTGCGCCAGGCGATCACCGGGCCCACCCCCAGCAGGAAGAGGAGGATCAGCCCCAGCGGGATGTTCACGCGGTTGTAGAAGGGCGGCCCCACCTGGATCTTCTGCTTGAAGATCCCCTCGCTGATCAGCGGAAAGGTGGTTCCCCACAGCACCGCGAACATCGCCGCCACGAACACCAGGTTGTTCACCAGGAACGCGGCCTCGCGGCTCAGGAAGCTTTCCAGCCGGTTCTCGGGGGCGAAGGCGTGCCGCCGCCACCACACCAGCCCCGCGCTCACCAGGATCAGCGCGCCCAGGAAGCCCAGGAAGATGTAGGCGATGGTGGTGTTCTCGGCGAACGAGTGCACCGACTCGATCAGCCCGCTGCGCGTGAGGAAGGTGGCGAAGATGGAGAGGAGGAAGGTGCTGATCACCAGCAGCACGTTCCACATCTTCAGCATCCCGCGCTTCTCCTGGATCATCACCGAGTGCAGGAAGGCCGTGCCGGTGAGCCAGGGGAGGAGCGACGCGTTCTCCACCGGGTCCCAGAACCAGTAGCCGCCCCACCCCAGCTCCACGTACGCCCACATCATCCCGAAGATGATGCCGCAGGTCAGGAAGAACCACGCGAGCAGAGTCCACCGGCGCGTGGTGGTGATCCAGCGCGTGTCGAGCCGGCCGCTGAGGAGCGCGCTGACGGCGAAGGCGAAGGGGATGGTGAAGCAGGTGAAGCCCAGGTACAGCGTGGGCGGGTGGATGGTCATCCAGTAGTTCTGCAGCTGCGGATTCAGCCCGCGCCCGTCGGGCGGAACGAAGTCCATCAGCTGGAACGGGTTGCTGGCGGCCACCACCACCACCATGAAGAACGCGAGCACGGCGAGCACGGTCCCCGCCACGTAGGGCATGAACTCGCGGTTGCGGCGGCGGTTCTGGAACATCACGATCGACCCGAACAGCGACAGCAGGAGCGCCCAGAACACCAGCGACCCCGTCTGCCCCGCCCACAGGCCGGTGATCTTGTAGAAGAGCCCCAGCTCGCGGTTGCTGTACCCCGCCACGTACTTGTAGCGGAACTCGCTGCGCAGGAACGCCGCGATGATGCACCCCGACGCCGTGAGCAGGAGCGCGAACACCGCGTACACCGAGCGCTCGGCGCTCAGCACCAGGTCGCCGCGCCCGCGCCGGCCGCCGTAGAAGCCCAGAACGGCGCCCCAGCCGGCGACCAGCAGGGCCAGCCAGAGCGCCACCTCGCCGATCTGCGTCACGACTGCTTGCCCTTGAAGTCGGATTCGGCGGCCTCGTAGCGCGAGCCGCACTTGGTGAGCACGGTGCTCGCCTGGAAGGTGCCGCCGGGGCGGTAGTTCCCCTCCACCACCACGTCGCGCCCCTCCTGGAAGGTGTCGGGGAGCGGCCCGTTGTAGTGCACCGGGAACGCGTGGGTGCCGTGCTCGATGTCGGTCACGGTGAAGGTCAGGTCCAGCGTCTTCTGGTCGAAACGCACCGAGCCGGGAACCACGCGGCCGCCCACCCGCACGCCGCTCTGCTCGGCGAACGCGGGGTTGGCCGCGGTGCGCTCGGCCAGCTCCACGGGTGTCAGGTAGTAGGTCATCGCGTCTTTCTGCGTCATCGCGGTGACCATGAGATATCCGGCCAGGCCCACCAGCAGCACGCCGGCGGCGAGGAACTTTCGCTGTCTCTTCACGTTGGGGCGCCCCCGGGGAGAGTGTGCTCCGAAGCGGGCCAATCTAACGCGAAACTGCCTGCGTTGAAAGGGATTGCGTCACGCCCGGACCCGGGCGGCAGGGGAGATGCCGGGGGACGAAGGTGCGATGGCGAGAGATCGGCGGACGCGCAAGCGGGAAATCCCCGGCGGACGACGGACGTTCCCCCGCCGGAGACCCGGATTCAGCGATTCCTAACCATCTCCCAACGCGGCGGGAACGCCGTCAGGCGTGCCCGGCCCCGTTCGCCTGGGCGTCGCACACCAGCACGCAGCTGTTGCCGCAGTAGCTGCCCGCGTCGCAGGTGCCGCAGGTGTTCTCGGCGCAGAAGCTGTAGCCGCAGCTGTTGCTCCCCGAGAGATCGCAGTCCGGCGCCTTCGTGTCATCCGTCGCGATCCCGATGCCGCCGATCGCCCCGGCGCCCGCGACGGTGCCGCGCGCGGCGGGGAACGCGGCCGTCGCGAACGTCTCCACCCGCAGCGCGTCGGCGTCCAGCATCAGCTTCTTCATCGGGGTCTCTCCTTGGTGTCGGTGGATGAGGCGCGCCTCGTGGCGAGGGACGCGCATTCCACGGCGCGAACGGACAATCCCCGCCGCGCCCCGGATCTCACCTGGACGATGTGGAGCGCGCGGATGCGGGGCAAGAGGCTTCGCACTCGCCGAAACCCATTAGCGCAATGGGCGCTACAAACAACCAAGCCCCGGCGGCGGAAGCGCTGCCGGGGCCTTCTCTTGCCCGCCGATCGGGATCCTCGCGATCGCGAAGAACGATCACCGCGACACCGGACGCCGCCGGCGGCAACGGGGAGTGGAGATCTACCGCCCCTTCGACGTTGTCGGAGAGATGGGGGCCGCGGCGGGTCGATCGCCGTTGCTCGACGGCAGGCGCGTCACGGTGCCGTGACCGTCAGCTCGGTGGGGCCGCCCACGGCCTGGATCTCGGCGGCGCTGGTGTAGCCGATGTTCGTGTTCGCGTCGATCAGCTGGCCGAACGCCTCCCACGTGCCGGGAGCGGTGCCGGCGGGGACCAGGAACGTGCAGCGGAAGGTGCCCGCGCCCGGGGTCCCCGTGACGCGGTAGGTGGTCGAGCATCCGATGATCACGTTCGGCGCGGCGCTGCTGAAGAAGCCGAGCCCGCCCTGCCGCGCGCCGACACCCGCGTCGGTGTAGCTCACCTCCAGCGTGACGCTGTCCACGCCCGCTCGCGCCGTGGTGGGCGAGAAGGTGGCGCCGGTGAGAACCGGCGGCGTCAGGTCCTCGTCGGGGCTGTGCACGCTCACCTGGGCCGGGTACCCCGCCGCGACCAGCTCGGGGACCGACACCCAGCGCAGCTCCGGGTTGGTGGCCTCGACGGAGCCGGTCCACAGGCCATGGCTGGCACCGTCCGCGATCACCATCGGGCAGCGATAGATGGCGTCCTGGCTGGTTCCGCTCACCCATCCGGCGAAGCACTGCTCGAAGCTCCCCAGCGGCCTGCGGGCGATCACCACCGGCACCTGCCACGTCCCCACCGCCGAGCGGACGTGGACCTCTGCCCACACCGTGTCCGCGCCGTTGGCCGTCACGTCGGCGGGGGTGAGCGTGAACGAGACGATCGTCGGCGGCGGCGTGCCCGCGGTGACCACCACCCGCACGCTTCCGGAACGCGCGCCGCTGTTGGCGGTGACCGTCGCCATCCCCTCTCCCACCCCGGTCAGCACCCCCGCCGAATCGACGGTGACGACCGCGGCGTCCGCCGTGGTCCACACCACCGGCGCGTCCACCGCGGGGGAGCCGGCAACCGTATACAGCGAGTGCTCCAGGTGCAGGGTGCCGCCCACCTGCAGCGAGGGCGCGAGCGGCGTGAGCTTCACCCAGCCGCGCTCGGCTGGCACGCGGGCCCACACGTACACGGTGAAGGCGAACGACGTGACCGTCGCGGGCACGGCGAAGCGCCACTCGCGCGAGGGCGTCGTGTCGCCCGGGGCCAGGATGCCGTCGTACTGGAAGTATGGCTGGCTCGACGTCGTGAACGCATCCATCCCATCGGCGTTCGCCACGCTCACCTCGCCCGTCCCCACGGACACGTCGGGCCCCGACGCGAAGAAGACGCGGACGCCCTCCGCCGCCGGCTGGTAGCCGTCGCTGGTCCCCAGCGCCTGCGCCGTGAGGTTCTCCAGCGTCACGTCCGAGCGCAGCGTCTCCGTTCCCGCGTCGTAGGCGGTGCCGCTGGAGGCGAGGCGCACGTTGATCCCCTGCCCGCCCAGGATCACGCCGCGCACGGCGCCCGGCGTTCCCTCGCGCTGGCATGCGAGCGTGGCCGCGCGCACCTGCACCGTGCAGCGCAGCCGCGCGGCGTTGGCCGGCGCGGGCGCGGGCTCGGCCACCGGTGGCGCCGACGGGCCACGATCGCCGCACGCCGTGGCCAGCAGGGCGACGCCGAGCAGGGCGGCTCGGCGGATGAACGCGAAGGGATGACTCATGAGGTTCGGCATCACGGGTGGGCGGGGTGGAGATCGATTCCGGAATCGTCGGGAGATGTCGGGAGATGAGGAGCGGACGGGCGCGTGCGCGCAAAGGGCGGACCGCGACAACGCTTGTCGTCTGCGCTCATGAGAAGCGTTCAGGCGCCTGGGAATCGATTCCAGATGGACGTTTGCCCCCGGGGCGGACCCGTCTCGGTGGGACGTCGCTGCCGCTCCCCGATGCCCCGGCGCCCGGGGCGAACGCCTGGCCACCGGTTCACGCGGGACTTGCCTTCCAGGCACGATTTCGGCATCTATTCGGTACCGAATGAATTCCGAAGAAACACGGCTGGAGGAGGCGCAGATGGACGCGGACATGCCGCTGGAGCAGAAGCTCGACGTGCTGATGGACATGGCGGGGGACGATCACGACGCCGCGGGCGGCAAGGACCGCGTCCTCCCTCCGCGGCTGCGGCACGCGAAGGAGGTGGGCGCGCTGCGGCCGCTGAACATCCGCCAGCTGCGCACCAGCGTGGGCAAGGTGTCGCTGATGCGCATCCTGATGACCAACGCCTGCTCGTTCAACTGCCACTACTGCCCCATGCGGCGCGACCGCAGCATGCCCCGCACCCTGCTCAAGCCCGAGGAACTGGTGCGCATCTTCCTGGCGGCGTACCACAAGGGCTGGTGCAGCGGACTCTTCCTCACCACCGGCATCCCCGGCCGGCCGGTGAAGGTGATGGACGACCTGGTCACCGTGCTGGAGCTGCTGCGCGAGAAGCACCGCTTCACCGGCTACATCCACGTCAAGATGATCCCCGGCGCCGAGCCCGCGCAGATCGAGCGGCTCACCCAGCTCGCCAGCCGCGTGAGCCTGAACCTGGAGGCGCCCTGCGGCGAGAACCTGGTGCGGATCGCGCCGGAGAAGAGCCTGGACACCGCGTTGAAGGGGCTGAACCAGGCGCGGGAGATGGTGGTCCGGCAGCGCGAGGAGCTGGTCGCCGGGCGGCCGAAGGACCTGCTCCGCCCCGGCGGCGCCAGCGGGATGACGATGCAGTTCGTGGTGGGCGCCACGCCCGACAGCGACCGCACGCTGGTGGAGAAGGTGGGCGAGCTGTACGCCGGCGGCGGCATCCACCACGCGCACTTCAGCGCCTTCCGCCCGATCCGCGAAACGCCGATGGAAGAGGCGCAGCCCACGCCCGCGCTGCGCGAGGTGCGGCTGTACCAGGCCGACTACCTGCTGCGCACCTACGGCTTCACCCGCGACGAGGTGGTGTACGACCGTGCCGGCAACCTGCCGCTGGCAAACGACCCCAAGACGACCTGGGCGCTGGCGCACCCCGAGCACTTTCCCGTGGAGGTCAAGACCGCGCCGTACGAGGCGCTGGTGCGCGTCCCCGGCATCGGCCCGGGCTCGGCCAGGCGGATCGTCAACGAGCGCGCGACGGCCGTGCTGCGCACGCTGGCCGACCTGCGCGGCCTGGGCGTGGTCACCACGCGCGCGGCGGGGTTCCTGACCTTGAGCGGCCGCCGGCTGCAGTCCGTCCGCTGGACCGAGCAGCTCGGCTTCTGGGGTCCGGACGACGACACCGGCCAGCATCACCTGGTCTACAACGTGAGCCCCGGCACCTTCCGCTGAGGCATCGACCCACACCTCGACGGTGGATGAGGTGAATTTCGTAACCAGTTACCACGTAAGGTGCTGAGGAATTCATGTGTGATGAATGCTAGCCCGGCGGACTCTCTCCCGCGGCGGGTGCCCTTGGATGCCGCGCCCGCCGCGCCAGCAGCGTTGGATCCGCACTTCCGGGGCGGTCGGCGGTTGATGGGCGCACGAAGCTTGATGATCGTTTACGGACGCAATCCGCAAACATCATCCAACCGAAGGAATCACCCTGCGGAGCAAGCTGGGGCTGAACCTGGAGGAACTGCACGTGGAGACCAGCGTGATGCAGCCCGCGTACATCGGCCCGGACGGCTACGACGGGTACGAGCCCATCGCGGTCCCCGTTGGCTACGCCGCCTCGATCATCTGGGACACCACCACGCACCCGATCATCCACGACACCAACTCGTCGCCCTGCATCGCCTGACGCGGCGGCGCCGGTCCGCCACGCGCGGTAACCGACGGACGCGGCGAGGGGCCGGCGGATCACTCCACCGGCCCCTTGCCGCATCCATCATCCGCATCCGGCCGACGAGGAGCGTCAGGCGTAGGTGCAAGCCGGGTCGTAGAAGGTGTCCGAGGGCTGGGGGCCGCACTGATAGCCCAGGCACGAAGGGACGGTGTCGCCGGTGTTGTAGCAGATCCAGCAGTACGACGGCGGGCCATACTTCCCCGTGTCGGACGGCTCCGAGATGGTGGTGGTGGGCGCGACCGAGAACGACTCCACCGTGAGCGAATCGATATCCAGACGCATCGGGGTCTCCTTCGTGGAGGATGGACGAGCGGGAGTGGATCGGAATGGTAGCGCCGGTGACCTGCTCCGTCAATTGAGACGTAAAATGATTCTGTTGGTGCACAGACCACCGGATCCGCGCGCTTCGGAGCCGCGGTGCATCCGCTGCGCTCCGCGGATCGCCGGGCGTGGATCGCCGGATCGCGAATGGGGCCGGCGGATCGCTCCGCCGGCCCCGTTTCCCTCACCTGCTCCCTCGATGATCCCGGATCAGATCACCGGGACCACCTGGCCGTCGAAGATGCGGATGGTGGTGCCATCGAACTTCGTCAGCTGGAAGTAGGCATCGTCCTCGTTGAAGCCCAGGCTCTGCTCCTGGAGGATGCCGATGGCGATCGCCTCGCCCAGCAGCAGGCTCTCGGTGTAGTCCGAGCGCCAGTGCACGCCCGCCGCGTTGCGGAAGAGGGCGATGTTGCCGGCCAGCTTGTTCAGCTCGCCGCCCAGCGTCATCTGGGTGGCGTCCGCGCCGGTGTAGGCGATCAGCGCGGTGCCGGTCGCGTTGGCCTGCACCGGGTTCTCGATCGGCGTGGTCTCGTCGAAGAACGCCTTGAGGATGGTGGCCAGCGCGCCCGAGCCGGTGGCGTGGCCGGCGCCGTACGCCGGGTGCGTGGGCGCGCCCTCGGGGTATGCCTGCGGGAGAAGGTACGACAGCGGGAAACGTTCGCCCTCGTCACCGTAGTACGACGCCAGCCCGCCCGACTGCAGCGAGGTGGTGATGCTGGAGTGAATCGGATAGGTGCGGCGCCCCTGCAGCTGGTTGTCCACGCGGCCGCCGTACTCCTCGGGGCGCAGCCGGCGGTGGTTGAACCACTTCTGGAACCACACCGCGCGCAGCGCCCGGGTCAGCGTCTCGCCCAGCAGCTGCAGCAGGTGCGTGGGCCCGAAGGTGTTGAA
>Ga0247773_1000382_pt1 | contig 19469 bp, 24 predicted proteins | sample UWRJL092311B6_FD_179934 | JGI IMG/M metagenome (GOLD analysis project Ga0247773, IMG submission 179934) | Plant litter microbial communities from Arlington Agricultural Research Station in Wisconsin, United States - UWRJ-L092-311B-6 | ecosystem: Environmental > Terrestrial > Plant litter >...
GTGGTGCGTCCCGCCGCCCTGGCTCATCCGCGAGCCGACGATCCAGAACCCCCCCGTGATCACCGGGAAGAGAAAGGTGCTCAGCACGAAGCTGCGGGTCCGCACGCGCTCCAGGAACTCGCGGCGGAGGATGGTCATCACCTCAGACATGGGCCACCTCCGGGCGGCGATTGGGGGTCACCTGACCGCTCACGCGGTCGATGAAGATCTCGTGCAGCGTCTTGCGCTCGCGCTCGAAGCGGACGACGGGCGTGTCGAGCGTGGCCACCGCCTGCATCAGCGCGCGCGGGTCCGCGCCTGCCGGCAGGTCGATTCGCCATCCCTCGCCGTGCTTCTCGATGGCGCCGAAGCGCGTCTCGCCGCGCATGAAGCGCTCGCCCTGCTCGCTGGGGCCGTCGAGCTCCACGTACCAGCGGTCGCCGCGATTCTCGCGCTGCACGTCGCGCAGCCGCCCGTCCAGCACCTTCCGCCCCTGCGCGATGATGCACACGTGCTCGCACAGCTGCTCGGCCTGCTCCATGTTGTGCGTGCTGAAGATCACCGTCTTCCCCTGGTCGCGCGCGTCGAGCATGGTGTCGCGCAGCACCTCCTGGTTCACGGGGTCCAGCCCGCTCTGCGGCTCGTCCAGGATCAGCAGCTCGGGGGCGTGGATCACCGTGGCGATGAACTGCACCTTCTGCTGCATCCCCTTCGACAGCGTCTCCACCCTGGCCTGCTTCCAGTCGCCCAGCCCCATCCGGTCCAGCCACTGGGCGGCGCTGGCGCGGGCGGCCTTGCGGTCCATCCTCTTCAGCTCGGCGAAGAAGACGATCACGTCGGTCACCTTCATCTTGCGGTAGATGCCGCGCTCCTCGGGGAGGAAGCCCACGCGGCGGAGCACCTTCGAATCGGTGGCGGGATCGGCGCCCAGCAGCGAGATGCGGCCGGCGTCGCGGGCGATGATGTTCATCACCATGCGGAGGGTGGTGGACTTTCCGGCGCCGTTGGGCCCCAGGATGCCGTAGATGGTGCCCTTCGGCACCGCCAGGCTCAGGTCGTCCACCGCGGTGTGGGCGGAGTAGCGTTTGCTGACTCCGTCCAGGATCAGTGCGTCGTTCATGCGCGCTCTGAAGTAGGAGAGGGTCCGCGGGCCGGGGGCCGCGCGGCGCGCCGGGATCCGGCGACGGTGAAGGATACGCGAGATGGATGCGTCGCGATTCAACCCGCGCTCCCAGCGGCGGCTTCGGGAGCGCGAACGGTTCGATTCCGGGAACGAGCGGCGGGTGGGAGACGCGGCCGCGCGGATGGGTCGGGGCGAGCGCGAAAGATCGCGCCGCACGCGTGATTCCGGTAGGTGCGGAATCGTGCGGCGGACAGAGATGAAGGTCGGGGCGGCTGTATGGGGGGATGACATGGGGGACGATGAAAGAGGGACCGGCGGGCGATCGGCGCCCCCGGTCCCTCCTGGTCGATCCCGCTCCATCGAGCGGCGGCGGCGTCAAAGCCGCGCCGTGGGGGCCCGGCGTCACGGGTAGGGCATGCCGCAGCTGGTGACGTCGGTGCAGTCGCCGAACGTGCAGTTGGTGATCTTCGTGGCCGCGTTGCCGATCACCGTTCCCGCGCGGCGCGGCTCGGCGGCAACCGTCGCGAACCCGTCCACCCGCAGCGCATCGACCTCGAGCTTCGGCGTTTCCATCCTACGCTCCCTTGCCGGTGTGAAACGCCGCGCCCGGCCGAACGGCCGCCGGGCGGGGTGTGCTCGTGGAGCCGCGGACCGGCCTTCGCCCGCGTCGGCCCGGGTCACGGGCAGATGTGGCCGCAGCTCGTCCGCTCCGTGCAGGCGAGAGTCGGGATGTCGTCCAGAGCGGCGGCCTCGATCGACAGGGCGGCGGTCGCGGTGACGAACCCCTCGACCCGCAGCTCGGCGAGATCCAGCTTCCGCCTGGGCATGGCGCGATTCTCCGTCGGAGGTGACAGTCCCCGGGCACGAGTTCGCCCGGCGGCTTCGATCCCATCCATCGGCTCGTCACCGGTGGATGAATGTACTTTATTTCGGCGCAAATCGTGAGCCTCACGGCATGTGTTTGATCGCGGGCCGCGAATTTGCCACCGCGTTCCACGCATGGCGACACGGATCCATCAGACGATTCACGGCGAGCGGGCGGTGCGCGGCGGGCGGCGGCTGGACGTGGAGTTCCGTTCCACCGGCGACACGGTCCCCGGCCTCCTTCTTCTCCCCGACGATGCGCCGAGCGGGGGCGTGCTGCTGCTGCACGGCTACTCGTCGCGCCGCGAGCACATGGCCGACGGGGTGGGGGAGAGCCTGTTGCGGCGCGGCGTGGCCAGCCTGAGCATCGACCTGCCGCTGCATGGCACCCGCGCCGACCCGCTGCAGGCGCAGAGCGCGCGCAACCCGATGGCCATCTTCGGCCTGTGGCGGCAGGCGATGCGCGAGTGCAAGCTCGCCTTCGGCTACCTGGGAGCGCGGCCGGAGATCGACCGCGGCTGCCTGGGCGTGGCCGGCTACTCGCTCGGCAGCTTCCTGGCCGTGATGCTCGCGGCCGACGAGCCGGGCGTGCGCGCCGTCTGCCTGGCCGCGGGCGGAGACCTGCCCGACGGCACGCCGCTGGCCGCCGTGGCGCGCGCCTTCGCCGACCCGCTGCGCGCCGTGCGCAAGCTGGACGGCCGCCCGCTGCTGATGGTGCACGGCAAGAACGACCGCACCGTCACCCCCGCGCAGGCCCGCCGCCTGTTCGAGGCCGCGCACGAGCCCAAGGAGATCCGCTGGTGGCCCTCGGGCCACTACCTGCCGCAGGACGCGATCGACCATGCCGCCGGTTGGCTGGTCGCCCAGCTCGGCCGCCCCCGCGACGGGCGCGCGGCCGGATGACGGATCACGCTCGGCGGACGGCTCCCGGGCTCCGCCCGTGCACTCTCGCACTCTGGCACCGCGCGTGCGTACGTCGGCCCGCAAACCACCCGTACGGAGACGGAGCATGACGGAACACGCGCAGCCTCGCCACCCCGGCACCAGGGGCCCGGAGCAACTCGGCAAGGCGCTGATCGACGCATCGAACGTGGCGCACAGCAGCGAGGGCGGCGAGGGGCGCCTTCGCAACATCGAGCTGGTGGTGGAAAAGATCAGGGAAGATGGCTTCGAGCCGATCGTGGTGGCCGACGCCGCGCTTCGCCACCAGATCGACAATTCGGCCCGGTACGAGCAGATGATCGAGGCCGGGAAGATCCACCAGGCACCCGCCGGCACCGACGCCGATTACTTCATCCTCTCGTTCGCGCGGGAACTGGGGGCCAAGATCGTCAGCAACGACCGCTTCCGCGACCGGCTGGAGAGCTTTCCAGACGCCCGCGACCGCATCATCCGCTACATGATCGTGGAAGACGAGGTGGTGTTCGAGAAGCGCAACCGGCGGCGCAAGAAGCAGTAGCCGACGAGCTCGCCGGACGGAAACGAGACGCGGAGGAAGGCGGAGCGGCATCCCTCGATGCGGCTCCGCCATCCCCCGCGTTTTCGTCACGTGCGGTGACGCGGGCTACTTCTGCCGCGTCTCGACGATGGCGAGGATGTCCTTGCGATCCAGCTGCGACGAGCCGCCACGCTTCTTCCACTCGTCGACCATGCGCCGGTAGTGGCGGAGCATGGGATTGCCCGTATCCAGGTTCCGCGCGGTCTCCAGGTTCTCGTAGCGGCGCTCGCGCTCCAGGGCGAAGTGCGCGTAGCCCAGGTAGTCGCCCTCCGTGGCCCCGTCGAATCCCGGGAACTGCAGCTGGTAGGGCTCCAGCCCGTACGGATCGTCCAGCGTGCGGAAGCCGCGCTGCAGCGCGTCGTACATCTGCAGGATCTCGTCGACCTCTTCCGATTCCTTGTGCGTGGTGTCGTCGCGCGGGATGTGCTCGGCCATGCGGTCGATCACCGTGGCGTATCCTCGCTCCAGCGCGACCACGTAGTCGTTGTAGGTGGCGGCGTGCTGCGGGTAGAGCGCGGCCAGGATGCGGTACTGGTTGGCCAGCGTCCAGCGTTCGACGCGCGAGAGCTTCATGCGGGGAGGCTCCGGAACGGGGGTGGAGAGAGTGAGCGTGCGAGACGGTCCATCGGGGAGACGAGGAGCTCGGCCCGGCGCGCCGTGAAGGGCGCCGGGCCGGCGGGCGCATCAGATCTTCGCCAGCGCCTGCTCCAGGTCGGCGATCAGGTCGTCCCCCTCCTCGATCCCGCAGCTGAGGCGGACGATGCCGTCGCTCAGGAACATCGCCTGGCGGCGATCGACGGGGACGGAGGCGTGCGTCATGCTCGTCGGATGGCCGATCAGGCTTTCCACGCCGCCCAGGCTCTCCGCGAGCGAGAACAGCTTCACCGCGTCCACTACCTTCTTGGCGGCCTCCAGCGAGCCGGTCTCGATCGTCACCATCCCGGTGAAGCCCTTCATCTGCCGCGCGGCGAGCTCGTGCTGCGGGTGCGAGGGAAGACCCGGGTAGAAGACGCGCTGCACCCTGGGGTGCTCCTCCAGCCACTGGGCGACGCGAAGGCCATTGGCGTTGTGCGCGGCCATGCGCACGTGCAGCGTCTTGGTCCCCCGCAGCACCAGCCAGCAGTCCCACGGCCCCGGCACGCCGCCCGCCGCGTTCTGCAGGAAGCGCAGCCGCTCGTGCAGTTCGTCGTCCTTCACCACCAGCACGCCGCCGACCATGTCCGAGTGGCCGTTGAGGTACTTGGTCACCGAGTGCATCACGATGTCGGCGCCCAGCTCCAGCGGCCGCTGGTTGTAGGGGCTGGCGAAGGTGTTGTCCACGCTCAGCAGCGCGCCCCTGGCATGCGCGATCTCCGCCGCCGCCGTGATGTCGGTGAGCTTCATCATCGGGTTGGTCGGCGTCTCCACGTGCACCAGCCTGGTGTTCGGCCGGATCGCCGCCTGGATCTCGTCGAGCGAAGACGAATCGACGAAGGTGAACTCCAGGCCCATGCGGGAGAGCACCCTGTCGAACAGGCGATAGGTGCCACCGTACACCCCCTCCCCGCAGACGATGTGGTCGCCCGCCGAGAAGAGCTTCACCATCGTGTCGGTGGCCGCCAGCCCCGACGCGAAGCAGAGCCCGTGCGTACCACCCTCCAGCGCGGCAAGGTTCCCTTCCAGCGCCTCGCGCGTGGGGTTGTGGGTGCGCGCGTACTCGTAGCCAAGGTGGCGGCCCAGCTCGGGCTGCACGTAGGTGCTGGTCTGGAAGACGGGCGTCATGATGGCGCCGGTGGTGGGGTCCGGCCGCTGCCCCGCGTGGATGGCGCGCGTGCCGAAGCCGTATTCCTTCATCGGGTCGTTGCGGTGGTCGGGGAGCATCAGGGCTTCATTCCGTCGGGGTGGATGAGTCGGGTGCGGAAAATAGCCCGGCGGCTGTGATCGTGCGAGGGTCACGTGCGCCGGCGCCGCGAGTCGAAGGGTTCGACCCACGCGGCCTGTGCCATCCGAAGGGCGCGCGTGGGCTGCGCTCGATGCGGCCCGCCAGACATTCCAGACGAGCGCCGGGTGGTCACGATGTATAGGTAGCGCCAGATACGGGACCAGGTGACTTGCGGCTGTCTAGTTTTTCCCGGTTGGACGTCAGGACGCATCGTGAATGCCTCCGCTCGTGTGAGCGGCGCAAAGTGAATCGATGTCTCCGGAGGTGATCGGCGTGACTGCGCGTGACGCGAGGATCCATGCGTGTTGCATCAATCTAGTGCGGGGGAATGCAACGGCGTTTCCGACGTGGCGGAGTTGGAGCGGTGAGGGGAAGGGGGCTTGAATGTCCGGGAGAGATTCAGTACCCTTGATGCGTCCACTTTTAGGGCATGGGAGTGGGAGCACAGGGACGCGGAGAGCGAAAGCATGCACACACTCGTTCTGCCTCCGGAGCTTGCGCATCAGGTGGAGCATGCAGCCGAAACGATGGACGTGGAGGCGCGCGACCTCGCGCTCGTGCTGCTCAACGTGGCGTTCGCGCTTCGCCAAACCACGGCACGGACGGGGTTCGTGCATTCGGTCCATGCATTTTTGCATGACCGCTCCGTGGAACAGCGTGAGCTCGGGGCCGTCATCAGGGAGCTGGTGGAGCGCTGCCTGAGCGCGCCCTCGGAGGGTGATGAGCTGTCGGGGTGGCGCGGGGTGAACAATCCCGTTCAATATCGAATTCCAACCGGAGCAGGGGTCGCAATGGTCAAGGAACAGCCGATGTACGCGTACGAGGCGCCGGCTCCGGCGCCGCTGGCCCGCGCGAGCGCGATGGGGCGTTACGCCCACCTGAGCGCCGGGAGCGAGGCGTTCGCCCGCGCCAAGGCCGCCGAGATCGCCCGCGAAGACCGGGAGCGCCGGTGATCTACGTTCTCGACGCCTGCGCCATGCTCGCGTTTCTCACCGGCGAGCCGGGTGCCGAGGTGGTGCAGGAGCTGCTCGCCACGCCCGGCGCGTCGTGCATGGCGCACTCGGTGAACCTGTGCGAGGTGTACTACGATCTCCTGCGCCAGAGCGGCACGCCGGTCGCCGAGCGGGCGCTCAACGATCTTTCACTCGCGGGCGTCCGCGAGTGTGGGTACATCGATCCGTCGTTCTGGCGCAGCGTGGGGGAGATCAAGTCCGTGGGGCGGATCTCGCTAGCCGACTCGTTCTGCATCGCGCTGGCAAAGCGGGTGAGCGGCGAGGTGGTGACCTCTGACCGGCACGAGTTCGAGGCGTGGGTGCCCCGGCGCGTCTGCCCGATCCGGTTCATCCGGTAGCACCGGCGCCTGAGCTTCGGCTCGCCGGAGAGTGAACGCAAACGGGCGCCGCGGATGCGGCGCCCGTTCACGTTGGGGCGGCCGGGATCAGTCCACGCCCCGCCCGGTCTTCTCCTGCAGCTCGTCGATCATCTTCGACGCCTCGGCCTTGGTGAGGTCGTCTTCCACCTCCTGGCCCGCTTCTTCGGCCAGGGTGTGAAGGTACGAGCGCTGGGCACCCGTCATCGGCTGATCGCCCGTGACCCAGTTGTCCGGGTCCTTGATCATGTTGCCCTCGGGCGAGTCGGCGGTGCGCTTGTCGGTCATCTCCATGCTCCTGCTGTGCGTGTATCTCCTTCCACGCCTTCACCTTGAAGCAGGATGCGTGCCGCTGGCCGAAGCTTTCCCGAAGCGTGCCCCCTGGCGCGGTCAGGCTCGCTGACGGTCGTGCCTGCCCTCGGCGAACTCCTCCACCATCTTGCGATTGAAGGCGGGGATGTCGTCCGGGTTGCGGCTGGTGACGAGACCGTGGTCGGTCACCACCTCCTGGTCCACCCACTCCGCGCCGGCGTTCTTCAGGTCGGTCTGGATGGAGGGGAACGAGGTGACCTTGCGGCCGTGCACCACGCCGGCCTCGGCCAGCATCCACGGCCCGTGGCAGATCGCCGCCACCGGCTTGTGCGCCTCGAAGAAGTCGCGGACGAAGCTCACCGCGTCCGCGTCCTGCCGCAGGTGGTCGGGGTTAATCACCCCGCCGGGAAGAAGGAGCGCGTCGAAGTCGTCGGCGCGCGCGGACGACAGCGGACGGTCGACGGGGAACTCGTCGCCCCAGTCGGTGTGCTGCCACCCCTTCACCTTGCCATCCTTGGGGGAGACCAGCACCGTCTCGGCGCCTTCTTCCTGCAGCGCCTTGCGCGGCTCGGTCATCTCCACCTGCTCGAAGCCGTCGGTCACCAGGATCGCGACCGTCTTTCCGTTCAGCCGTCCCGCCATCGTGCACTCCTCCGCTACCCGGTTTGTCTGGTGAGATCGAGGAGCTCCGGGTGCGCAAGCGCCGCGCCGTCACAAACCGGCGGAGACACGCGTTTCCCCGTCTGACGATCTCGATCCACCCACCACGCCGGAGATGCCGATGAGGAAGACGCTGTCCGTGATCGCCCTGGCACTGCTCGCCGCCTGCTCGTCGTCCGCCACGGGGGCGGGGGAAGACACCGATGGTCTCCAGGTACGCACCGGCCAGCGCGTGTACGCGCTCCCCGCCGGCGGATCGAACCCGGTGACGGTGCCGTTCACCGCCACGAACACGGGCTCCGCGATGGTTTCCATCGCGCGCTGCGGCACGGCGCCCAGTGCCGAACTGCAGCGGCGCGGGGACGCGGGATGGGTGAGCGTAAGCTCCGGCGTGTGCACCGCGAACGTCGATATGAGCCCCGCGCGGCTGGCGCCGGGAGAGGGGGTGGCCGGCGTGGCGTACATCGACCGCATCTCAGGCACCTACCGGATCCGCGTGCCGGTGAGCGGTTCGGCACCCACCCCCGCCGTTGCGCGCTACTCCGTCTCTCCCACCTTCGAGGTGCGCTGGACGGACGGCTGATCTCTAGCCCGATACCCCGGCGATCCATCGAACGCGCCCCGTCCGCCCGAACGGGGCGCGTTCGCGTCGGGATACCTTCGCCGTGGCGCGATGCTCGCCGTGAGTATCGGGGATGAGCGACGACGACCGGCTGGACGATCTCTTCACCCGTCTCCAGGGGTCCGCCTTCCGGCGGCGGTTCCGGCTGCGGGGCGGCGACCTGGAGTACCTGCGGCGCAAGGGGATGGATGCCGTGCTGCGCCACGCCGCCGAGCTGACCGCCGCGCGGTTGGCGCCCGCGGCGCCGCCGAACGACGGCAAGCAGACGCCGATGCGCGGGCACCCCGTGTTCGTGGCGCAGCACGCCACCGCCACCTGCTGCCGCGGGTGCCTGGCCAGGTGGCACGCCATCCCCCGCGGCCAGGCGCTGACGGAGGCGGAGCGCGCGTACGTGGTGGCGGTGATCGGCCGCTGGCTGCGCGAGCAGGAGCGCGCCGCGCCGCCTCCGCCCGAGGGCGACCAGCTGGGGCTGGAGATGGATTGATCCGCCGGGAACGCCGTGGGACCCCCGCCGCCCAGCGGCGGGTATCCCGCACTTTCGCCATCCATCCCCCGCGCCTAGCTTCCCCGCGCCGCACGCCGGGCGCGAGGCGGCGCATCTTCAACGCACACACCGTCTATCCATGCGAGCCACACGCACCTTCACGCTCGCGCTGGCCTGCGCCGCAATGGCGGCCGGCACGGCGCGGGCGCAGGGCCCGGCGGGGATCACCGCCAACGAGATCGACGCGCACCTGCGCTTCCTTTCCAGCGACCTGCTGGAGGGGCGCGCGCCGGCCACCCGCGGCGGCCGGCTGGCCGCGCAGTACATCGCCAGCCAGCTGCGCGCGTTCGGCGTGCGCTCGGGGGTGGCGGACGGGAGCTACTTCCAGCGCGTGCCGATCGACGTGGTGCGCGCCGACCCGGGGAGCATCCGCGTGAACGCCAGCGGAAAGGCGGCCGCCACCCTGCGGATGCCGGACGACGTGGTGGTGTGGAGCGGCGGAATCCCCGCGTCGCAGGCGCAGGCGGCCGAGCAGCCGGCCTCCGCGTCGGCCGAGGTCGTGTTCGTGGGCTACGGCGCCGCGGCGCCGGAGTACCGCTGGGACGACTTCAAGGGCGTGGACGTGAAGGGGAAGATCCTGATGGTGCTGGTGAACGATCCTCCCGCGCCGGCCGGCGAGCCGAACCTGTTCGGCGGGCGGGCGATGACCTACTACGGGCGCTGGACCTACAAGTTCGAGGAGGCCGAGCGGCGCGGCGCGGCGGGGATGCTGATCGTGCACACCACCGAGCAGGCCGGCTACCCCTGGCACACGGTGGTGGGCTCGTGGAGCGGCGAGCAGCGGATGCTGCCGCGCGATCCCAATCTCCCGGCGCCGCTTGCCTTCCGCGGGTGGATCACCGACAGCTCGGCCACCGCGCTCCTCCGCCAGGCGGGGCTGGACCTGGCGGCGCTCCGGCGGCAGGCGGCGCAGCGCTCCTTCCGCCCGGTGAGCACCGGGATCCGGCTGGACGTCGCTCTGCGCAGCACCGTGCAGCACCTGCAGAGCGAGAACGTGGTGGGCGTGATCCCCGGGAGCGACCCGCAGCTGGCGCGGCAGTACGTGGCGCTCAGCGCGCACTGGGACCACCTGGGGATCGGCCCGGCGGTGAGCGGCGACTCCATCTACAACGGCGCCGAGGATAACGCGTCGGGCGTGTCGGACCTGCTCGCCGTAGCCCGCGCGGCGTCGGAGGGGCCGGCGGCGAAGCGCTCGCTCCTCTTCGTCTTCGTCACCGCGGAGGAGAGCGGGCTGCTGGGGTCGGCCGCGTTCGCGCAGAACCCCACGGTGCCCGCGGCGAACATCGTCGCGAACCTGAACGTGGACGGCGGCAACATCCTGGGCACCACCCGCGACTTCCGCCTGCTGGGCGACACCAAGAGCTCGCTGGGGCCGGCGTTCTCGGCGATGATCGGGGGGCGCGGGTGGCGGGTGACGCCCGACGACCATCCCGAGCGCGGGCACTTCTACCGCTCGGACCACTTCTCCTTCGCCAAGGTGGGGATCCCGTCGGTCTCCATCGGCGCGGGGAGCGAGTACGAGGGGAAGCCCGCCGGGTGGGGCGCGCAGCAGGAAGACGAGTACAACGCGCACCGCTATCACCAGCCGAGCGACGAGTACCGGCCGGACTTCGACCTGGCCGGCGCCGTGCAGCTTTCCACGCTGGTGCTCGACTTCGCCACGCAGATCGCCAACGGCGCCGAGCTCCCGCGCTGGAACCCCGACGCCGAGTTCGCCAGCGTGCGGCCGGCGCGCTGATTCCCGCGGATGCGGGCGATGCGATGGGGGTGGATGGCGGCGGCGTGCGTCCTGGCGCAGCCGGCCGCCGCGGCCGCGCAGGAGGGACCCGGCGAGGCGGCGGAGCGGTACCTGCGGAGCTTCCAGCGGATGGATTTCGCCACCGCCGTCGCGCTGACCGAGCCGTCGGAGAGGGAGCGGGCCAAGGCGGCGATCGTCGGGGTGGAGACGGCCGACAGCTCCGACGCGGTGCTGCGCGAGGGCTACGGCGTGCGGTCGCTCGCCGAGCTCCGCGCGATGGACGCCGCGTCGGTGTACCTGCGCTACCTGGCCGTCATCGGGCGGGACAGCCCGTGGGACGCCGTCCGCCGCGCGGGGATCGACATCCACCGCCTGGGCGAGCTGCGGCGCGGCGACACGGCGTTCGTCGTCTTCCGCTCGTCGGTGACGGAGGATGGCGACACCGACACGCAGGTGACGACGGTGGAGATGCGCCGGACCGGCGGCGCGTGGATGGCGCGGCTCCACGACCAGCTGGTGGCGGGGCTCGGGAGGCTCCAAGCCGCGTTCGGCGAGGCGGCGGACTCGGCGTCCGGTCCGCCGTGGACCGCCGGCGCGCCACCGGTGCCGGGCGAGACGCCGGAGCGGGTGGCGGAGCGGTACATCGTTGCCTTCGGGGCGAACGACTGGGCGGCGATCACGTCGATGGCGAACCCCGTGGAGCTCGACACGCTGAAGGCCGCCATGGTGCGCGGGGCGGCGGGCGACGATGGAGGGCGCGTGCTGCAGGACGTGGGGGTGAGTTCCGTGGCGGAGCTGCGGGCGCTCTCCCCGGCGGCGGTGTACGCGCGGTACATGGACGAGTACGTCGCGCGGAGGGGGCCCGACCCCGCGGACCGGCTCTCGCTGCGCGTCCGCATCTTCGGGCACGTACGCGTGGGCGACACGGCCTACGTGGTGTACCGCGCGTACGAGCGCGATGGCACGCTCACGGGCGTGCAGGAGATGCGCGTCTCCACGGGTGTGTGGAGGCCGTACCTGCTGAACCGGTAGGCCGTGGCAGGATCGATCAACCTCGAAACGCGAACCAACGGGTGTGATGAAGCACGGGATTCTGGGCGCCGCGCTGGCGGCGCTCGCGCTGGCGCTGCCGGCGCGGATGGTGGCGCAGGGAACGCCCGAGCAGGCGGCCGAGCGGTATCTGCAGACGCTGAAGGCGCAGGACTGGGCCGGCAACTCGGCGCTGATGGACCCGGTGGAGCTGGATTCGATGAAGGCCGCGTTCCTGGACGCGGCGGCGTCGGACACGTCGACCGCGGGGCTGCGCCAGCTCTTCGGCGTGGCCTCGGTGGCGGAGATGCGCGGGCTGGCACCGGCGGTGATCTACCAGCGCTTCGCGCAGAACGTGATCGGCCAGCGCGAGGGGATGCCGCAGTTCCTGGCCGCCGCCACCTTCCGGGTGATGGGGCACGTGCAGGAGGGCGACACCGCATGGGTGGTGTACCGCGTGAGCGCGGCGGTGCCGGGGAACGCGGCCGCCAGCCAGGTGTCGCTGGTGGCGCTGCGCAGCGTGGCCGGCGGAGGATGGAAGGTGCGGCTGAACGAAGACGTGCGCGGGATCATGGCGGGGCTGCGCGCCGCCGCCACCCGCAACCGCGCTGCCGCCACCGCGCGCCAGCAGGCTCCGGCGGGCGTCACGCCGGCACCGGCCGCGCCGCCCGCCCGCGCCGGTGCGCCACCGCCGGCACCGCCCGCGCGCCCCGCCGCGCCGCCACCCGCGCGTCCGTAGCCGTGCGGCCGCACGCGCTCCCCGACGCCGCCACGGCGGATGGCGACCTCGCGGATCTCTGCGTCCGCGCGGTCACCACCGCCGCGTACGACCTGGGGCTCGATCCCGCGCTCTTCGCCGAGGAGCTGGCGCAGGGCGAGATCGGGCTGCTGATCCACTACCTGGCCGAGGCCGGCGAGCACGTCGCCGACCTGGAGCTCCGCGGGCGCATCGACGCGCTGCTGCATCGCCTGACGGCGTGGACCGAGAGCGGGGAGGATTCGTGATCGCCGCGCATCGCCTTTCATCCATCCCCCGAATCCCGCTCGGCCGTGCGATGACCCTGGCCCGACCGCTCGCGCTGATCGCCGCTTGCGCGCTGCTCGCCACGCCGCTCCGCGCGCAGGCCGACACCGTGCCGGAGCCGCCGGCCAGCCACCGCGCCATCAACCTGGGCGCGGAGGGCGTGGGGATCAGCATCGGCAACTCGCGCGAGTGGACGGGGGTGCGGCTGAACGTGGCCGACCACCAGGTCCGCCAGGTGAACGGCCTCAACCTCACCCTCTGGAAGCCGAGGCGGAATCCCGAGTTCGAGATGAACGGCGTGGCGCTGGGGCTGTTCGCGCCGGGGGCGCACCGGATCAACGGGGTGGCGCTGGGCGGCCTGGGCGTGGTGGCGACGGACCAGATCAACGGCGTGGCCGCCGCGCCGGTGCTGACGCTCGCCCGGCAGCGCATCCGCGGCGTGGCGGCCAGCGGGATCGCGACCGTGGGCGACCACGGGATCGAGGGAGTCGCGAGCGCGGGCGTGGTGGTGCTCTCGGAGGGCGACGTGCGCGGGATCACCAGCGCGGGGCTGATCAGCATCGTGGAGGGGCACCACACGGGCATCAGCAGCGCCATCATCACCTATACGGACGGGGTGATGACGGGCGTGACCACGTCGCTGCTCCTGACGGCGGTGAAGGGCGAGTCGCAGGGCCTGGCGGCGAGCAGCGTCGCCATCGTCGGGCACCGGCTGAACGGCGTGCAGGCGGCCGGACTGCTCGTACGCGCGGACAGCGTGACCGGGATCACCATCGGCGGGGTGGGCGTGCAGACGGCGCGCGTGCGCGGGCTGAGCGTGGCCGGCGTGCGGATGCACACCTCGGCGCTCGACGGCGTGTCGGTGAGTGCGTGGAACGACGTGCGGGGGACGCAGCGCGGCCTCAGCATCGGCCTGTTCAACTACGCGCGCGACATCCACGGCGCGCAGGTGGGCGTGCTGAATTACGTGCGCAACAACCGGAAGGGGCTGCGGCTTCTCCCCCTCTTCAACACGCGTTTCGCGCCCGGGCGCTGAACCGCGTCCGGCATCGGGTGAAGGAAAGCCAGCAGATGCCGGTGATGCGCGGCAGGCGTGCGGTAGGCCCGGGCGGATGAATCCGCGGCAACGACCACGCGAAGTCCGCCTGCGCGCCGCCTGCGCGGACCATGGGCGCTGGCGCGGCCGCGGCGATGTGGCGCGGCACCGATCACCCGGCGGCCGCGGTGATGGAGCCGGAGGCGGATGGCGCGCAGCAGACGATGCGGGCGAAGCAGGTGCTTCGTCCGCATCATTGCGTTCGGGGTATGTTCAGGCCGGATGGATCAGCTTGCGCGGGCGAGCTGGCGGGCGTAGCCACGGAGACCCTGCACCACGTCGTCGGCATAGGCGGGCATGTCGCCCACCATCACCTCGGCGTCGCGCGGCAGCGCCAGCTCCAGCGCCTCGATGGCGCGGGTGATGGCCTCGGCGCGCGAGGCACGCGAGTTGGTGACCTCGGCGGCGTGCGGGTTGGCCACGCGGCGGCGGCGAACCTTCTCGAACTCGCCGCGGCCGGCATCGGTCAGGCTGAGCCATCCGCTCTTCTCCTCCACCATCCCGCGCGAACGGAGCGCGCGCACCACGCGGCCATCCAGGTGGTCCGAAAGGACGGGCCCGGTCTGCCGGTAGAGGTAGCGGAGAAGGTCGACCTGTTTTTCGTTCAAGGGAATCAAGACATTGTTCATGCATTCAGTCTGATTCACCCGGCGCAAAAGCGCAAGTCGTTTGACACGCCCGCGCTCCCATTCGACTAGTTTCTGTATGACATGCAAGTCGTGGTATTTCAACCGGATGTCTCGCAGTGTCGTACCCGGTGCGACAAATCGTCCCATTCGCGACCTTTGAAACGGAACGATTTCGCTCATGATATCGGAAAATCATCTCGAAGAATGGTGATTTTCCAGGTCCCGCGCGTAAAAGAACGCGAACGGCGCGCGCGAAACATTCGCTTCATAGCGGCCGTCGACGAGACGATTTGTCTCAATCGTCCAGCATGCGGGTATGGCCCTGGGGACAGGTTCCGAAGGTGCAGTCGTAGAATCCCTCGTCGAACTCCATCCACTGCCGCCAGTGGTCGCGGCAGTAGCATTCGCCGCACTCCGGGCAATAGAACGGCGCCCACTCGGCATCGATGGCCCACAGCGCGCGTGGATCGCCGCGGCGGAGCGCCTCCGTCACGGCGGCGCGGGTGGCGTCGGGTGTCAGCGGCCGCCACATGGAGAAGAAGATGGAATGCACCAGCCGATGCCCCGCCCCCGCAGGCGACGGGATCACCTCCACGCGCCCCGCCACGGCGCCGCAGACGGCGCAAACGTACTCGGCGGCGGGTGAATCCATCGGCGAAGCGCCCGGGTACGGGGAAAGAAAGCGGCCGGCGAGCATCGCTCGCCGGCCGTGGAGCGCGTGTCAGCCGCGCATCGTCTCCGGGTCGATGCTGGTGGCGCGGCACCACTCCTGGTAGGCGAAGGGCGAGATCTCGCTCGGCTTGATCTCGCTGCGGCCGCCCCAGAAGACGTTGGTGTAGCCGACGTGGATCCCGGCCTCTTCCAGGTGCCGGTCGATGGCGGCCTTGTGGGCGAGGACGGCGTCCTTCTCGGTGCCGTGCGCCACGCCCATGATGTTCACGCCGCCGAACTCGGGGCCGCCCTCGCGCCAGTAGGCGTGCGTCATCACGTAGTGGCGGCCCACCTCGCGCCCGGCGTCGATCTCGCGCCCCTCGGGCACCTGCCAGTGGAAGAGCGCGTTGTAGCGGGTGACGCGCTCGCCGGCCGCGTTCGGCTTGTAGTGCTCCAGGAAGGTGCTGAAGCGCCCGATCACCTTCCGCTCGTTGAGCTCGCGCGCCACGCGCACGAAGGTCTCCAGCGGCACGCCGGCCTCTTCGGCGCGGGCGACCCAGGGGTGCTCGCCGATCTCCTCCACCTCCAGTTCGCGCTTGAGAGCCACCAGCACGCGCCATTCCACTTCGCTCAACTCCACGATGTTCGTGTCGAGCACGGCGCCGGGCTCGTCGCTGCGCGCGCCGGGCTCCAGCCCGCGGCGGCGGACGTGGCCCACGCCCAGGGTGAAGAGGCGTTTGGCCGGCAGGAGCTTGTACGAGAGCGCGCCGGTGCGGGCGGCCAGGTAATCCGCGTGCTTCCGCATGGAGAAGCCCTGCGGCACCTTGAGCGTGGTCCACAACCGGTAGCGCGACCCCGCAGTCTCGCGGTCGGTGGAGCGGATCACCACGTGCCCGCTGAACGGGTCTTCGCGGAACATGTACTCGAAGGCCGCGTCGAGCTTCTCCACCGGCACCTCCCAGGCGACCAGCGCGCCGGGGGCCAGGTTGGTGGCCATCAGCGTCTGCCGCACGCGGCGGATGGTGCCGGCCGCGAGCATGGCGCGGATGCGCTCCAGCACCGTCTCCAGTGGCACGCCGCTCTGGCGGGCGATCTCGTGGAAGGGCTCTTCCTGAAAGCCCTGCAGCCGGTCTTCGCTGACGGCGAGGATCGCCGCGTTCACCGGGTCGGCGGTCTCGATGGGGATCGTCGCCGCGCCGGACTGGTTCTCGATCATCTGGATACTACCTTCGAACAAGTGCGAAAGTACGAAAGTGCGAGAGTGCGAAAGTGAAGGGCGGTGCGAGGAGGGATCCGCGAATCCCACGCTCGCACTCTCGCACGTTCGCACCAGTGATCCGTTCAGTCCTCGCCCGCGCCCTCGCCGCTGGCGGGGACGTCGGCGTCGGACTTGGCGGTGGCATCCTTGCGCAGCGTGAGCTTGTAGGCTTCCGGCGGCGCGTTGGGCTTCACGCGGACGCTCTTGGCGGGGATGCCTACGTTCACGTGGTAGGGGCGCACGTCCTTGGTCGCCACGGCCATCGCGCCCACCATCGCGTTCTCGCCCACGTGCGTGCCGGCCAGCACGGTGGCGTGGTAGGTGATGCGCACGCCGTCGTCGATCACCGTCTTCAGGTTGCTCACGTCACGCTGGTCGACGATGGAGTGCGTGTGCGAGTAGATGTTGGCGAAGTCGCTGATGCTGACGCCGTTGCCCAGCACGATCCCGCCGCGGTCGTCGAGCAGCACGTTGCGGTGCACCACCACGTCGTCGCCCACCTCCAGGTTGTAGCCGTAGCTGAACTCCACGTAATGGAAGCACTTGAAGTTCTTCCCCACGCGCTTGAACAGGTACGGCGCCAGCGTGCGCCGGAAGCGGACGCCCAGGTGGATGTTCTGCCCCAGCGGGCTCTTGTCGAACATCTGCCACATCCACAGCAGCGGCTTCCGCTCGGCGAACTTCTCGACGTCCACCTCGAAGTAGTATTCCGGCTCCAGCGTGATGTTGCGCGCGTCCATCTGCGCGAGCGCCACCTGCGCGGCGAGCGGCAGCCTGGTGGGATCGACACTCGCGAGATGCGGATGGAAGATGCCGGTGAGCACGTTGCGGCAGAGCTCCCAGCGGTCGTCGCCGCGCGCCAGCGCCTCGCCCAGGTCGCCCAGCCACTGGTCGTACAGGTCCACGCTCTCGCGCGCCGGATCGAGCTGGCGCAGGGGATATATCGGCATGATCGAGCCGTCCGTCCGGTCGGGTTCTGGGTCGCGTACCGCTTCTGGATTCGCCCAAAACTAGGCCCGCGCGGTGGCGAGCGCCACCGCGCGGGCATTCGACTACGTGCTAGGTGCGTGAGTGCTAGGTGCGTGAGTGCTAGGTGCTGAGTGCGAACTGCGTGAGTGCTGGGGCGGAGTGCTCGGTGCGTGAGTGCCAAGTCCTGGTGTCGGCAGTCAGCGGACGCGTCGCCCCAGCACTTGGCACTTGGCACTTGGCACTCGGTACCCAGCACCCAGCACCCAGCACCCAGCACCCAGCACCCAGCACCCAGCACCCAGCACTCACGCACTCCTCTACCGATTGCGCCGGATCTCCACCGTGCCGGGGGCGGTCAGGCGCTGCTGGAGGAACTGCGCCATCGTCTGCTCCAGCTTGCCGGTGCTGATGCAGTCGACCGGGTACTGCGACGAGTCGCGGCGGCGGACGCGTGCCTTCACCTGCGTGAGCACCGCGGTGCCGCCGCGCTCGTCGGGCTGCACGTGGCTGGTCATGGCGAAGGTGATGTCGCCCTGGTCCGCCAGCGGGCCCGAATGCGAGTTGTTGCCGCAGTCGAAGTACTGCGAGTTCGGCTCGCCCGGGTACAGCTGCCCCCGGATCGCCATGTACTTCGTGGCGACTTCCTTCCTGGATGCATCGGGCGAGGGCTCGGCGGTGAAGCCCAGCAGCTTGTAGGCGTCGGGAAGCGCCGCCCACACCTGGTCCACCGTGTTCGGCATCACCGCGCGTGCGAACGGGACGTTCAGGCGGAAGTAGAAGGTGCCCTCCTCGCGGTCGCCCGCGGCGTAGCGCTCCTGCGCGGCGGCGGAGTGGGCGGTGGCGAGCGTCAGGGCGGCGAGCAGCGACAGCATTCTGCGCATGGGTGGGGCTCCGGGGGATGCTGGTGGGATGGTGGGTATGACGACGGGCTAATGCCTGATGTGGATGGCCACGCCGCCCGGGAGCGGCGTGAGGGTGACGGCAGGCGCGGGTGGCGGCGATCCGCCGTCCGGGCCATGGCGCGCGTGCAGGCGGTGGAGGGTCCAGCGGCTGGCGGCGACGCCGATGATGGCGCCGCCGACGACGTCGCTGGTCCAGTGCCGGTCCTCGTACACGCGCGACCAGCCGACCAGCGTGGCGGTGCCGTAGGTAGCGGCCGTGACCCAGGGCCGGCGCGCCTCTTCGCTGATGGAGGCGGCGAGCGAGAAGGCCACCGTCGCGTGGCCGCTGGGGAACGACTGCCAGCGGTCCTTCGCGTTGAACGGGCGGAAGTGGCGCGGATCGCCGGTGAAGCTCGGCCGCTCTCGCCCCACGCCGAACTTGAGCGTGCCGTTCGCGACGCCGGCGGCGATCAGGGCGAGGCCGACGTGCTCGGCGGCCTCGGCCGTCTCGTTCGAGCCGGCGAGCTTGCCGCCCGCCCAGGTGGCGGCGAGCGCGATCGCCGCGAGCTGCGGCCGGCCACCGTAGTTGAGCCGGTCCGACGCCCACTCGAAGCGCGATCCGCCGCCGTCGGGGATCTCGCTCGCGATCGGCCGGTCGAGCAGCACCGCGCCCGCCAGCGCCGCGCCCGCCCCCGCCCACAGCAGCCGCTCGTTGGCCTGCCCGGCGGCGCGGGTGGCGGGGAGGGCGAGCGAGAGGAGCGCGGCCGCGCGCGTGGCGTTCCGCCGAAAGTGGATCATCGGGATGGGCGCGGCGGAGCGGGCGTGGCCGGGTGCGTGGGGCGAATGGACGGGCGCGGGGGGATGCGGGATCCACGCGGGCCCATCATCCCCCGAAAGTGAGACGTGGGGCCGCCGGGCGCAACCGCGGCGTGCGCGGGATTGCCGCGCGGGTGGGCACGGGGCAGATTCGAGGGCGAAACCCGGGCGGCTCCCGGAGCGTACCAACGGGTGAGCCATCCGCCCGCCGAGGCACGGGGCACGAAATTCGCGCCCGGCGGCACTCTCGTTGCACCCCTGAAGGGCCCGGACACATGCACGACCTGCTGCGCGCCCGGCTGCTGCGCCACATCGAGGCGCTTCCCGAGGCGCAGATCTACCAGGCGCTGGACTACCTGGAATTCCTGTCGTCGAAGTACGCGCGCGAGAACGTGCGCGAGCCCGGCGCCTTCCAGAAGTTCAGCGAGCTGCTGGAAGACAAGATGCGCGGCCAGGGGCTTGCGTTCGGCACCATCAAGGGCGCGC
>Ga0247773_1000383_pt1 | contig 19466 bp, 21 predicted proteins | sample UWRJL092311B6_FD_179934 | JGI IMG/M metagenome (GOLD analysis project Ga0247773, IMG submission 179934) | Plant litter microbial communities from Arlington Agricultural Research Station in Wisconsin, United States - UWRJ-L092-311B-6 | ecosystem: Environmental > Terrestrial > Plant litter >...
CAGGTCCGCACGCGCACCGCTGTTGCCGCTGTTGAACCACAGGCAGAGCCGGTCGGCCGGGCAGGAGGCCTGCGTTCCGGATGCGCCGGCTCCCGGCGCGGTGGTGGTGAGGACGACGCTCAACACGAGCGCTCCCGCTCCCACGAAAGCCTTGCGGTAGATCTGCATCGCGCACTCCGTGTGTCCAGACCCTGGCGGGCGGTCGAAGCGAGAAACCGAGACCGCCGTTCCTCGCGGTAGCTGGGAACAATGTAGTTCCCATGTGAGCGCATGATCGGAAATGCAACAAAGCTGCAATGGCCCGCTCGCTGGGCGGTCGAGGGCATTTCGTCCATGCCGCCGGCAGTCTGTCGAGGTGGCGCGGAGTAGCGTCGAGGGCAGTCGGTGCGGGGTTGGGTCTGCAGCTCGCCTGCCGCGGAGCACGGGAACGAGCGCTGATGACGCTGTCCGACCATTCCGGCGGCCTGGACCGGCCTACCTTCACCGCCAAGTCCGACCTCGCCCGCCGGTTCCACGCCGCCTGGGCCGGCGCCGAGGATCCGCTCACCGCGACCCCCGAACTGCTGCCGGTCCGGCTGACCCGGGCGTGCGTGCGGGTGTTGCCGGTGGTCGGTGCCGGGTTGAGCCTGCTCAGCTCCGACTTCCGCGTTCCGGTGGGGGCCAGCGACGAGTTGGCCAGCGTGGCCGAGCAGTTGCAGTTCACCCAGGGCGAGGGTCCCTGCCTGGACGCGGCCCGGCAGAGCAGGGCGGTGATCGCCGGCGAGGACGACATCCGGCAGCAGTGGCCGCTGTACGCCGCGGAGTTCTTCGCGCTCACGCCCTACCGGGCAGCGCTGTGCCTGCCGTTGCGCCTCGGTCCGGACACCACCGGGGCGCTGGACCTGTTCGTCACCGATCAGGACGACCTGACGGCCATCAGCCTGCCCGATGCCGTCGCCGTCTGCGACGAGATCATCGACGCCCTGATCCTCGCCCAGGCGTCCGGCGGCTCGATCGGGGCCGTCTCCGACGAGCCGGAGCCGGCCTGGCTGAACACCGGCATGGTCCGCAACCGGACCAACGTCTGGGTGGCGATGGGAATCCTGATGACCTGGCTGCGCGCGCCGGCCGACACCGCGCTGGCCGTGCTGCGCGGGTACTGCTACAGCCACGGCGCGCTGCTCGACGACATCGCCGACGACCTGATCACCGGACGGTTGGACGCGGCCGACCTGCAGGCCTGACCGGTCCGGCGGCCGTCAGGCGAGGGCGCCCGGATCGAGGCGGGCCCGCAACCGGCGGCCGGCCTCGGTGAGGGTGGCCGGCTGCTTGCACAGCGCGAAGCGCACCGTGTTCGCCACCTCGGGCACCGCCGCGGTGTAGAACACCGACAGCGGCAACCCGGCCACTCCCTGGTCCAGCACCATCCGCTCGCACCAGTCGGTGGCGTCCTCGCCGACGTCGGCCAGCACGTAGAAGCCGCTCTCGGGCAGGGTGACCGGCAGACCCAGCTCGGTGAGGGTGTCGACGAAGGTCCGCACCTTGCGGCCCATCCCGGCCACCGTGCCGGCGATCAGGTTGTCGAAGTCGGGGCTGTCCAGCACCCGGGCCACGGCCAGCTGCAGCGGGGTCGGCGGGCAGAACGTGACGAACTGGTGGGCGGCCCGGATCCGCCGGGTCAGGCCGGGGCCGGCGATCGCCCAGCCGACCCGCCAGCCGGTGACGGCCAGGGTCTTCGACGCCGAGGAGATCTTGACCCGCAGTTCCGGATCCGGCACCAGGTCCAGCACGCTGCGGTGCGGCCGGCCGTCGAGGTTGAGGTGCTCGTAGGTCTCGTCGGAGACCACCACGATCCCCCGTTCGGTCAGCTCGGCCACCGCGCGCCACTCCTGCTCGTCCAGGGAGCGTCCGAACGGGTTCCACGGGCTGTTGACCACGATCAACCGGGTGGCCGGCGTCGTCACCGCGGCCAGCGTGGCGGCGTCCAGCCGGTCCTGCGGCCCGGTCAGCCGGATCGCCCGGACGGTGCCGCCGAGGCCGGCGATGACCGGCGCGTACTGCTCGTAGGCCGGCTCGACCACGATCGCCTCGTCGCCCGGGCCGATCAGCGCCGCGATGGTGCTGTAGTAGGCCTCGGTCGCCCCGGCGCACACCGTGATCTCGGTGTCCGGGTCCAGCGGTCCGTACCGGCGGGCCAGTGCCGCGCGCAGCACCGGGTGACCGGCACTGGGCGCGTACTGGTGCTCACCGCCCTGGCCGACCTCCGCCAGCGCCGCCAGCACCTCGGCCGGCGGCCCGTGGTCGAACACGCCCTGGGCCAGGTTGACCGCGCCGTGCCGGGCCGCGGCGGCGGGGATCCGGACGAACACCGATTCCACCGGCGCGGTGCCGGTGGGGTTGGCGATGCGAACCATGGCTGCTCCTCTGCGCTGGTCAAAGCCCAGGGCAGTATCCGTCATGGGTCGTGGCGGGTCGGTTCCGGCCGTGCCTCAGCTCGGGCTGGCGGTGGCGGCGAACTCCGCGGCGTCCTCGTCGACCTGACGCCGGGGGTAGAGCAGGGCCAGCAGCGGGCCGGCCATCATGGTGGTCACGACGGCCATCACCACCATCAGCGAGTACAGCTCGTCGTCGAGGAAGCCCAGCTGCAGCCCGACGCTGAGGATCACCAGCTCGGTCAGGCCACGGGTGTTCATCAGGGCGGCCAGCACCCCGGCGTCACGCTGGGCGACCCCCTGCACCCGGGCGCCGAGGTAGGCACCGACGGTCTTGCCGACGATGGCGACCAGCATGATCAGGGCCAGCTCGCCCCAGGCCGCGGCGCCCAGGTCGGACAGGTCGACCTTGAAGCCGGCGACGATGAAGAAGATCGGCAGCAGCACCATGGTGGCAACCGGTTCGATCCGTCCGGTGATCTGCCGGCGGCCGCCGTTCAGGCCGTCCCGAGGCATGATCGCGCCGAACAGGAACGCCCCGAAGATGAAGTGCACGCCCATCCACTCCGCGGCCCAGGACGACAGGAACAGGCCCACCACCACCGGCACCAGCAGTTCGGACATCTGCCTGTCCCGCTGGCTCTGCCACAGCGACACCCGGGCCAGCAACGGCCGGACCACCGTGAACAGCAGCACCACATACACCGGCAGCAGCAGGGTGCGCCACTGGCCGGCGCCGCCGCCGCTGACGGTCACCGCGACCGCGAGCAACGTCCAGGCGAGCACGTCGCTGATCGCGGCGCTGGCCAGCGCGACGGTGCCGACCCGGGTGTAGGTCATCCCCCGGTCGGTCAGGATGCGGGCCAGCACCGGGAACGCGGTCACCGACATGGAGGCGGCGAAGAACAGCACGAAGCCCAGCTTCTGCCCGCTGCCGTGCGCGCCGTGCGAGGAGTACAGGTACAGCCCCAGCCCGGAGCCCAGCAGGAACGGCAGCGCGGTCGAGCCGATCGAGACGCTGATCGGCACCAGCTTGCGCTCGACGACGGTGGCGTGTTCCAGCTCGGAGCCGACGATGAACATGAACAGCGCCAGCCCGACGTTGGCCAGCGCGGTCAGCAGCGGCCTGATCTCGGTGGGGAACAGGGTGGAGGCGATCTGGCCGTTGAACAGGGTCGGTCCCATCGCCAGGCCGGCGACGATCTCACCGATCACCGGCGGCTGTCCCAGCCGGGCGGCGATCATGCCGAGCACCCGGGCCAGCACCAGGATCGCGGCGAGGCCGAGGAAGAGATGTTGGACCTGACTGGTGGGCACGAAAAGATCTCCTTCTGTCGCATCGGCGGTCGCCGGTAGACAGTCTGGAAGTGAGCACCACAGCAGTGACAGGACTAACCACCGCACTGACGACTGGACCAGGCGGCCCGGTCGAGGCGGCCTGGTCGAGGCGGTCAGCGCCGCGGGCCGGCCCCGCGGTAGACGGTGAGCGCCTCCCGCCGTACCGAGAAGGTCACGGCGTTCGGGGCGTCGGTGACCTCGCCGTCGCGGGCCAGGTAGCCGGGCGGGCCGTCGATGACGACCTTGAGGCCGGGGGTTCGGGTCTCGAGGTAGCGCGAGCTGCGGTACATGTCACCGGTGAGCGCGCCGAGCAGCAACCGCCACCACGAGCCGTGGCGGGCCGAGTCGACCAGCCGCACGTCCAGCTGGCCGGAGTCCAGCTTGGTCCGCCAGCGGGGCACGAAACCGCGCGGCGAGTAGCCGCCGTTGCCGATGAAGATCATCACCAGCCGGCGCGGTACGCCGTCGACCTCGGCGGCCAGCGGCGGGCACTTGCGCAGCACCTGGCCGATCGCCCAGGCGGCGGCCAGCGGCTTGCCGAACCGGCCCTCCCAGCGCTCCCGGATCTTGACGAACTCCGGGTAGCTGCCGAGGCTGGCGGTGTTCAGGAACGGCTGGCCGTCCACGTCGCCGACGTCGATGGCGACCGCGCGGCCGGCGGTCAGCGCCTCGACGGCGTCGGTGACCTCGGTGAGCTCCAGGTCCTTGGCGAAGTGGTTGAAGGTGCCGGCCGGCACCACCAGCAGCGGCACGTCCGCGTCCATCGCGGCGGCCGCGGCGGCGTTGACGGTGCCGTCGCCGCCGACCACGCCGAGCACCGCGGCCCGGGCGGCGGCTTGTTTCATCACCTCGGGCACGTCGTCGTCCTCGCCCAGCTCGATGACCTCGGCGGCCGGCAGCACCTCGCGGAACGCCTCGGCCACCGTGTCGTTGCCGCCGCCGCCGGAGTGCAGGCTGATCACCGCGACCACCCCTTGGCCGTCCGGTCGCGGCGGCTGCGGCCGCTTCGGGGCGCTGTCCTGGCGGACCGGTTCGTGGTGGTGGGCCGGCACCGCCGCGATGCCGACGCCGGCGACGGTGGCTCCCAGCGCGGCGCCGACCAGCACGTCGCTGGTGAAGTGCACGCCGGTGAAGATCCGGGAGAAGCAGACCCCGCCGGCCAGCACCCCGACCGGAACCGCCAGCGCCGGGAACTCCTTGCCGACCGCGACCGCGAACGCGGCCGCCGAGGCCGAGTGGCCGGACGGGAACGAGCTGGAGGTGGGGACGTGGTGGGCGATCCGGGCACTCGGCACATCGCGCAGCAACGGCCGCCGACGAGGCACGGCGCGCTTGCCGACCTGGTTGGCCAGCAGGCTGGCGACCGCGATCGAGCCGAGGCCACGGACGGCGCCGCGGCGTGCTCTGGTGTCGCCGCTGGCGGCCAGCGCCGCGGCGACCGCCATCCACAGCTTGGACTTGTCGGCCGCGCGGGTGAGCAGCGGCAGGCCCCGTTCCAGGGCGGTCGGCAGCTTGGCGGCGCCGATCCGGGCGCTCACCGCCACGTCCCAGCGGCTGACGGTGGCGAAGGGTCGGCGATCCATCAGTGCAGCCTAGAGGCAGTGGCTTCTCGCTGTGCGCTTGTTGCCGGCCGCTGGCTCGTTAGCGGACCCCTTGCTCACCGGCCCCGGATGGCATTGCACTATGGAAGGGCGGGACCGGCCCAACTCAAGCGCCGACCCGCTGGTTGCCCTGGTGCCGCTGAATCCACCGCGCGCCGGGCCCCTGACGATCGGAGTACCGAACATGGCAGGAAAGTTGGACGGCAAGCGGGTGGCCATTCTCGCCACCGACGGCGTGGAGCGGGTCGAGCTCGACCAGCCCCGTACCGCCCTGACCGAAGCCGGCGCCAGCACCACGTTGCTGTCGATCAAGGACGGTGACATCCAGGCCCGCGACAACGACCTGGAGGAGGCCGGCACGTTCTCCGTCGACGGCCTGGTGTCCGGCGCCTCGGTCTCCGACTACGACGCGTTGCTGCTGCCCGGTGGCACCGTCAACCCGGACAAGCTCCGGTTGGACAACGACGCGGTGGGTTTCGTCCGGGAGTTCGTCAGCTCTGGCAAGCCGGTGGCCGCGATCTGCCACGGGCCACTGACGATGCTGGAGGCCGGGGTGCTGTCCGGCCGGACGCTGACCTCGTTCCCCAGCATCCGGACCGACCTGCGCAACGCCGGGGCGAACGTGGTCGACGAGGAGGTCGCCATCGACGGCAACCTCACCACCAGCCGCTCCCCCGATGACCTCGAGGCGTTCTGCAAGGCGATCGTCGAGCAGTTCACGGGGTAGTCGTCGTTGCATCGGTTTGGGCGAGCGCCGTTGGACTCCGCCGGTGCGATCGGACAGACTCGGTCGCATGGCAAAGGACAGGGCAGAATCGGATACCAGCGCTGACGATCATGTAGCGGGCAGCAGGGCTACCGGCGGGGTGGAGAATCCGGACGCGCCGGATCAGTCCAGCACCACCGGCACCACCCCGTCCGAGGAGTTCGTCGGCCGGGTGGCCGGCAACGACGAGAGCGACGTCGGCGAGAGCGGTGCCGAGGTGCGGGCGCAGGCTGCCCGGGAGGCCGACGAGTAGCCGACCGAAGCAAGTCCTGGTAGCCCCGGCGCCCGGCGCGAACGCCCGATCAGATAAAGGGTTTCGTGCCGGGTGCTTCGTTAGGGGCTGGTAGTTGCTTGATCGCCTCGGGAGCGGGCGCTGAGGGTTGACGCTTTCCTGGTCGCCTTTGACATCGCCATTGTCGCTGGGTCGCGGACGACCTGCTCGGATGCTCGTTCTCACCCGTGAGCGTGCGGTGCCGGCAGCAGTTGAGGGCGATCGCGAATACCGAAGTGCGGCTTCCCTAACGGGCGCAACCGTCGCCACGGCCAACTAACCGGTACCAGTCGAGGTGGCGACGATCGGCGCGCAAGTGGAGCTGATGGCACTGCCGATGACCTGGACGTTAGCCGCAGGGCCCAATGGGGCGCGGCAGCCTGGCAGGGCGGTCATTCGATCGACTGGTGTACGCCGTATTGGGCGACATTTGCAACCCGGTGCACGTTTGACCCGCCAACGAGCGCGCCGCCTTAGCGGTCAGATGGATGAGCTGTTGCGCGCTACTGCGAACCGCCCCGCCCAACCTGGATCAGCCCTGGCATCGAGACGCTGGCTTGACTCGTCCCTACGCTGTAAGGAGATTCAGCCTCTGAGCGTCCCTAGTCCCATGCCAGGCGGAGCCAGTGGGCCACATCGCTGCTATGCCCAGTGAATCGAATAACTGGTGATAGGCGCCGCCTGGATCAGCGGATAGGCAGGCAACTAAGCGGGTTTCATTCGAGGCAAAAAACAGTCGGTACTCGAAGAGCTGCCCGATGGCGCTACGCACCGCCTCTCGAGGTCGCCCTGCGGGGAACACCTTTACCTCGACGAGAATGTCAGGACCCCCGAGAGGCTGGTGAAGCACCAGATCACGTGGGTGGACGTTGGTATTAGGTGTGAAACCACGCGTTCGGCTCCATTCGCCTAGCCGCCGTACGAGTCCTTCATGTGCCCGGCTACGCACCTGCTGATGTTCAACGATATGTGCTCGGTAGTCACTGGCATCTTTGGGCTCAAAGCGAACGTCTGCCTGTGGGATAACTACGTCAGGGCTCCGTGGCGGCAATGCAACGCCCCCAACGCCAGACCTGAGGCGGTCATCTGCTGCGGACACGACATACGCGTACAGATCAAGAAAACGATCAAGGTCTTCCTTCAAAGTTTGGGGAGACACCAGGTCAGCAAGCTCGTAACGACGGCCAAACACATTCCCAGCCTCGTAATTCGGCAGCAAGCCGCCTCTACCCAAGCTCAAATCCGCCTCTAGGCCACTTAGATTCGAACTTACGATGCTTCTCAAGCCTTGCGCCTCGGTACGCAGAAGGCTTCTTTGGCTGACACCAAGATCCCGAGCTCGACTTCCGGCTGCCGTTACGCCCTGATTGAGGCTCAGGGACACGCTCGATCGATCGACGTCGAACAGGTAGACGAGGTAGAGGCCCTTCGTGGGGGTGATGGTCACATCCGGGTCAAGCACGGCAACCCATAGGCCGGAGGGCAGGTTGCCAACACCTTGGCTATATGGGACCAGGTAGTGGTTTGGTACCAGTTGACTTAGCGACGCAGACGCGTCCCGGAGGTGCGCAAAAACGGCCTGCGTTCGATCGCCGAACCTGTCATAAGGCTGGGCGCTCACCGCTTTGAGCGCATCGGCGAATAACGCCTCGGGGCTCAGTCCGTTCACTCGAAATGTATACACCAGGTGGCGGGCTTGTAGACAGCCCCGATGGAGGCGCGCTGAGAGTGGTTACGCCAGCTGCCTGCTTAGCTCGGCAACCAGCTCAGCAAGAATTACTGGCGCTTCATCGGAGAGGGACCACGGATACGACTGGCACTCCTTAGCCGCAGGCCACGACGACCTCCACTGCCCTTCGAATGGTTGGCAGCGGACAAGGGCTAGCAGCACGCCAAACGCGTGTCCCTTGACTGCGTAGCCGCTGCCGTTGGGCTCGCTCATTCGGCTGGAAACCGGGAATCTCCGAACAATCTCCAGCTTGGCCGCAAGGACAGCCGAGAACTGACGCGGTTGATGGAGGCCACGGAAACTGCCAAACCTGCTAGGGCTTAGCTGGTGGCCGCAGTCGAAACGACCTCCGAGGCGCTCTACGGCGCTCCGGGCCGTTGCTAAGGGAGCCCACTACCCGCAGGTCCTGCGAATGGGTGGAGCTGAGGGGACTCGAACCCCTGACCCCCACACTGCCAGTGTGGTGCGCTACCAGCTGCGCCACAGCCCCTCGTCAAGCCAGCCCACCCTGGTACGGCGAGCCGGGAAGTGAGTTTACACAGCCCCGAGCACCTCCCGACGCCAGCCCACCACCCAGCCACACCAAGATCCACAACGAGCCGGTTCGCCACGCCGAGAACCCCCGGATTTCTTGACTTGCAGCCCTCTCAGCCATACTTGGGGCGAGCCGAACCGGCCTCGCGCCGCCGACGCCAACCAACCCGCGCGGCGAGGACACTCATAAGGGAGACATTCGTGAACCGCAAGGAACTGGTGACCGCGGTCGCCGAGAACGCAGATCTCGAGCAGAAGACCGTCGACGCAGTGCTGCGCAGCCTGCAGTCCACCCTGGAGGGCGCTGTCGCCAAGGGCGACAAGGTCAGCGTCCCCGGCTTCTTCGCGCTCTCCGTCGGCAAGCGTGCCGCCCGCGAAGGACGCAACCCCGCCACCGGCGAGACCATCCAGATCGCGGCCGCCAACACGGTGAAGTTCACCGCCGGCAGCGCCCTGAAGGACGCCGCCAACAAGTAACCCCCAGCTCAGCAGCAAGGGCCGGTACCCGTCAGGTACCGGCCCTTGCTGCGTAAGAAACCGAAAGCTACTTCGTGGTGGACGGTGACGCCGACTTGCTCGGGCTCGACTTCGGCGCGGACGTCGCCGGCTTGGACGACACCGGCGCAGACGACACCGGCGCGGACGACGACGTGCGCGACGTGGGCGTGGCCGACGGGGTCGGGGACGGCGCGGCGGTGGACTTGGCCTTGGCCAGCGCCGCCGAGATGGCAGCGTCGATCTGGGCCACCGTCACGGTGCTGTCCTCAGAACCCACCCGGGCACCGGCCACGAACACCGTCGGGGTGCCGTTCACCCCGCGCTTGGACGCGGCCTCGGTCACCCCTGCCACCAGGTCCTTGTGCTGGTTGGACGTCACGCAGGTGGAGAAGTCGGCGCTGGTGATGCCGGCCTCCTTGCCCCAGGCGATCAGCTGCGAGTCCGGTCGCCCGTCGCTGTTCTCCGCCGGCTGGTTGTTGCCGCCGTCGGCGCTCTTGCCGTACAGGATGTCGTGGAACTTCGAGAACGCCGCCGGGCTCTGGTCGGCCGCGCAGTAACCGGCATTGGCCGCCCGCGAGGAGTACTTGTTCCCGTTCGACAGCGAGTCCAGGAACGACATCACGTGGTAGTTGACCTTGACCGTGGTGGCCTTGACCTTGGCCGCCAGGTCGGTGGTCAGCCCGCCCTGCTCCAGGGTGTTGCAGATCGGGCACTGGAAGTCCTCGTAGACGTCCACCAGCACCGGTGCCTGCTGGTTGCCGACCTTGACCCCGGCCGCGGCGGTGGCGTTGGTGGTGTCGGCGTCGGAGGAGATCTTGGCCCGGCTGCTCTGCACCCCCACCCCGATGAAGGTGATCAGCACCACCAGCACCACCGTCCCGGCGGCGATGTAGCGCTGCTTGTAGCGCAGCTCGGCCTCGGCGGCGGCCACCGCGGCCCGGTAGCGCCGGACGTTCTTCTCGAACTTGCGCTGCTTGGGGGTCAGCTCGGGCACCATCTCCGACGCGATGATCGCCCGGTCCACCGACAGCCTGGTCAGCGGCCAGCGGATCAGGAACGCCGACAGCACCAGCAGCCCAAGGTCACGCAGGATGTCCAGCGTGTAGGACGTCGAGGTGGACGGCCCGCCCCCGCCGCCGAAGCAGCCGCACTGGATCTCCAGGCCGCGGGCAGCCGCCTGGATGATGCCGACCAGGAACACCGCCAGCAGCGCGGCGCTGACCGCGGCGGCGTACCGGGTGATCAGGCCGAGCAGCAACAGCACCGCCAGCACCAGCTCCAGGGTCGGCAGGCCGTACCCGATCGCCTTGGACAGCCACTCCGGGGTGGCGTCGTAGGCCCGCACCACCTGGACGAAGCGGCGCGGGTCACCGATCTTGGCCAGTGCCGCCCATGCCCAGACCGCCGCCAGCACCACCCGGACGACCAGGCCGGCCCAGCTGAGTTGATCGCGACGGTCAGACAGCGCCGGGAACCTCACGTCGTAGAACCCCTTACTTGGTATCAGCCACCAGTGGCAGGTCATGGGCGACCTGCGCGGCCTGGTTGGTGCTCTGCAGGAATGCCACCCGTGCGTAGTCGTCCGTACCATAGAGCAGCACTTCGGACGAATGGGTCTGGCCCTCGTCCTCGGCGAGTGTCACGTGCGCGGCGACCTGCGCGGCGTCCACCTCGGCCTGGCTCCCCCGCAGCCCGATGAACCGGTTCGGCAGCCCCGGATCGAACTTGGCCAGGTACGCCTTGAGCACCGCCGCGGTGTCGCGCTTGACGTCGGTGGTCACGAACACCACCCGGGCCTGCTGGCGTACCGCGTCGGGCACCTGCTGCAGTCCCATCGCGATGTCGGCCAGCGTGGTCGGGCAGACGTCCGGGCAGTTGGTGTAGCCGAAGAACAGCAGGGTGGGCTTGCCCGCGGTCGCGGTGCCGAACCGGAATGCCTTACCGGCGGTGTCGGTGAGGGTGAACTGCGGCCGGGGCTGCGGCGGGTCCAGGCCCAGCCCCTGGTACGTCCCACCGGCCCGGTCGTTCAGCTCGCTCGCGGTCGGCGAGGCCTTCGGAGCGCCCGAACCCCCGGACGAGCCGCAGCCGGCCAGCAGGACGACGGCCAGCACCGCGGCGACCAGCCGGCTCATCCAGGCGGTGACCAACCGGCTCATCGGGGCGCCTCGGCGGTCGGGGCCGGTGCCGTCACCGCGATCACCGGCGCGGTCACCAGCAGCTGTCCGGAGTTGGCGAAGGTGAGTTGCAGGTTGACGCTCTGGCCGGCCTTGAGCGGGCCGTACAGCTTGGCGATCATGATGTGTCCCTTGCCCGGCGACAGGCTGACGCTGCCGTGCGCCGGGATGCTCAGCTCGGCGGTGTGCTGCATCGCCCCGGACGGGTCGCCGTGCAGGCTGGTGTCCGCCCCGGCCCCGGACTGCACGCTGCGCAGCGCGTCCGCGGTGTCGCCGGTGTTGTAGAGGGTGAGGTACGCCGCCGCGCTGACCCCGTTCGCGGGCTCCCGGACGTAGGCGCCGCTCACCACGATCGGCTGGTCCCCGCCGTGCATGGTGCTGGTCACGGTGGCCGACGGCTGCGGCACCGCGCCCCGGACCAGGCCGGCCAGGCCCGCCACCGTCAGCAGCACCGCCGCGACCAGCGACACCGGAAGTCGTTTCACGACAGCCATGATCCCCCAGCCCGATCCGGAACCGGCTGTGAACCCCGCGGCGGCGGCATTCAGGACACCTTCACCCGGGCAATGGCCACCGTCGAGTCGAACTCCGAGGTCTGCACGGTCAGGGTCAACTCCCAGGTGCCGGCGACCGGCAGCAGCACGCCGGAGGAGGTGTAGCTGCCCGGCCCGGCCGCCTGCAGCGGCACCGGGATCGGCCCGAGCTTCTGGGCCGGCAGGCCGGCGGTGGCGGTGACGCCGGTCGGTGCCGGACCGCCGGTCAACCGCACCGCGATCCGGACGTTGCCGTGCACCCCGGGCGTCACGTCCACCGACGCCCGGGTGGCGGCGTTGATCTGCACGGTGGCGTGCCGGGGCTGGCTGCGCTCGGCCGCCAGCGCCACCTTGCCGGGCGGCTGCGACACCAGCACCGCGGTGGCGGCCAGCACCAGCGCGCCGATCGCCACCTCGACCAGCAGCGTCCGGCTCAGCCGGGCCGGCAACCCTGACCTGGACGGTGCCGGAGCCGGCGGCGACAGCACCGCCACCGACCCCTGCACGGCCTCGGCCGCCTCGGCCGGCAGCCCGAACTCCAGCGGCGGCCCGGGCTCGGCCGCCGGCCGGGGCGTCGAGCGCAGCACCGCCCGGCGGGCCAGGTAGCCCAGCCCCAGGATCGCGCAGAACAGCGCCACCTTGACCAACACCAGCTGGCCGTACCGGGTGCTGGCCAGCGCGTCCCAGGCCCCCACCTCGCGCCAGGCCTGCAGGGTGCCGGTCACCGCCAGCGTCGCGATGCAGGCCATCGCGACCCGGGAGAAGATCGGCAACCCGGTACTCAGCTGCTGCCGGTCGGCCTCCAGCGCGGCCGTCCCGTCGGACGCTCGCGCCTTGCTCAGCGCCGCCACCAGCAGCACCAGCACGCCGCCCAGCCAGACGATCATCGCGCTCAGGTGCAGGGCGTCCACCAGCATCCACAGCTCGCGCGGGTTGGTCGACTGGGTGTGGCCGGTCGCGGCGAAGGTGACCACGATGCCGACCCCGACGCCGGCCGCGGCACCGGGACCCCAGCTGGGCAGCTCCGGCGTCCGGTCCTCGGCTGCCTCGTATCCGGGCCGCGCGTCGTCACGCAACAGCACCGTGAGCACCATCCCCAGCACGCCCAGCAGCAGCACCCGCAGCGACAGGAACTGGCCGGTCTCGCTGTGCAGGGTGGCGTCCAGCAGATCGGTGTGGACGATGCTGCCCGGCCCGCTCCCGGACTGGTACGGGCCCTCCACCAGGTACTCGGTGACCGCCCCCAGGCCGGCCAGCCCCCAGCCCGTCCAGACCAGCCGGCGGATCGCCCGGCGCCGCCGTCCCGCCGGCCAGAGCGTGAAGACCAGCCAGCTGCCACCGGCCATCCCCACCCCGGCGAAGCCGAGCCAGTGACTGGTCGCCAGCCCGGTGGACACCGCCCGGTCGACCGGTGCCGAGCCGGAGGCGCCGCTGCCCGCCTCCAACGCGCCGTCGCCGACCACGTACCGGATGCTGCCGGCCACCGGGTGCGAGTCCGCCGAGATCACCCGGTAGCTGGCCAGGTAGCTGCTGTCGCCCAGCCCGGCCTGCAATGCCACCGAGACCTTGCTGCCGTCGCCGCCCGGATGGCTGGCCGGGCCGCTGTCGACCCGCCGGCCGGACGAGTCGACCACCCGCAGGTAACCCAGTTCCAGGCCGACCTGCTCGTTGAACCGCAGCGTCACCGACGCCGGCGAGCTGGTCAGCCGGCTCCCGTCAGCCGGGTCCGAGCCGACCAGCACGGTGTGCGCCGACGCCGGGCCGGCCGGCAGCAGCGCCAGCAACACCCCGGCCAGCACCGCCAGCAGTAACCCGGCCCAACGCCTCATGCCGCGCCCCGATGCCGCCACGGCAGCGTCCTGGCCGGGCTGGCGCCACCGATCCGGACCGCCGGCCGGCCGGGCCCGGGCAGCCGTTCGGCCCGTGCCAGGGCGGCCACCAGCAGCAGGCCGAGCGCCACCCCGGCGTGGCTGGCCAGCCGGGCGCCGGTGACCGCCCCGTCCATCAGGTCCGGCACGCTCAGCAGCGCCAGCACCGCCACGAAGGCGAGCAGGATCGGCACCGTGCCACCGGCCCGGGCCGGTCGCAAGGCCACCGCCAGCAGCGCGGCGCCGACTGCGACGTTCCAGGCCGCGCTCTCGTGCGCCTGGTGCGCGCCCATGTGCATCGCCGCCATGCCGACCGTCTCGCCCCACAGCCCCGGCATCGCCAGCGCCCACTGCAGGACGGCCAGCGCCACCAACCCCAGCTGCAGCAGCCGCCGGCGACGCAGCAACCGGGCGGCCGGCAGCCCGGCATCGCGCAGGATCTCCTCGCTCAGGTCCGGCGGCGTGGCGCCGGACACCCGCAGCAGCCGGCCGGCCCGGGTCGCGGTGTCCAGCCAGGTTGCGCAATCTGAGCAATACGCCAGATGCTCGTCCAGCACTACGCTCGGCATGCCGGGATCCTCGCCGTCCAACCGGGCGGAGGCGGCTTCCCGGTAGGGCTCACAGCTCATGCTCACCTCAGTCGGGTGGACTGGCGATTCAGTTCCCCGGCTGTGGCCCGGGTCACGCTGGGCGCCCGTGGTCGGGGTGCCTCGGCGGGCCGGTATGCCCATCCGTCCGGGCTCGCACACCGAATTCCACCCGCACGAGTTCCGCCCGCACCAGTCTCGCCCGCACGAGTTCCGCCCGCACGAGTTCACCCCCCGCACGCCCGAAGGAGACCAGGTGCCCGCGCCCGAACCGGACCTCGACGCCGTCACGCTGTCGGCGCTGCGGGCCCGGGCCGGCGACGCCGAGGCCGCCGGGGCGTTCGTCCGGGCCTGCCAGGGCGACGTCTGGCGGCTCTGCGCCCACCTGGGCAGCCCGCGCGACGCCGAAGACCTCACCCAGGAGACCTTCGCGCGGGCCTTCGCCTCGCTGCACCGCTTCGCCGGCCGGTCCTCGGCCCGCACCTGGCTGCTCTCGATCGCCCGACGGGTCTGCGCCGACGCCATCCGCAACCGCCGGCCCAGCACCCCGGTCGCCGAGCTGGACCCGCCCGGACGCACCGCCGACCCGGCCGACACGGTCAGCCTGCGGCTGCTGCTGGCCGGCCTGGACCCGGCGTTCCGGGAGGCGTTCGTGCTGACCCAGATCGTCGGACTGGCCTATGCCGAGGCCGCCGAGGCGATCGGCTGCCCGGTGGGCACCGTACGGTCCCGGGTGGCCCGGGCCCGCGACGCGCTGGTGGCCGGCCTCGGCGAGGGCGGCACCCGGAGCGCTCGCGGCACCGGCTGAACCGATCAGCCGCGGGCCCGGACGTCGGAGTGCGCCCGCCGCTCGGCGACGAACGAGGCGAACGGCACCGTGCCGGCCAGCATCACCAGGCCGAGCTTGAGCCACGGCCAGCGCAGCCGGATACCGAGGTCGACCGCGGTCACCAGATAGACCATGAAGATGAAGCCGTGCGCGGTGCCGATCACCGCCACCGGGCCGGGGTGATCGGCGAAGTACTTCAGCGGGATGGCCACGAAGACCAGCAGGACGAGCAGCACGCCGGTGGTGAAGGCCAGGATCCGGTACCGCAGGAAGGCCGCGGCCAGCCCGCGCTGGCGGGTGGGGCTGCTGGTACTCGTCACTCGGTGGCCTCCCGGTCGGCGGCGCTCAGCTGCGCCAAGTAGTCGTTGAGTCTGCGCCGCTCGGGATCGGTCTCCACGGCGGGGCTGGACGGCGCCGGGGTGTAGCCGCGGTACCGGCTCACCGGCTCGGCGGCCGGCCGGACCGCTTCGACCTCGACCGCGGCCCGACTGACCCGCAGGTGGTCGGTGACCACCCGGAACCACATCAGCAACGTGAAGCCGACGAAGGCCCACCACTGCAGGGCGTAGGCGTAGTTGCGCAGGTCGCCGTGGTGGCGGACCGCGGCCCGCCACTGCCACTGGCCGAGCCAGATCATCGCCGCGCACGCCGCGATCGCGAACACGTGCAGCAGCAACCACTTCGGCCGCAGCAGCGTCAGCTTGCTCGGACGTCCGGACACGCCCTCACGGTACGTGCTGGCCACGGCCGGGATCCACCGTGCTCGGCGGTCCCTCAGCTGCTGAACGCCGGCCGGCCGGGCTTCCAGGCGTACAGCTCCAGGGCGATGTTGTCCGGGTCGCGGAACTCCAGGATGTGGGCCAGGCCGATGTCCTTGATGCCGGCGTGCGCGATCCCCGCCTCGTCCAGGGACCGGGCGACGTCCTCCAGCTCGGCCAGCCCCTCGACCAGGAAGGCGAGGTGGTCCAGACCGACCCGGTTCTCGTCGAACCGGTCGCCGGCCGGGGCCGCCGGGCGCAGCCCGAACAGGCCGGCACCGACCCGGTAGATCACCCCGCCGAACAGGAAGCCCAGCTGCTCGCGGGTCGCCTCGTCGGCGTCCTCGGGCAACTCCAGGGCGACCGGCATCCCGAACACCTGCTCGTAGAAGGCCCGGGACCGGTCGATGTCGGTCACGGTCAGGCGGACGTGGGAGTAGGCGGTGGTGATCGGCATCCGGCGATTCTGTCACCGCGGGCACCGGCGCCGCACGCGGTCGGGCACCGGTGGCAGGCTGGCGGGATGGATCAGGTGGTCGTGATCGGTGCCGGGATGGCCGGGGTCAGCTGTGCCCGGGTACTGCGGGCGGCCGGGGTGCCGGTCCGGTTGCTCGACCGGGCCGGCCGGCCGGGGGGCCGGATGGCCACCGCCGAGCACGCCGGCCGGCCGGTGGACACCGGCGCCTCGTACTTCACGGTGTCCGACGACCGGTTCGCCGACGTGGTGCGGAACTGGCAGCGGCGCGGCCTGGCCCGGCCGTGGACCGACACCTTCGACGTCCACTCCGGCGGCGCGCCGCGCCGCACCACCGGTCCGCTGCGCTGGGCGGCCGACGCGGGCTTGCGCGGCCTGGTGCAGGACCTGGCCGAGGACGCCGGGCTGGTGGTGGAGCGGGCCGACGTGCGGACCGTCGACACCGGCGGCCCCGGCTTGACGGTGGACGGCGAGCCGGCCGCCGCGGTGGTGCTGGCGATGCCCGACCCGCAGGCCCGGGCCGTCCTGTCCCCGGCGCTGGCCCGGGAACGGGCCGGCCTCTATCGCGAGTTCGAGCCGGTGCTGGCCCTGTCCGCCGGCTGGCCGGAACGGGCCTGGCAGCCACTGGACGGGATGTTCGTGCACGGCGACCAGCAGCTGTCCTGGATCGCCGACGACGGCAGCCGGCGTGGCGACGGTGCGCCGGTGCTGGTCGCGCACTCCACGCCGGCCTGGGCGGCCGAGCGGCTCGAGCACCCCGATGCCGCCACCGGCGAGCTGGTGGCGGCGCTGCGGCAGGTGCTGGGCATCGAAACCGAGCCGTCCTGGACGAGCCTGCACCGCTGGACGTATGCCAAGCCGGCCACCGGACGTCCGGTCGGCTTCCAGCTGTGGCCCAGCATGGTCGCCGCCTGCGGGGACGGCTGGTCGCAGCGGCCCCGGGTCGAGGCGGCCTTCCTGTCCGGCCGGTGGTTGGGCACCGCGCTGGCCGGGCGACTCCGGTAACGCCCGGCTCGGACAGCGCCCGGCCCAGGTAACGCCCGGCTCGGGTAGCGCTGGCCAAGTAAGGCCCCGCCCCGGCTCGACTCCCGGGCCGCAGTGGCACAATGACCGACATGCTTCTGGTCCGCGCGATTGCCCGTCCGATGCTCGCCGCCACCTTCATCTCCGGTGGCCTGAGCACCCTGCGCAAGCCGGCCGCCCGGGTCGCCGCCGCCGATCGGGTGGTGGCGCCGCTGGTCAGCCGGGTGCCGCAGCTGTCCAACACCGAGCAGGTGGTCAAGCTAGACGCCGCCGCCAAGGTGGTCGCCGGCAGCATGCTGGCCCTGGGCAAGCTGCCCCGGCTCTCCTCCCTGGTGCTGGCCGCCAGCCTGGTGCCGACCACCATCGCCGGCCACCCGTACTGGGAGGAGCAGGACCCGACCCGGCGTGCCCAGCAGCGGATCCACCTGATGAAGAACGCCGGCCTGCTCGGCGGCCTGCTGCTGGCAGCGGTCGACACCGAGGGCCGCCCGTCGCTGGGCTGGTGGGCCCGGCGCACCCCGCAGGTGGTCAGCCACGCGGCCAGCGGCCTGCGTCGCGACACCGAGCTGGCGCTGCACTCGGCGGCCCACAACGTCCGGGACAAGCTGCCGGTCTGAGCCGTTCGGCAGGTCGTCAGGCACGTGCGCGGGGCGCCGTGAACAGGTACCGTCGCTGCCGGGACAAGCAGCGTCCTTGATCCGCGCCGCTGCCACGCCGTCTCGGCGCGCGCGATGTGTGAAGAGGGAACCGTGGACCCCATTTCCGTCATTCTCGGCGGTGGAATTCGATGACCGCCCCCGACCGGACGCTGCGGCAGCTCGCTGAGGTTTTCACCAGCCTGGAGCCGCACCTGCGTCGATCCGGAGCCGCCGAGGACGTGCTGCAGGCGATCACCAGCCGCGGCATGGAGGTGGTCCGGGGTGCCCAGCACGCGGCGATCACCCGGGGCCGGCCCGGGAACTTCCAGACGGTGGCCCAGACCAGCGAGGTGCCGCTGACGGTGGACTCGATCCAGTACGAGCTGGGTTCCGGGCCGTGCGTTGACGCGATCATCGACAACACCACCTATGTCAGCGGGGATCTGGCCACCGAACGGCGCTGGCCCGGCTTCGGTCAGCGGGCCGTCGACGAGGCCGGCGTGATCAGCATGATGTCCTTCCGGATGTTCCTGGAGGACGACGACCTGATCGCCGGCCTGAACTTCTACTCCGGCAAGCCGGACGCCTTCGACGAGCACGACCAGACCGTCGGGCTGCTGCTGGCCACCCACGGCGCGCTCGCGGTGGCGGCCCTGCGCCGTGGCGAGACCGCCGCCCAGCTGGCCCGCGCGCTGGAGAGCAACCGCGAGATCGGGGTGGCGATGGGGGTGCTGATGGCCCAGCACAAGATCACCCGGGGCCAGGCCTTCGACCTGCTGCGCATCACCAGCCAGCACACCCACCGCAAGCTGGCCGACATCGCCGTCGAGGTGGCCGACACCGGCACCCTGGAGCTTCCCAAGCTTTCCTAGCCGCACCGGCCGGGAGCGAAAGCAGGCGGCTCAGGAGGTCTGCCGGCGCAGGGTGGCCGGTGCGGTCATCTCTCCGACCGGCGCCACGCGTCCAGGCGCCGCTCGTCCCGGCGACGGTCGGGCAGCGCCAGCAGGGCCAGCCAGCTGAACAGCGCGATCAGCAAGCCGCCCAGCACCGCCGAGCCGAAGCCGTCGACGTCGAGGTGGCTGCTCAGCCCGGCGGTGATGGCCAGCAGCGCGGCGTTGACCACCAGCAGGAACAGTCCCAGGGTCAGCACGATCAGCGGCAGGCTGAGCAGCTTGAACACCGGCCCCAGGATGGCGTTCACCAGCGAGAACAGCACCGAGATCCACAGCAGCGCCCCGAACCCGCCGTTGACCTCGATGCCGGGGACCAGCTCGGCCACCACCCCGATGACCACCGCGAGCAGCAGCAGCCGGAGAACCAACCGCACGAACATGGCGCCTCCTCAGCCCTGACCGTCTCCTATCGGCTGGGCCCAAAATAGCCGCTCCGGCCGGCCCGGACCGCGCGCCCTCCCGAACCCGGCCGCATGGACG
>Ga0247773_1000384_pt1 | contig 19445 bp, 17 predicted proteins | sample UWRJL092311B6_FD_179934 | JGI IMG/M metagenome (GOLD analysis project Ga0247773, IMG submission 179934) | Plant litter microbial communities from Arlington Agricultural Research Station in Wisconsin, United States - UWRJ-L092-311B-6 | ecosystem: Environmental > Terrestrial > Plant litter >...
CCATCTCGGTGGTCGGCCACTCGGGGACGGGGAAGAGCGTGCTGCTGAAGACCACCATCGGCCTGCTCAACCCCGATCGCGGCGACGTGGTCGTGGAGGGGATCTCCATCTGCAAGAGCGGCCGCAAGGGCGTGGAGAAGATCCGCAAGCTGGTGGGCTACGTCTTCCAGAACGCGGCGCTGTTCGACAGCATGACCGTGTACGAGAACGTGGCGCAGGGGCTGACCGACGCCGAGCAGAAGGAGATGGGCGAGCAGGAGGTGCTGCGCCGCGTGGTGCGCTCGCTCGAGCTGGTGAACCTCAACCCGTCCACCGTGATGGGGAAGCTCCCCAGCGCTCTCTCCGGCGGGATGCGCAAGCGCGTGGGGATCGCCCGGGCGATCGTGGGCGAGCCCGAGATCCTGCTGTACGACGAGCCGGTGACCGGGCTGGACCCGGTGAACGCCACCGTGGTGCACCGGCTGATCGCGCGGCTCGCGGCCGAGCTGGGCGTCACCAGCATCATCGTGACGCACGACATCGAGGGCACGCTGCCGATCAGCGATCGCGTGGCGCTGCTGGACCAGGGGAAGATCCGCTTCGTGGGCACCCCCGACGAGTTCCGCGCCAGCGACGACGAGCTGGTCCGCGCGTTCATCGAGCGCGACGTGCCGGAAGACGAGCTGGCGGAAGTGAGATAGAGAGCATGATCCAGCGTGTGAACCAGGACCAGGACGGGGCCACCCAGGCCTCCCGCAACCGCATTCCGCCCCAGGCGATGGCTACCGTTCAACCCACCCGCTCTCCGCGCCGAGAAGTGCAGGTCGGCATCTTCGTGCTGGTCGGCATCCTCTCGGTGCTGGCGGCGCTGTTCATCCTCACCGACCCGGGCACCTTCCGCGGCCGCTACAACGTGAGCACCGTGCTGAACGACGCCGGCGGCATCCGCCTGCGCGACCCCGTGCAGCAGAACGGCGTGAACATCGGCCGCGTGATGGACCTGAAGCTGAACGCCGACGGCGCCGTGGTGATGCGCATGGAGATCGAGGGGAAGTACCGCTTCCCCGACGACTCGCGCGTGCAGCTGGCGGCCAAGGGGCTGCTGGGCGAGATCGTGGCCGAGATCCACCCCGGCAAGAGCGCCTCGCTGGCCGAGGAAGGCACCGTGCTGGCCAGCGGCGCCGGCGCCGGCGGGCTCGCCGGCCAGGCGCAGCAGCTGGGCGACAAGGCCGACACGCTGCTCACCAGCGCCAACCAGGCGATGAACAGCGCCAACCAGATGCTGTCACCCAGACAGTGGGCGCGGTGCAGACCAGCGCGCGGGAGCTGCAGACCATGATGGCCTCGCTGCAGGCCATGGCCGCCGAGCAGCGCGCGCAGCTGAACACCCTCAGCGGCAGCCTGAACCGCAGCGCCAGGGGGTTCGAGGCCACGGCCACGCGCCCCGAGCTGGCGCGCGCCATCGCCCGCAGCGACAGCATCAGCCTGCGGCTGGATCAGGCGTCGCGGCAGCTGAACCAGGCCACCGGCAGCATGGCCGTGGTGATGGGCCGCCTGGAGCGTGGCGAGGGGACGATGGGGAAGCTGATGACCAACGACTCGCTCTACACCAACCTGAACTCGGCGGTGGCCAACCTGAACCAGCTCACCACCGACATCCGCGCCAACCCCAAGAAGTACCTGAGCGTCAGCGTGTTCTGACGCATCACCCGGCGTGGTGACGAACGAAGGGCGGGCTTCCGATTGGGAGGCCCGCCCTTTCTCGTTCCTCCACGCTCTCAACCAGAGAACACGGAACCACAACGGAGGAAACGGAACGACAACGGGAGGAAACGGAGCATCGGTTGATCCTCGCGCGATCCAACCGTTGTCGTTTCCGTTGTCGTTTCCGTTGTGGTTCCGTGTTCTCTTCTTGGGAAAGCGGAGGACGAGGCGATCCCGGGTCAGGCGAGCGGAAGCCGCGGTCGGTTGGCGGGGAGCTCGACGACCACGCGAGCGCCGGAGGCGGGGCTCTCCACGCGGAGCTCGGCGGCGGGGCCGTAGAGCGTCTCCAGGCGGCGGCGCAGGTTGGCCAGGCCGGTGCCCGGGCCGGGGTCGCGCGGAAAGCCCGCGCCGTCGTCCTCCACCTCCAGCCGCAGCCGGTCGCCGGCGCGGCGCACGCACACCGAGACGCGGCCGCCCTCCAGCTTCCCGGCGATCCCGTGCTTCAGCGAGTTCTCCACCAGCGGCTGCAGCGTCATGGTGGGAATGCGCAGGTCGCCCGCGGCGGGGTCCAGGTCGAAGTCCACGCGCAGGCGGTCGCCGTAGCGCTCGCGCTCCACGGCCAGCCAGGCGCGCAGGTAGTCGATCTCGTCGTCCACCGTGCAGTCGGTGCGGCGCGTGCGGTCCAGCGTGCGGCGAAGGATCAGCGCCAGGTTCTCGGTGGTCCGCTCGGCCGCGCGCGGGTCGGTGCGAACCAGCGCGGCGATGGTGTTCAGCGCGTTGAACAGGAAGTGCGGGTTCACCTGCGCCTGCAGCGCGGCCAGCTGCGCGTCGCTCGCCTCGGCGCGGGCGCGCTCGGCTGCGTCGGCCTGCTGGCGCGCGTAGCCGTACAGCCAGCGCGTGGCGTCGGCCGTCATCTTCAGCGAGGCGGCGGTCACGTACACGGTGGCGATCACGGCCACCAGCACCAGCGGCTCCTCGATCGCCACGGGGATCAGCACCACCGTGGCGGCGCTCGCCATGATCCCCGCGCAGAAGGCGAGCACCGGCAGCGCCAGCAGCATCTCGCTCATCCGCTTGGGTGCCAGCCCCCACTTGAGCCGGATCCGCCGGTGCCGCCAGTGCTCGCCCTGGGCCACGTTGAAGAGCATGCTGGTGCTCCCCAGCAGGATCCCCGACACGCCGCCCAGGAACGCCACGTAGAACGGCGCCCGCATCAGCCCGCCCTCCCGGGTCACCGCGAGCCACCCCAGCATCCCCACGATGTAGACCGCCGAGCAGGTGAAGTACCACCGCGCGGCGCGCGGCGCGCGGCGGTACGCGCCCGCCACGGCCCCGGCCACGGTGTGGTCGCGCCCGGCCGCCACGCTCACGGCGTCCGGCTCCGCGGCTCGATCGCCACCCCCATCGCCGGGATCTCGCCCCGCACTTCCCATCGCGGCTCCGCCTCGCTGAACCAGAAGAGCATCTCCGCCATCCCGCCGCTCACCGTGACGCGGTAGGCGCGCACCGGCCCCATCACCGTCGCCAGCGTCTCCACCGGGCCGACGGCGACGCGGTAGAGGGTCACGCCGCGAACATACGGCGAGTACGCGGGCACCGTCCAGACGGCGCCCGGGCGCAGCGAGAGCGCGGCGATCACCGGCGCCAGCGCGGCCTGGTCGTACGTCCCCGCCGGCGCCGCGTCGTCCACCGCCGTCTGGCTGCCGGCCACGGTGAGCGTGCCGCGCGCCCGTCCCTCGCCATACGCCAGGCGCGACTCGATGGCGCCCGTGGGGCCGGTGCGCGTCTCCGCGTTGCTCACCGGCGCGAACGAGGGGAGCGACATCCGCGTCTCCACCACGGCGGTGGTCCCCATCACGTGCATGTGGTCGGTGGCGGCGACCTGCCCGTCGCGCACGGCCCAGACGGCGGTGTCGGCGCCCGTGGTGTCGCCGCGCATGGTCACGCGGTAGGCGATGGTGCCGCGCCAGAGCCGCGCGGCGTCGGGCGCGGGCGCGGGCTCGGCTGCCTGCGTGCCGGTGCCGGGGGATGCGGCCGCCTGCGCGTGCGCGTCGGCCGAGATCGCCACCAGCACGGCGGCGAGAGGGAGAAGGATGATGCGGTCCATGGCTCGATATGCCTCGTGTTCGATCGTTTCGGTTGATCCTGCGATCGGAACGATGCGCATCTCCGGAACGGACGAACACGGGCCGGTGGACGAGCGGCGGATCGTGGCGGGCGAACGGCGGGAACGCGGGGGGCGAGCGGATGGGTGTGGATCGTCTCGCCGGCTCCGGGTCGTGGAGCCGAGACCTCTCGACCGTCTTGCTCTCTCAAGAAGAGAACACGGAACCACAACGGAAGGAACGGGAACGACAACGGTTGGCCTGCGCGATCGTCAACCGTCGTGGTTCCGTTTTCTCCGTTGTGGTTCCGTGTTCTCTGGTTTGGACGATCGACGAATGAGCGAGAGCGGGCTTCCAGCGGTCACCCCCCCTGACCGCGGTGGGACAGCCGGCACCGCGAGCCGCGCCTCAGAGGCAGCGGTCGGTGCACAGGCGCGAGGGGCACGCGTCGATCGCCGAGCAGTTGGGCGCGGTGGCGGCGAGCGCGGCGCGCGGCAGCTCGGGCTCCGCCGCGGGCGCGAAGGTCTCCACCGAGAGCGTGTCCAGCTCCAGATTCAGCTTGGGCATGGCGATCTCCAGTCAGCAGAAGCGGGTGGGGCAGGCGACGGAGCAGCCGGTGACCGTCGCGTCGCCGTCCACGCGAGCCATGGCGTCGGCCGTGGCGAACGTATCGACCGATAAGGTGTTCAGGTCCAGCGTGAGCTTCGGCATCGTTCCATCCTCCGAAAACGTTGGAAGTGATCGCGGGAGCGGGCGACGGTGCCCGCTCCCGCGATGGACGTCACGCGGCGACGCAGATGGGGCCGGAGCACCCGCCGCAGCCGGTGTTGAAGCAGTTGCTCAGCGCGCTGTCGGGGCACGCGCAGGTGTTGTAGCAGGTGCCGTTGCAGCTTGCCTCCTGCGTGGGCACGCAGCCGCCCCACGCGCTGGGGCAGCCGTCGATCTCCGAGCAGTTGGGATAGGTCTTGATCACGCCCGGCTGCTGCACGGCCTCGAACTCGGCGTGCGCGCGCACGGTGCCGGCGCCTTCCACGCGGTGCGTCGAGAAGGTCTCCACCACGAGGGCGTCCAGGTCCAGCATCAGCTTCTTCATGCGATGTTCTCCAGGGGTGCGCCGGGGGTCAGGCGACGACCGGCTGATCGGTGTAGTTGACCACGCAGGGGCTCGAGCACAGGTCGTTGCACGTGTCCGGCTGCTGCGTGCAGATGGGGCAGGTGCGGCACGTCTTCCAGTCGGTGGTGGGGATGATCGCCACCTCGTCGCTGTCGTGGCCGCGGATGGTGCCCCGCGCGGCCGCGCCCTCGTCCATCTCGAACGTCTCCACCGAGAGCGCGTCCAGGTTCAGCTTCATCTTCGCCATGCCGTCCTCCTGTGCCTGGGGTTGATGGATGGGGAACGACGCGGATCAGCAGGGCTGCGCGTCGCTGGTGCAGCCGGCGCAGGTGTTGATGTAGCACGTCTCCCAGTAGCTCTTGTCCGTCACCGCCACCTCGTCCGACGGCTGCAGCACGGCGGCGCCACCGGCCACCGCCACGCCGTCGCTGGTGCACGGGCCGATGCAGCTTCCCGCGCAGGTGAGCCCGTCGCAGTCCGGCGCGTTGCTGTTGCAGCGGACCGCGGCGGCATTGCCGCGCACCGTGCCGCGCGCCGTGCTCGCGGCGGCCGTCTGGAAGCTCTCCACCCGCAACGCGTCGATCTCCAGCTTCAGCTTGAACATCGCGTCTCTCCTTCGATGTGTTCCTGATGGACACGAAAACGGGCCGCGGCGCCCCGTCCGGGGGAGCGCGCGGCCCAATCAGCGTCCGCCTGTGCTTCGGCGGGCGCGGCTACACTCGGTGCCGGTACATGCGTGAAGCTTGATCATCTCGCCACCGGATCACGAATTCTCCCTCTCCGCGTCCACAAACATGCGGAGGTGGGGCGGCAGGCAGGGGACCAGTTCAGCGTATCCTTCAAGTTTACGTCGGCAAGAGCAGCTGCGGAAGTCTTTTCTCTCCCCGCCGTTACAGAGCGACGATGCGTACGCTCACGGATGCGCGTGGCGAACGCGTACCGCTCCTCCGCTTTCCAGGAAGAGAACACGGAAACGACGACGGAGGGAACGGAACGACAACGGTTGCGCTCGCGTGAGACCAACCGTTGTCGTTTCCGTTCCCTCCGTTGTGGTTCCGTGTTCTCTTGTTGAGACAACGTAGGAATGCACGAAGGCGGGCACCCCGCGAACGGATGCCCGCCTTCGTTCCATCGGAAGAGAATCAGGCCGCGCCCGCCGGAACGTCTTGGGTGACGGTGATGAAGCCGGCGCGGTACGCCTGCCGCATCTGCTCGGTCACGCGGTCGTCCAGCCACTCGCGGCTGGGGCCCTGGCCGTCGGTGGAGACGGCTTCCTCCACGCGGTCCACCACCTCGTCGAGCGTGGCCGGGCTCTCCACCGCCTGCAGCACCAGCGCCGCGAACGGGCTCAGCCGCCGGTGCGACACCTTCCGGCCGCTGGCCTGGAGGAGGTAGAAGGCGTCGGTCTCCTCGGGGGTGCCCCGGTCGTCGCCTTCTTGCTCGAGCCACGCGTCCCAGTCGTGCGCGGTGTGCACCACGCGCGCCCGCGGGCTCAGGCCGATGCGCGCGTCCGGCCAGCGCACGTCCGCGTCGGGAATGCGCACCAGCCCCGCGAGGAAGTCCTCGGTGAAGTCGACGACGGAGCTCGCCAGCGCGAACCGCTCGCGCCCCAGCCGCGCCGCGTCTTCCAGCAGCTCGCGGCGGCTCGCGTCGCTCTCCGCGGCGACGGCGGCGGCGATCGCCTCGTCGGCCGCTTCCACGTCGGAGCGCGCGGGAGCGCCGGGGCCGCGGGCGGGGAGCGCCACCTCCGTCCCCAGCGCGCCGAGCACGGCCAGCGTGCCGGAGAAGTACTCGTCCACCGTCTCGCGCCGCAGCGCCGCGTAGCCGGCGCCGCCGTCGTCCTGCACCGGCGTGCCCTGGGGCGTCACCAGCAGGATGGAGGGGACCTCCGGGCGCGCCAGCCGCAGGAGGAAGTAGCCGATCCCGCTCTCGCCCAGCAGCAGGCCGGGATCGGGCACGCCCTGCATGGTGCCGCACGGCCAGGGGCGGCCCTGCGACTCGTACGCCGCCCACCCCTCCATCGCCACCTCGCGCGGCCGCTCCAGCAGCGACGGGTCGCCCAGCACCGCGGCGCCCACCATCAGCGTCTCGGCGTTGCCGCCGCGGCCGTGGCAGAGCGAGTAGTTCATCCGCGCGTCTTCGAGCGAGTTGCGGGTGGCCTGCATGGCGGCGCGCGCGTCGGCCAGGTAGGTCTCGTCGCCCAGCGCCTGCCAGGCGCGCAGCCGGCTCAGGCCGATCCCCGGCCCGCCGTGGCACCAGGCGCTCATGTAGCGGTACTCGCGCTGGCTGATGTCCTCGCCGCCGGCCACGCGCTCGCGCAGCTCTTCGGTGCGGCCGGTGTACAGGTACTCGCCCAGCTCGCCGTGGCGCAGGTCCGGCCAGTTGCTGCTCTCGGCGTCGAAGAAGGTGTCCTCGTACAGGAACGCCTGCTCCATGGCGTAGCGGTAGCGGCTGTCGCCGGTGGCCAGGTACAGCTCCAGGAAGGCATGCCCCACCCCCGCCGAGCCGTGCGCGTAGCCGCACAGGTGGCGGATCGACGAGCCGCGCATCGTGCCCCAGCACCAGCCGCCCGGCTCGTGGTCGGCCACGGCGATCAGGTTGTCGCCCAGCTTGCGCGCCATCTCCCGCGCCAGCTCGCCGTCCGGCAGCCAGGGCGCCATCGCCAGCAGCGCCTGGATCGCCCCGCCGCCGCCGCCGATCACGTCGAGCCCGCGGTCTTCCGACTCGTGCCCCGCCGCGGCCTGGAGCACCTCCACCGCGCCGCGGACCAGCTCGTCGCGCCCGGTCATCCGCCCGATCGCCGCGGCGGCGTAGGCGATCCCGGTGCGCCCGCCGTGGAAGCCGTACGACGCGTTCGGGAGCTCGGCGGCCTCGTTCAGCGCGAACTGGATGGCGCCCACCGCGGCGCGGACCAGCGCGTCGTCGGCGCGGCCGGTGGCGTTCCACGTCTCGGCCAGGAAGAGCGCGATCCCGCTGGTCCCCTCGTAGAAGGTTCCCGACGCGGTGGCGGCCTTGGCCACGCGCAGCGCGGGGTTGTCGCGGTCGGGCGACATGATGGTCCAGGTGGCGGTGCCGTCGTCGCGCCACTCGGCGGCGGCGGCGATGCGCGCGGCGACGTGCGCCGCGGCTTCCAGGAAGAACTCGGGCGTTCCCGGCTCGGCCGTGGGAACGTGCGGGGCAAAGGTGGTTTCGCTGCTCATCGCGGTCCGTGGGCGGGGCGGTGGTGGCGGGCGCGGCTCATCCTTCCTCCTCGGCCATTTCGGCGACGGGCGCCGGGGCCTGCAGGGTACGGTTGATGAGGTACGCCAGGTAGCTTTCCTCCTGGATGGTGATCCCCAGGCGGTTGTTGTTCATGTGGATGTAGCTGGAGCAGATGGCCTGCACGGCCACGTTCCACTCGGTGTACGGCTGCTCGGGGCGGCCCAGCTTCCCCGCCTCGAACAGCTCGCGGAAGCGGGCGCGCACCTCCAGCAGCCCGTCGCGGTACAGGTCCAGCGCGTCGGAGAGCGATTCGCCCTCGCCCATGCGGCTCCACACCTCTTCCACGTAGGCGCCGAGCGTCTCGGCCTGGTTGCTGTAGCCGCTGTCGAACGCGCCCAGCCAGGCCTCGCGCTGCTGCTCCTCGCGCGCCACGCCGCGCAGGTACCCCTGGTTGTACTGCTCGCTCCAGCGCACGGCCACGTCGCGGTCGCCCGCGAACACGTGCACCAGCTGCACCATGGTGAGCAGCCCCTTCCCCAGCCGCGACGAGCGCTCGGTGCGGCTGGTGCGCGCCAGCAGCGCGTACACCGCGTCGCTGCTCACCTCGAAGTAGCGCTCGGCCAGGCGCACCCCCTCCACGCCGCCGTAGCGCTCCGTCTCGGGCTCGTACTCGATGCGCGCGGCGTGGGTGATCCGGAAGGGCTCGCCCTCGGCCCGCTCCACCGGCGGCCCGTACTGCGGCACGTCGGGCTTCTCGAACGACACGTCGGGGTAGAGGGCGCGCACGTGCTCCTGCAGCGCCGGCCAGACGGTGCTCTCCAGCAGCTCGGTCTTCCCGTGCAGGCGCAGGCGCACGTGGGGTCCGTGCTCGCTGTAGCGGATGAAGAAGTGCCCGTCGATCCACCCCTCGGCCTGGCAGCGCTGCACGAAGGGGTGCGCCACCTCCATCACCACCCCGTCGCACTCGCCGGAGTAGATCCCCGAATCGTTGAAGAAGAGGTGGACGGCGAGCCAGCTCTCGTCCTCAGGCCACGGCTGCGGCATGCTCCCCCTCTCCGGCAAGGGCATGGGTCTCGCCGCCGGTGGTGCCGGCGGGATAGTAGAGCTGCACCACGATCTCGCTGGCGTACGCGTCGCCGCCGTGTCTGGGCAGCGCCTCGCGCCCGGGGAGCCGCTCCTCGACCGTCACCGAATACGCCTTGAGGTTGGCGCCCATCTTTCCCAGCAGCCCCACCAAGAGCGGGTTGCCGAAGTCGATGAACTGCGGCTTGTGCAGGTCGCGCGAGCCGGCGGTGCGCGGCTTCTGGGTCTTCTTCTCGCCGTCCGCCCCGGCGGCGCCCTCGGCGTTGGCCTCGCCCTCGGCGGTGTCGGTGCCCTCGTCGGTGTCGGGCTCCTCGGCGTGCTCGGCGGCGGGCGCGTCGTAGCCCGGGACCTCGCCCGCGGCGGCGGCGGCCTGCTGCTGCGCCTCGGCCTGCGCGGCGGCGTCGGCCGGGGTCTCGCCGGGCCTGGCGGCGGGCGCCTCGGGGAGCGGGTTGATGCGCACGTACACCGTTTCCGGGATCCCCGCCTCGGCCCGCCAGCGGTTGGCGCGCAGGAAGAAGTCGGCCGCGCTCTCGTGCGCCTCGCGCTGCGGGAAGAGGACCGACGGCACCATCCACCGCTTGCGCGAGATCACCAGCGTTCCCTCGTACGTCACCCGCGGCCGCACCTGGATGCTGGGCGGCGGCGGCGCGGGCTTCGCCTCGGCCGCCGCATCGCCGGCGGCCTGGGGCTCCGGCTGCGGATCATCCCCCTTCGCCTCGGGGGAGCCGGCGGCGGCCTGCGGACCGTCCTCCTTCACCACCGCCGGACCCTTGGCGGCGGCCTGGGGATCCGGCTGCGGATCGTCGCCACCCTTCGCCTCCGCGTCGGTGGACGGCGCGGGGGTGGGGCGGACGCGCTTCTCGGGGCTCTCGGGGACCGGCGGGCCGAACATGGCCGGCGGGGTGAAGCGCGAGATCAGCTGGTAGAGCGGCGGCCGCATCCGCGGGTTGAGGAAGCCGAGATCGACCGGGATCACGCGGTGGCCGGTGGGGCCGTGGACGATGCGGAGCGCGTTGGCGTCTTCCGGATCGCGCTCCACCAGGATGTCGCCGCTCTTGATCTGCTGCTCGGCGTTGCCGCTCTCGCCGGTGGGGTAGCTGATCTCCCAGCGCAGCAGCGGCGGGTGCAGGTTGGCGTTGAACTGCGCGTCGCCGCAGATCTCGGCCAGCAGCTCGCCGCTCATCGACGCGTTCTCGCGGCGCACCTGCTCCTGCACCTCGTCGGGGAGCATGTAGAGGAAGCGCGAGAAGTACTTGCCGAAGCCCGTGGTGTAGCTGCCGCCGCCCAGGATCAGGAGCGGATCGCCGCCGGGCTGCTCGGCGGGGGCCAGGCAGGCGAACGAGCCCATCGAGCGGGGGACGCCGGAGGTGTTCTCCACCCCCTGCAGCGCCTCGGCCACCTCGGCCGAGGTGAGCGAGACCTCGTCCGCGCCGGGCGCGGCCTGCCAGCGCTCGCGGATCAGCTCGCCCAGCCGGTCGCGGCTCTCGGAGAGGCGCTTCACGAACTCCAGGCCGAAGGGGTTGGCCACGTCGTACCCCTTCAGCGAGTCGTCGTGCACGCCGGCCCGCATCTTCTGCTCCTTCTCCACGTGCGTCTTGAAGTGCTCGCGGTAGAAGTCCTCGTAGAAGACCAGGAGGGGGACGCGGGTCTGCCCGTCCTTGTAGTAGTCGTCGAAGAAGTGCCGCATGGTCGCCTGCTCGCCGCGCGGCCAGGCCACGCGGCTGGTGGCGCGCACCCACTCGCTCCAGGTCTCGAAGGTGCGCCGCACGGCCGGCGTCAGCGCCACCTCGGCGCGGGCGGGGCTGGTGGCGTCTTCGAAGAAGGGCATGTCCTTGCGCAGCCGCTGCTCCACCTCCATCGCCTCGATGGCGTCGGTGAGCAGCGTGTGCATCTCCTCGATCATCCGCGCGCGCTCGGCCACGTCGGCGTCGGTGTACGCCTCGGTCACCTCGCGGAGGCGGGCGAGGAGCTGCGAGCTCTGCCGCGCGTGGTCGTCGTCGATCCCGTCCAGCAGCTGGCGGAAGGGGAGGTCCCAGTCGCTGTCCTGCTCGCGGATCCCGGTGTGGAAGCGGAGGAAGCCGATCTCGATCAGCTTGTCGAGGTAGGCCTCGGCCTCTTCGGGCGTGGCCTCGATCTGCGGGTCGGCCGAGAGGGCGCCGATCAGGTCGCCCAGGGTGGGCTTGCCGAGGCCCTGGAAGCGGCTGGTGATCAGCTCCAGCACCTCGTTGTTGGCCAGCCGCTGGAACACCTCGCGCGCCTCGATGGCGGTGAGGAAGACCAGGCGGCCGTTCTCCTCGCGCAGCGTGGGGTTGAGCTCCACCTGCAGCGCGCGGCGCACCGGCTTGCGGGTGCGCAGGTGATCGTACAGCAGCCCGTAGATGAACTTGTTGATGCGCACGTAGCTGCGCTTCTGGCGCGGGTCGCCGTCGAAGCGGATCAGCTCGCCGCCGGCGTCGCCGCCGTCTTCCACGAACTCGCCGGGGAGGATGGCGCAGAAGGTGGAGAAGGGGGTGGCCTTCATGGCCATGCGCGTGTAGTAGCGCAGCAGCCCGCGCTCGGTCTTCTCGTCCTTGCCGCCCAGCTCGGCGCCCGCCGCGGCGGCGGCCTGCCCCCAGCGGTCCATGGCGCCGTAGAGCGCGCGGCTGCTGATCATCAGCCCCTTGCGGAAGTCCGCGTCGTCCAGCAGCCGGCGGAAGCCCGCGCGCACCCCCGGCGCCTCGTCGGCGTACGCCTGCCGCACGGCGGCCTCCAGCGACACCCGCTCCTCGAGCAGCGTGGCGAAGGCGCGCACCTCATCGGCCTCGGCGGCGGGGAGGCGGGCGGCCACGTCGGCGGCCTTGGCGGCGGCGCCGGGGCGCAGGTTGTACAGCTCGCGCTTGAGGGTGATCAGCTTGTTGCGCAGCGGCTTGTCGTCACCCGCGCCGCCGATGGCGCGAAAGAGCGCCTGCGACAGCCCCTCGCGCCGCTCCGCCAGCTCGGCGTCGACCTGGTGCAGGCGCGCCAGGCGGTCGAGGGTGGCCCGGGCGCGCAGCTCGTCGATGGTGTCGGCCGGAGCGCCGGACACGCGGCACACGAAGCGGGTGCCCAGCCATTCGGCGGGCTCGGGCCGGCCTTCCTGCCAGGGTTCCATCATGGGTACGGCGGATCCGTGGGAGCGGGTGGTTAAGCGGGAAGCGGCGGAAAGGAAGCGGGGCAGCGTGCACGCCCCCGGGCCGCGTCGCCGCCGCGGGGACCGGCGCGCGGCCCCGGTCCGGCCGGAGGCGCGTGCGTGCCCGATCATGCAAAATGCGGCGGACGGCGATCATAACCCCGACGCGCGGAAACGGGCAAGAGCCCCATCCGCCACCCCCGCATCGGCCCGATCGGCGCCCCGCCGTGCCACGCCGAACCGTTGCAGCCGCCGAGACAAAGTGTTTGCGCGATGCACCCAAAGGCGCGGCGGGCGATTGCTTGGCGCGCTCCCCGCCGCCGATCTCCCGGTGAGGGCGAGCGCTCGAAACCGCACCGATCTCCCGGGTCGACGGTCCCGGATCGCCTCCGAGCCCACGCAGGCGGGCGGCTGGAAGCCACGGCAACAGCCACGGGAAGCCTCGCAACGGCGCGAGGCTGTAGCCGGGCACCCATGCGGCCCGCGACGAATCTCCGTCTCCAGGCTACAGCGCGCCACGTGGAGGTGACGAACCGCACCCCGCCTGCCGCGAACCGTGCGCCGCGCGGGAACGAATCCGCCCGCGCCGATCCAACCGTTGCTCCGTTCCCTCCGTTGCTCGCGCGCAGCGCCCCACGGTTGCAGTTGCCCCGAGTCCGTGTCCTCCGTGGCTCGCGCGAAGCGCCCGATCCGTTGCCGCTCGGCAGCGCCGGCCGTCAGGCGAACGCAGAGGGCGAACGCTACCGCAGCCCCGCGAGGCTCACGGCGAGGAGCAGCAGCATCCGCGTCGCCGGGAGCGCGCTGTCGCGATCGGCCCACTCGGTGAGCGTGTGCTGGTCGCCGCCCCGCGCGCGCCCCACGGAGACCGCGGGGATCCCGCGCGTGACCGCCATGTTCGCGTCGGTGCTCCCCGTCGCCTCGGCGGTCGCGGCGATGCCGAGGAAGGCATGGATGTCGAGCGCGGTCTGCACGATCGGGTTCGCGCGGCGGTCGCGCAGCATGTCGGCGGTGCCGGCCGCGCGCTGGTGCTGCACCCGCTCCATCGACGTGCCCACGCCATTCGCCTGGGCGGCGGCGCGAACCCGCTGGCCGATCTCCGCGTCGAGCGAATCGAGGAGCGCGGGGTTCACCGAGCGCAGGTCCATGGTGAACCACACGTCCTGGGGGATGGCGTTGAAGACCTTGCCGCCGCCCATCATCCCCACGTTGTACACGGCTCCGCCGCGCCCCTCGGGGATGCGCAGCTCGTAGATGGAGCGCACCGCATCGGCCAGCGCCCGCGCGGGGTGCGGCTTGCCGGTGCTGGTGTTGGTGTGGCTCCCCTCGCCGGTGAAGTGGTAGCGCGTCCAGTAGATCCCCAGCGCGCCGTAGCTCACCGGGCCCAGGCCGCCGTCCACGGCGACCACCATCTCCGGCCGCGGGTTGTGCGCCAGCCACCAGTCCATCCCGCGCAGCCCCAGCTCTTCCTGCGTGGTGGCCACCATCACGATGTCACCGCGCGTGCGGACGTGGGCGCGGTTCATCGCCCGGATCACGGCGAGCATGTCGGCGACGGAGGCGGAGTTGTCGAACACGCCCGGCGCGCGCAGCGTCCCCCCGTCCACCCGCACGGTGACGTCGGTGTCGAGCGGGTGCACGGTGTCCATGTGCGTGGCGAAGACGATCACGGGCCCGCCGCCCGCGCCCTTCCGCCGCCCGGTGACGTTGCCGATGGAGTCGGTGCTCACCTCCAGCCCCTCGGTGCGCATCTGCTCGGCCACGTACGCGGCGCGCCGCTGCTCCTGCGTGCTGGGCGCGGGGATCTGGGTGATGCGCACCCACTCCTGCACCTGCGCGGGAAAGTTGCCTTCGAGCCAGCGCAGCGCGTCACGCACCGCCGGCGCGCTCGCCGTGCGCGCGGACCAGCGCGTGGGATAACGCTCTCCCGCGGGCGCCTGCCCCCGCTGCGCGTCCGCCTGCGTCACCGCGAGCGCGAGCGCCGCGACGGTGAGCGGGAGGATGGGGATGCGGGAGATAGGGCGCGTGGGTTCGATACGACGTTCGCGGCGGATCATCGGGGTTGGCGGGTGCGGATGAAGGTGGGGAGGGGCGGATGAATCCGCGGCAACGACCACACGAGGTCCGGCTGCGCGGACTACCGGCACCGGCCCGGACGTCAATGCCGGTGCGCGGGGCGGAGGATCGTTGGCGGGAGGAAGATGTTTCGCGCGCGGCGGGCGAATGCGCAAGGCTGGGCGCCGGGGACGCGTTCGGGGGGAGAAAGGTGGCGGGGCGCGTCCGCGGCGCCGCGGCCCCCTCCCCGGCCCTCCCTCCGCTCCGCAGGGGGAGGGTGACGCATGCCTCGCTCGCTTCTCCCTTCGATGTCTCCGGAGCGAGAGAAGTTCTGAGATCCCGGTCCGCTCCATGTCTCCGAAACGAGACGTTCACCCCCTCCCCGAGGAGCGGGGAGGGCCGGCCGGTGCTCGGTTGGGGTGTCCCCCACGCTCCGAACTGCGCCTTCCGATCGCGTCCGCATCTTTCGCGACCGGGAGCCTCGCCGCGATCATCCACGCGGGTCTGATCCGCATCCACCCATCTACCGAGACCGACGTGCATCCCCGAGCCGAAGCGCTGATCCGCGCGCTGGACCTGAAGCCGCACCCCGAAGGCGGCTGGTATCGCGAGATCTTCCGCGGCACGCGCCGCGTGCAGCCGTTCGACGCGCGCCCGTCGCGGAACGCGATGACGCTCATCTACTTCCTGCTGGCGGAGGGCGCGCACAGCCGCTGGCACCGCGTGGCCAGCGACGAGGCGTGGACGTGGGTGGAGGGCGACGCGCTGGAGCTGCTCCGCATCGACGCCGCGCTGACGGCCGTGAGCACGCGCCGCCTCGCCGCGCCGGGCGACGGCGCCGAGCCCGCCGCCGTGATCGCCGCGGGCGACTGGCAGGCCGCGCGCACCACGGGAGAGTACACGCTGGTCACCTGCGCGGTGGGCCCCGGCTTCGACTTCGCGGACTTCACCATGATGTCCGGCCAGCTCCTGGTCGCCGACTACATCCGCCGCACCCTCCCCGACGCGGCACCGCTGATCTGAAGCGAAGGATCGAAAAGACGGGCGAGCCCCGATCTCCCGGAGCCCGCCCGAATCCTGGTATCTCCGTCCCTTTCACGCGCTTCGGGAGAGGGACAGCCGCTCTCAGGCGGCAGGGTGAGTGCCGCTCGCCGCCAGCAGCTCGCTCACGCGCACCAGCGTGTGCACCGCGTACCCCGCGCGCTCGATCGCCTCGCGGCCGCCCTCCTCGCGATCGACCAGGGCGAGAACGGCGATCACCTTGCCGCCTTCGGCCTCCACCGCGTGGATCGCCTTGATCGCGCTTCCGCCGGTGGTCACCGTGTCCTCGATCACCACCACCTCGTCGCCGGCGGCGAAGCAGCCTTCCACGCGCTTGCCGGTGCCGTGCGCCTTGGGCTCCTTGCGCACGGTGAAGGCGTTCACGGGGTCGCCCGCGTTCCAGCTGGCGTGGGCGATGGCGTAGGCGACCGGGTCCGCGCCCAGCGTGAGCCCGCCCACGGCGGCGGGGCGCAGGCCGGCGCCGCGGATGGCGGCCAGGCCCAGGCGGCCGACCACGGCCTGCCCCTCGGCGTGCGTGGTGGTGGTGCGCGCGTCCACGTAGTAGCTGCTGCGCGCGCCCGAGGCGAGCACGAAGTCGCCCACGCGGAACGAGCGCTCCAGCAGGAGCGCGATCAGGCGTTCACGGTCGCTCATGGCACCTCCCGGTTTCGCGTGGTCACTTCCACCCACTCCTCCAGCGTGTTGGGCGATGGATACGGCATCCCGAACTCCGCGTGCAGCTCCTTGATCGCCTGCAGCACCCTGGGATCGTCGCGCACGTCGCTCTCGGGGCCGAACTCCAGGAACTCCAGGAACACGCCCGGCGTGTCGGCGCTCACGAAGTTCCACGCGTGCGCGCCCTGCGCGGTCGCCGCCGCGTGCAGCGAGCTCCAGATCTCGGCGTATTCGCCGCGGCGGTGCTGGGGTACGAACCGGCGGATGCTCACCAGCCGCCGCTCGCCCGTGTTGATCTCCATTCCTTGGCTGCCTTTCGTGCGCTCGTACTTTCGCTTCAACCACCTGAACCGACGATGTCATCCCGAGGCCGACCACGCGGTACTCGCGGCTCGATCGGCCGGTCGCAGGCCGAAGGATCTGCCGCCAGTCTCGCGCGCTAAACCACCGGTAGCGCTCCGTCGGCCACGGATCCTTCGCGCTGCGGACGGCGGTGCTTCATCCGGCGCCGCGTGGTCGCGCTCAGGATGACAAGCTGGGGCTTCGCGGCAATCTCCAACAAGCCGTCGGCGAAGCTACGGCAGGCGCGGGCGCTTGGGGGCGCGGCTCAGGAGCTGGCCGACGACGTAGGCGCCGACGGTGCGCAACGTGCTGGGGCGCGCGCGCCGGGCGATGCGCTGCGGCGCGCGGATCAGCGCATCCACCTCGTCGGCGGGGGCGGCGCGGTGCACCACGGCGAAGTAGAGGCGATCCAGGTCGTCGCGGAGCATGGCGCGCGAATCGGTGCGCCTGGCGGACACCATCCGCTGGCCGGCGTCGCGCGCGGCGCGGGCCAGCGCCCGCGCGCGGATGCAGGCGCGAGGCTCGGCATCGGGCCCGCCGCGCGCGCATGACGGGTATTCGATCGCCAGCTCCTCCAGCAGCTCGTCGAGCACCACGGCCCAGGTGGACGCGTCGTCGCGGTCGCGCGGCTCGAGGGCGCGGTCGGTCAGGCGGTCTACCGCGCGCTTGAAGCGGAGCGCGGCCTCCACCATCCCCGCGTCCTGGTCGGGAAGGTCGCTCAGGAAGTCGACCAGCGCGTCGTACACGCGGCCGGAGGCGACCTCGTCCAGGCGGTCGATCTCGTCGAGCAGGTCGCTCACGCGCGCCACCAGCCCCTCGCGGAAGCGGTCGGCCGAGGCGGGGTGATGCTGCAGCCAGTACCCCACCTCGCCGTCGATCAGCGTTTCGAGGATGACCAGCTTGGCGTAGGTATCGGCCTGCATCTCGGCGGCGCGCGTTTTCGAGCGAAGGTGACGGGAGGGACAAGCTCACGGCGCGGCGCGCGCGAGTCAACACCCCGGGCGCCGGCGAGCTACACCCGGGCGGCTGGAAGCCACGGCAACGACCCACGGGAAGCCTCGCAAACAGCGCGAGGCTGGAGGGCGAGCACTGGTGTGTCGTGGCGGATGCCGGCGGGGGGAAAGCTCTGATTGGATTTGGGGGCGATTCGGCGGGTTGAAACCCGCCGCTGGCAGGGCGGGAAGCCCGCTGCGCGGACGGCTGGCGGGCATCGAGGCATCGGGCGACCGGGAGCGCATGCCCCGGAGCCGAGGGCACCGAGGGCGCGCACCCCACCATCCCCTCGGCCGGCATGAAGCCTCCCGCAGTTTGGAAGGTCCGTAGTTGTTGCCGCGGCCTCCAGCCGCCCGGTCTCCCAGGCCAATGCCACCACAGCTCTCCCCCCGGCAAGCACCCGCTCATCCCGATCCTGCCGTGCCCGGACCTTTCGCCATCCGCGCGGCGTACAGGGCGAACGGCGAGCCGAGTGTTTGCATCGTTGGATGACACGCGTTCTCTCGCAGACGAACCATCCACCGTAGCCGATGCCCATCCTCTCCCCGCTCCGCCGCGCGGCCGTCGCGCTTGCCGCCGTTCTCGCGCTCGCCACCGGCGCCCGCCCCGCCGCCGCGCAGGCCGCCGGGTCGCTCGCCGGGCGCGTGACCTCGGCAGCGGGGGCGCCGGTGGGCGACGCGATCGTCACCGCCACCTCCGCCAGCGGGCAGGCGCGGCGCGCGCGCTCGGGCGCGGATGGCGCGTGGCGCATCGCGCGGCTGGCGCCGGGGGCGTACACGGTGCGCGCGGCGCGCGTGGGGTTCGCGGGCGCGGAGCGGAGCGTGACCGTGGCCGCGGGGGTGGAGGCGCGGGCGGACCTGTCGCTCACGCAGATGGACGTGACGCTGGCGCCGGTGCAGGCGGTGAGCCGGCGCGACGCGGCGCGCGAGCGCACCCGCTTCGAGACCGAGGCGGGCGTGACCACGCGCGTGATCACCGGGCGCGACATCAAGATCCTCCCCGGCCTGGGCGAGGCGGACGTGATGCGCGCGGTGGAGGTGCTGCCGGGCGTGGTGACCACGTCGGATTTCTCCAGCGCCTTCAACGTGCGCGGCGGATCGGCCGACCAGAACCTGGTGCTGCTGGACGGCTTCCCGATCTTCAACCCCTTCCACCTGGGCGGGCTCTTCTCCGTCTTCAACGCCGATGCGATCGCCCGCGCGGAGCTCCTCTCCGGCGGGTTCGGCGCGGAGTACGGCGGGCGCGTATCGAGCGTGCTGAACATCGAGAGCAAGCCGGGCGGCGGCGCCGAGGGGTTCGGCGGCGAGGCCGGCGTGTCGCTGCTGGCGTCGCGCGTGAGCCTGCATGGCAACCTGCCGCGCGGCGTGCAACGCCTGCTGGGTGGCGACAACGGCGGGTGGCTGGTCTCCGCGCGCCGCTCGTACTTCGACGTCCTCCTCAAGCCCGCGGTCGATTTCCCCTACCATCTCACCGACCTGCAGGGGACGGCCACCATCGGCACCGCCGGCGGCGGGCGGCTGCGCCTGGTGGGCTACACGGGGCAGGACGTGCTCGATCTCTCGGACTTCACCCCGGCGGGGATCGACACGGCCGACACCAACATCCTGCGGCTCAACTGGAAGTGGGGGAACGCGGTCGCCGGCGCGCGGCTGGAGCAGCCGGTGGGCGCGTGGGTGGCCACGGCCAGCCTGGGAGTGAGCCACTACGACGAATCGCTCGGCTTCACCGATTTCGCCGACACGCGCTTCTCGTCGCGCATCACGCAGCTCACCGCGCGGGCCGACGCGGCGCGCCCGCTCGGCTCGCGCGTCACGATGAAGGTGGGTGGCGAGGCGACCCGGCTGGCATACCACAACATCGGCCAGGCGGGCGGCACCACCTTCTTCTCCGGCGACAACAACGGCGTGCTCACGGGGGGATTCGCGCAGCTGCGCTGGCAGCCGGACAGCGCCTGGATCGTGGAGCCCGGCGTGCGCGTGGATGCGTTCCGCGCGGGGGTGACGCGGGC
>Ga0247773_1000385_pt1 | contig 19391 bp, 16 predicted proteins | sample UWRJL092311B6_FD_179934 | JGI IMG/M metagenome (GOLD analysis project Ga0247773, IMG submission 179934) | Plant litter microbial communities from Arlington Agricultural Research Station in Wisconsin, United States - UWRJ-L092-311B-6 | ecosystem: Environmental > Terrestrial > Plant litter >...
CCCGGCCGGTGGGTGCCTGCCATGTGGGGACCTCGCGGGCATACCCCGTGCCCCGCCCGATGGGTCCGCGCTCCAGCCTGTAGCGGGGAACGTACATCTCCCCGCGCGTCTGACGCCAGCGGCCCGCCACGAGCCGCATCCGCCGCGGCGCGGGATACCGATCGTACGGCATGAATGGAAGGAACGGATGCCGCGCCCGGGAGGTTTCACTTCAGGCGGCGAGGGAGATGCGGAGCCTGGCCGCCGGCCGATGCCATCGGCCGGCGTGACGATACGTCCCGCGCCGCTGCATGGTGGAGCGGGGTGCGGTAGATTGGCGGTGGCCGCATCCTTTCGCTCTTCCCCGGACGCCCGATCCGTGCACGCGAACCGAATCTTCCCCGCCCTCGCCCTGCTCGCCGCCACGGTGGCGTGCGGCAAGCCCGACACCCGCCCCGGCACGATCTCGGGCGATGCGTACATCGTCACCGAGGGCGGCGAGGAGGTGAGCCTGGCCTCGCTCCCCGTGGCGCTGCTGCCAGACACGCCGCAGCTGGACTCGGCGCTCGCGGCGGTCTGCCCGCGCGCGGCCAACGCGGCCACGGGGGTCGACAGCGCGCGGCAGGCGGAGGCGTGGCAGAAGCGCAACCAGCTCCTGGCCGCCCGCGCCCGCCAGCGCGCCACCACCGACGCGGGCGCGCACTTCCGCGTGGCCGGCGTGGCGCCGGGCGCGTACCGCGTGTGGGCCGACACCTCGTACGGCGGCGCGCGGTGGACCTGGCTCGCCCCCGTCACCGTGAAGCCGGCAGGCACGGCCAAGGTCGCGCTCAGCAACGCCAACCCCGACGACAACCCCTTCCGCTGCAAGGATTGAGGGCCGGTGGGCGGGCGAGCTGGAGTGGTTCGGCGGTTGGCTGATGCACGTGCTGATTGGGCCGGCGAGCGCTCCCTCCTCCACGGCATCGCCGTGTTCGCGATCGCCGCGCACGCGGAGCTGGCTCGCGCGCAGATCGCGAACGCATGCAGGCGCTGGAGCTGATCCGCACGCACGATCCGCCGCGCTTCCGCCGCCTCAAGCGCCGCCTGGAGGCGGTCGTCCGCACCGGCGGCCCGGCGATCCGCGGGAGCCGCCACGAGACTGGCGCCAGCGTTCGCGCCGATCCTGATCGACCGCTTTCCCTGGAGATTCAATCGTGCCGCACGTGGTTCTGCTGGGAGATTCGATCTTCGACAACAAGGCGTACGTGCGCGGCGGGCCCGACGTGCTGGACCACCTGGACCGCCTTCTCCCCGGCGGATGGAGCGCCACGCTCCACGCCCGCGACGGCGCCGTGGCCGAGGAGGTCCGCTGGCAGCTGCCCGGGATCCCGGCGGACGCCACGCACCTGGTGCTGAGCGCCGGCGGCAACGACGCGCTGGGCCACATCGGCCTGCTGGACCGCCGCGCCACCTCGTTCGGCGAGGTGTTCGACGTGCTGCACCAGGCAGCGGCGCGCTTCGAGGCATCCTACCGGCCCATGCTGGCCGAGGCCACGGCGCTGGGGCTGCCGGTCACCGTCTGCACCATCTACAACGGCAACCTGGGCGAGCCGGTGTCGCAGCGCCGGGCCACGGTGGCGCTGGCGGTGTTCAACGACGTGATCCTGCGCGCCGCGGCCGCCGCCGGGCACCCCACCATCGACCTGCGCCTGGTGTGCGACGAGCCGGGCGACTACGCCAACCCGATCGAGCCATCGGTCCAGGGCGGCGAGAAGATCGCCCGCGCCATCGTCCGCTCGCTCACGCGGGCGCAGGCCTGATCTCCGGCACCGGAGAGCCCCTCTCGCGCGGCCGCCGTCCTCCCTCGGCCCGGCCCGGCGCATGGCCGGCGGCGCGAAACGCGCTGCGCGCAAACAGTTTGTCTCGCTGGATGGAAACTCCGGCGCATTGGGGTGTACACTGGTGCGAAGAGACGCCAGGGGGTGGCGTCTCTGTTCGCTTTCTGCCGTACGTGAGGTTCGATGAAGCTCGTCTCCGCCCGTTTCCGCACCGCCTTGATGGCCGCCGCCGTGCTGGCTCCGCTCGGCGCCGCGCGCGCCCACGCGCAGGTGCTTCCCACGCCGCGCGACGAGAGCGACGCGCGCATGAGCCAGTACCGCACCGACATGCTGCGCGAGGCCACCACCACCATCAACGCCTGGCGCGACGCCTGGGCCGCCGACGACGTGCGCGGCCTGGTGCGGCTGTACGACCGCAAGGCGATGGTGCAGTTCCCCGGCGACGCCATGAACCAGCAGGGGCTGGCGGCGGTGGAGAGCGCGCTCAAGACCCGCCTCCCCGCCATGGGGCGGATGGACCTGGGGCTGCTGGACGCGGAGGTGAGTGGCGACCTGATGTACATCTTCCAGACGTACGTGCTGGAGCCGCAGGACGGCAGCATGGGCGACCCCGTGACCGGCACCAGCACCCTGGTGCTGCACCACGACCGCGGCGGCTGGAAGATCCGCGCGCAGGTGTTCATTCCCACGGCCCAGGCGGCCACCGCCACGGCCAGCGCGCCCGTCGAGCACCCGGGAACCGCCGCCTCCGGCGGCAACAACGACTGATCCGGCGCATCCCGCCAGACGATCGGACGCGAAGCGAACGGGGTCCGGGCCAGCCGCCCGGACCCTTCGTGCGTCCAGGCCGATCCCCACGCGTCCGCCCCGTCGCGGATGATGGGGTTGGCAGGGTGACCCTCGCGCCCCAATGATCGTCCGTTTATCTTCCGCCCGCCGTTCCAGCCGACCCACCCCGATACAGAGACCTCCCGCGATGAATCTCACGCCGACCCCGTGGCGCCTGGCGTGCGCCCTTTCCGCGTTCGCCGCCGTGCTGGCCGCACCGCCCGCGCACGCGCAGAGCCGCGCCGAGCAGCTGCTGAGCGACCGTCCCGCGCCGCGCCGGGGGTGCAGCGTGGCCACCGTGCCGCGCGACCTCCCCGCGCTGGCGCAGCTCGCCGACTCGGCGGCGCTCGCCGCCTCGGTGGCGGACTTCGCCAGGCGCTACCCGGTGAGCGGCGGCCACGTCTTCGGCCTGTTCAGCATCGCCTTCAACGAGCTGGGCGCCCCGGTGCGGGTGAAGGCGCTGGACTACCTCCTTCCGCAGGGGAAGGCCGAGGAGTTCGAGTCGCTGGTGGGGCGCGCGCTCCGCCCCCAGCCGGCGGGCCACTCGTTCACCGTGCGCCTGCGCATCGAGCCCGAGGGCACGCCGGTGTTCCGCATCGGCCGCTCGGAGATCTGCGAGCCGGATTCCAACACGCGCTTCTCGGTGGAGTGGAACTCGCTGGAGAACGGCCGCCGCCCGGTGCCGCCGCGCGTGCGCGCCTACGTGGACGCGAACGGAAACGTGGGCGACGTGCAGGTGCTGCGCGGCTCCGGGAGCGACGAGCTGGACCGCTGGGTGCAGAACTCGTTGCGCCGCGCCCGCTACATGCCCGCGCTGGTCGACGGCGAGGCGGTGCCGATGGCGAAGGAAGAGGTGGTGCAGATCCGCACCCGCGGCTGATCCGCGTCGGCCGGATGGGAATCGGCCGGACGGGCGACGGGCCCGCATCCACGCTGGATGCGGGCCCGTCCGCGTTTCTCCATCCCCCGGTGACGCTGCCCCGTCAGCGCGTGTGGATGGTGAAGATGATGGGGAATCCCTCGCGCGCCGACTCAGAGGGGAGCCGCGACATCACCTGGTCGCCCGCGTCGCGCCGGCGGCCCAGGAAGATGCGGTCGACCGAGTTGCCGGGGTGATCGTGGTTGTAGCGCACCACCTTCCACCCGGTGAAGCTGCCGATCGCCGCGCCCACCGCCACGTCGCTGGCCCAGTGCGCGTTGTTGTACACCCGCGAGATGCCGGCGAGGCTGGCCGTGCCGTACAGCACGATCCCCACCCAGCGCTTGTGCTGGGGCCACTGGTAGCCGATCTCCTCCGTGGCGGCCGAGGCCGCCGCGAAGGCGCTGGTGGTGTGGCCCGAGGGGAAGGAGCGGTACGGATCGCCCAGCAGCCCGCGCCCCAGCCGGAAGTTGTACGGCGTCTCGGGGTTGGCGCTGGGGCGCGCCCGCCCGGCCGCCAGCTTCAGCACGCCGGTGATGCCGTCGGCGATCAGGATGGCCTCGGTGGTGTGCAGCCCCACCGTGGCGACGTCGCGGTTCCCCGTGGCCTTGCCGCCCACGTAGGCGCCCGTCCCCAGGATCAGCCCGCCCGGCGTGGCGAGAAGGCGCACGCCGGTGGAGGAGAAGCGGAAGAAGCGGATGGACTGCAGCGACGAGTCCTGCAGCGCGCGTGCGAGGGTGCGGTCCAGCGGCGCCAGGATCACGGTGGCGGCCACGAAGCCGCCGGCCCAGTACAGGTCGCTGGGCTCGAAGAGCGACTCGCCCCCGGAGCTGTCGGCGGCCGCGGTCTGCGCCGGGAGGGTGTGCGCCGACGCCAGCGTGCACGCCAGCGCCAGGGCGACGGTGGATTTGCGGAACGGCATTCGTCCGGATGGCTCGAAAGCTGGATGTGACCCGGGCGGTGGGGACCGGAGGTGGGCCGACGATCTGGCGGGCGATGATGCCGAAACCGTGCCGCGGCGAACACCATCGCCGGAGGCGGGGCCCGGCTGGCCGGAGCCGGTGCCACGAGGTAAGATGGCGGGATGGAATACACGAACCTCGGTGCCACCGGCACCATCGTATCGCGCATCTGCCTGGGGTGCATGAGCTATGGCGATCCGCGCTGGCGCCCGTGGGTGCTGGACGAGGCGGCCGCGCGTCCCTTCTTCCGCCAGGCGATCGAGGCGGGGGTCAACTTCTTCGACACGGCCGACATGTACTCCGTGGGCGTGAGCGAGGAGGTGACCGGCCGCGCGCTCCGCGAGTTCGGCGACATGGACGAGATCGTCCTCGCCACCAAGGTGTTCAACCCCATGGGTCCCGGGCCCAACATGCGTGGCCTGTCGCGCAAGCACGTCGTGCAGGCGTGCGAGGCGTCGCTGCGGCGGCTGGGCGTGGAGACCATCGACCTCTACCAGATCCACCGCTTCGACCCCGCCACGCCGGTGGACGAGACGCTGGCCGCGCTCGACCACCTGGTGCACGCCGGCAAGGTGCGCTACATCGGCGCCAGCTCGGGGTGGGCGTGGCAGATGGCGCAGGCGCTCAGTGCCAGCGAGCGCAACGGATGGGCGCGCTTCGTGAGCATGCAGAACCACTACAACCTGGTGTACCGCGAGGAGGAGCGGGAGATGATCCCGCTCTGCCGGGCCAAGGGCGTGGCGGTGATCCCCTGGTCGCCGCTGGCGCGCGGGCTGCTGGCCGGCGCCCGCACCGGCACCGCCGACCGCGGCAGCACCGTCCGCGCCGCGACCGACGACTTCGGCCATACCCTGTACGGCCAGCTCGGCGACGCCGAGGTGGTGGACGCGGTGCGCGCCGTCGCCGAGGAGCGCGGCGTGGGCCCGGCGGAGGTGTCGCTCGCCTGGCTCCTGTCCAAGCCCGCCGTCACCGCGCCGATCGTGGGCGCCACCAAGGTCGCCCATCTCGATGCCGCCGTCCGCGCCGTGGAGCTGAAGCTCACGCCCGACGAGATCGCGCGGCTCGAGGCGCCCTACCGCCCCCACGAGGTACGCGGCCACCAGTAGAATCGCCGCACCCGCACCATTCCACGCAAGTCGGCCCCGCCGGGCGCTCGTGCCCGGCGGGGCCGCGTCGTCTCGCACGATCGACCTGTCGGCTGTCCGGCTCGCTGGCGGAGTGCCAGAACGGCAGCGACACGTCGCACGGTCGATGGCTGTTTCGATTTTTCGCCAAGTCCGATCGCGCCACCATGAGGACGTCGATCAGCATCCGGGTCTCTCGTGCGTCCAGATTGGATCTTCCGCGGCGTCGGTGAGACCGCTGGTGATTCGCATCGAAGTTCTTGCAGATGATGGCGTTCACACGCCAGCGCAAAGACCGTTCAGGGAACGAGAATTTGTCTAGACACCTGCACCAGAATGGTATCGCCGGAACGATAAGTATACGGAGTAGCGGAAGCTAAAAAGTTCGTTTATCTTCCTGGTCCCCGGCGCGCTTCCGAGGCCCAAACGCAAAAGCGGGCCGGGTGATTGCTCACCCGGCCCGCCTCCGGACTTCCGTTGTCCTCCGGGGAACCCGCAAGCGGGCGCAAATCCGAAGGCTCACGGATCTAGTATGGCAAATCACAGCGCCCCCGTCAAGCCCCCGCCCTTCCCCGTCACCGCCCGGGACTACGCCGAGCTGCGCGAGGCCATCTCGCCGGCGCGGCTCACCACGTATCTGCGCCACGCGGGAGGAAATCACCGTCTCGCATTGGAGCTCTACGCCGGAAACGTCAATGCCGGCGCCGCGCTGCAGCCGATCCTCCACGCCAACGAGGTCGCGCTCCGCAACACCGTGAACCGCGCCTTCGAGTCGCAGTTCGGGGTGCAGTGGCCGTACGCCGAGGGGTTTCTCCGCACCATGCCGCGCCACGAGCGCTCCACCTTCGAGGCGGGCCTCAGAAAGCTGGAGCGAACACGCCGCGTGGCGCGCCTCGCGACCAGCGACGTGGTGTCCGGCCAGACATACTACCTCTGGGTGTCGCTGCTCACCGCGCGCTACGACCAGCGCGTGTGGCAGCACGAGTTCGCCCGCTCGTTTCCCGGCGCTCCGCCATCGGTGCAGCGGGCGGTGGCGCACGCCACGGCCGAGGAGATCCGGCTGCTGCGCAACCGAATCGCGCATCACGAGCCGCTGCTGGCGTACGACCTGAGCGGCGCCTACATGCGTGCCGTGCGGATGATCCGCTGGATCTCGCCGGGCAAGGCGGCGTGGGCGGCGCACCGCTGGCCGCCGCCGAAGCTGCGGGTGCACGACGGATGAGATGCGATACGGGTATGAGCCCGTGCATGACGAGACGAAGGGCCGCCCATCGCTGTGCGGCCCTTCGTCGTTCAATCGCTCGGACCGGAGGCGGTGCTACTTCCCTCCCCCGAACATTCCGCCGAGGCCGCCGGCGAGATCGCCGAGGTCCGGCAGACCGCCGCCGCCGGCACCGCCGCCGTGCACCAGCTTGGCCAGGTTGCCGCCGATCGGCGCCGGAAGGCGCGAATCCAGGAATTCCACCGCGGCCTGCGCTGCCTGCTGCGCCTTGTCCTGCGGCAGCCCGGTGCGCTGGCTGATCTGCGCTACCAACTCGTCGAGCATCGACATCCGTTCTCTCCTCGCGAAGGTCTAAACCACTTTGCGCGATGAGCGCCGCAAGGAGCGCACCGGTGAAGAACGACGTACCTCGTTATCCGGCGTACGGATCGCAGATCGGATCGCCCGTGTTGCCGAGCGTGGCCGCGTCGAGCCACTTCCACACGGCGCGGTTGGCATCGGAGTGCCGGGTGATGGCTTCGTCGCCGCGCTGGTGGAGGAGGACGCGGTGATACTTTCCATCCCCCGAATCGAGCACCCAGGCGCTGAAGCGCGTGACGCCGGCATCGGCGCACGCTCCCCTGGGCGCGGTGAGGCCGGTCTGCGCGGCCTGGGCGGCCTGCTGGTAGCGCTGCAGCACCTCGTCTTTCGACAGCGCCTTGCGGATCGAGCGGCCGGCGTACTTCTGCGCCAGCTGCGTGGGGGTGAGCTCGTTGGCCGAGAGCGTGGCATCCTGGATCCCGTGCCGGTCCCAGGCGTAGACGTTGCCCTCGCCGTCCACGTAGAACCCGGTCCACGTCGGGCTCCAGGCGTAGTTCTCGTACTCCACCTCGAAGAGCGGCGCTGCCACGTCTTCGGGCGGGAGGAAGTTGGCGCTGCGGCCGCAGGCGGCCACCAGCGCGAGCGTGGCGGCGAGCGAAAGGCGCTTCATCGAACGAAAACGGGCCATGCACCATCCTCCGGGTGGGTGTGGATCATCCGAACCATCTGCCGGAAGAACGTCGCAGGCGCGCCTCGCGTGACGCGCCCGCGACAAAACGTCAGCGGAGACGGAGAAAAACCCACCGTCCACGGTCAGTTCATCCCCGTGTCCTTGATCAGGTGCAGCGGGGCGACGCGCTGGCGCTCGCCGTTGACGATCAGCTCGAAGGTGTACGTCCCCTCGGCGGGGAACATCACGTTCTCGAGCGGCATGATCACGCGTGTCTGCGGCGGGCCCTGCAGCGGCAGCTGCTCGCCCACCTCGGTGCTGCCGGTGATGCTGAGCACCGGGCTCCGCGAGGGATCCATCAGCTCGATGGAGAACTCGATGGTGCCGCGCTCGGCCGGCTCCCACTCCACCGCGATGGCGAGGGTGAGCCGGTCCTGCGCCGCCGGGAAGCCCGGCGCGTACAGCTGGTGGAAGACGCCGTGAACGTCGAGCCGGCCGTCGTGCCGGTCGTTTGCGTCCTCGCAGAGGAGCGCGTAGAGAAGTCTCATCGGGGAGTGCGAAAGTGCGAAAGTGCGAGAGTGCGAAAGTAAGAGCGCCAGAACAGGCCGACGATCCGGTCCGTGCCGGGCATTCCCTCTCCCGAAGCTGCGGGGAGAGTGTTGGCTCGCGGCGCCCGCGGCTGCTTGCATGCGATTGCGGGCGAGGATGCGATGTGCGGCCTCGTCCGCCCGATGGTCAGCCCGTGCGCGGGGCGATGCGAACGCGGACGGCTTCGGCGTGGCCGTGCAGGCCCTCGCTCTCGGCCAGGCGGATCACGTCGCCGGCGTGGGCGCGCAGGCGCTCGGCGGAGTAGCCGATCAGGCTGGTGCGCTTCACGAAATCGTACACGCCCAGCGGGCTGGCGAAGCGCGCGGTGCCGCCGGTGGGGAGCACGTGGTTGGGGCCGGCGAAGTAGTCGCCCATCGGCTCCGGGCTGTGCGCGCCCAAAAAGATCGCCCCCGCGTTGCGGATGCGCCCGGCGAGCGCCAGCGGCTCGGCCACGAGCAGCTCCAGGTGCTCGGGCGCGCGCAGGTCCGCCGCGGCGGCCGCGTCGCGGAGGGTGGGGACGATCACGATGGCGCCGTTCGCCTCGAGCGCGGCGCGCGCCACGTCGCGCCGCGGGTTGCGCTCCAGCAGGCGCTCGATCTCGGCGGGGATGGTGTCGGCGAGGGTGGCGCAGGGGGTCACCAGCCAGGCGATGGCGTCCGGATCGTGCTCCGCCTGGCCGATCAGGTCGGCGGCGACGTGCACGGGATCGGCCCACTCGTCGGCGATCACCAGGATCTCGCTGGGACCGGCGATCATGTCGATGTCGACCAGGCCGAACACCTGGCGCTTGGCCTCGGCCACCCACTTGTTGCCGGGGCCGACGATCTTGTCCACGCGCCCGATCGTCTCCGTGCCATGCGCCAGCGCCGCCACCGCCTGCGCCCCGCCGATCCTCAGTACCTCCGTCACCCCCGCCACGTGCGCGGCGGCCAGGACGACGGCGGAGGTCTCGCCGCCGGGGGTGGGCGACACCATGGCGATCTCGTCCACGCCGGCGACGGAGGCGGGGATCGCGTTCATCAGCACGGACGACGGATACGCCGCGCGGCCACCGGGAACGTAGATCCCCACCCGGCGCAGCGGCGACACGCGCTGCCCCAGCAGCGAGCCGTCCGGCAGCCAGTCGACGAAGCCGTGCTCGCGCTGGCGCTCGTGGAAGGAGCGCACGTTGTCCGCCGCGCGGCGCAGCGAGGCCAGCAGCTCGGGGTCGATGGAGCTCGCCGCGCGCTCCAGGTCGCCGGCGCCGATGCGCAGCCCCGCGGCGGAGCCGGCATCGAAGCCGTCGAAGCGCGCGGTGTACTCCAGCAGCGCCGCGTCGCCGCGCGCCGCCACGTCACGCACGATGCCGGCGACCGCATCGCGCAGCGCCGGATCGTCGGTGGAGGCGGCCGAGGCGGCCTCGCGAAGCTCCGCGAACGGCGGCGCGGAGCGGAACGTCTTCATCTTCAGCACGGCTCTATCGATCGATTCTCTGATTTCCAATCACGGGGCGGGCGTCGCGGGGCCCTCTCCCCGGCGGCCCGGCGGCCCGCCGGGTCCGGGCAGCCCGTCCCTCCCCCAAGACGGCCTGGGGGAGGGACGGGTGCTCGCGCGGCCTGCGAACACTTGCGTGTACGTCCAGCGGCGGCGTGGCGGATCGGCCCTCACCCTGGCTCGCTCCTCGCCCGTCCCTCTCCCGAACCGCAGGAGCGGGACGATCGCGCGCCCTGCCCAATCTCGCCCCCACGTCCGAGACCCGCGGGCCGGAAGACGAGGACGCCACCGCGCATGTGGCGAGCGCTCCAGCCGCGGCGGCTACGATGCCGGTCGTCCCCGCAGGGGGACTTCGCGTGGTCGTTGCAGCGTATTCATTCGCCCTGCCGGCCCGGACGAACTCCGTGCGAGCGAACTCCCCCGCCCTACCCTTCCAGCGCCTTCGCCAGGTCCGCGATCAGGCGCTGGTGGTCGTCCAGGCGCAGCTTGTGGCTGGCGCGGTTCACGATCAGGCGCGCGGTGGACGAGGAGATGTCGTCCAGCACCACCAGGCCGTTCTCGGCCAGCGTGCGCCCGGTCTGCACCAGGTCCACGATCCAGTCCGACAGCCCCAGCAGCGGCGCCAGCTCCACCGAGCCGCTGATGCGGACCAGCTCCACCTGCACGCCGCGGCCGGCGAAGTAGCGGCGCGCGCTCTCCACGTACTTGGTCGCCACCCGCGGGATCCCGCCTCCCGCCAGCCGCGGATACGCCGCGTCCGCCGGCCCCGCCACGGCCAGGCGGCACGGGCCGAAGCCCAGGTCCAGCGGGCGCAGCACGTCGGGGCCGTGCTCCTCCAGCACGTCGAGCCCGGCGACGCCCGCGTCGGCCACGCCGGCCTCCACGTAGACGGGAACGTCGCCGCTCTTGACCGGGAGGAACTCGAACCGGCCATCCGCCGAGGGGAGGATCAGCCGGCGCGTGTCGCGCGCGGCGGGATCGATCGCGGCGCCCATCCGTTCGAACAGGAGGAGCGCCTCGTCCATCATCCGCCCCTTGGGGAGGGCGATGCGCAGCGGCCGGCTCACGATTCGTCTCCGCGCAGCAGGTCGGCGAGCGCGTCGGTCTCGAGCGCGAAGCCCACGGCGGGGCGGTCGGCGCCGTACTGCGCGAGGAGGCCATCGTACCGGCCGCCGTAGCCCACCGCGCGCCCCACGCCGGCCACGAACACCTCGAACTGGATCCCCGAGTAGTACCCCAGCCCGCGGATCTCGCCCAGGTCGTACACCACGTGGCGGCGCTCGTCGTCGCTCAGCAGCGCGTCCACCTGGCGCAGGCGCTCGATGGCGTCCTCGGCCTCGCTGCCGGACGCCAGCGAGCGCGCGCGCTTCAGCACGCCGCCGCGGCCGATCAGCTCCGGCAGCTCCACCAGCGCGCGCGCGACCGCCGCGGGGGCGCCGAACTCGCGGGCGCCGGCGGCCAGTGCCGCGCGGTCCTTGCGGTCGATGGCGGTGCGCAGCGCCAGCGCCTGGTCCGGCGGCAGGCCGTGCAGGAGCGGGCGGATGAAGCGGATGTCGCCCAGGTTGATCTGGAACTCGCCCACGCCCAGCTCGCGCATCACCCCCACCACCAGCCGCAGCGCCTCCACGTCGGCCTCGGGCGATGGGTCGCCGATCAGCTCGGCGCCGAGCTGGAAGATCTCGCGGCGCAGCCCCACGGCCTCGGGTGCCTGGCGATAGACCTTTCCCGCGTACGACAGGCGCAGCGGGCCGGGATGATCGGCCAGGCGCGTGGCCACCATCCGCGCGATGGCGCTGGTGAAGTCGGCCCGGAGCGCCACCAGCCGCCCGTCGCGGTCCACGAAGCGGATCAGCCGGGCGGCCAGCTCCGGGCCGCCGCTGCGGGTGAACACCTCTTCGTACTCGAAGGTGGGCGGGATCACCTCCTGGTAGCCCAGCGCCTCGGCGAGCATGAACCAGGTGCGCTGCACGCGCCGGCGACGGGTGACGTCGCCGGCGAGCAGGTCCAGCGAGCCGGGGGGCACGTTCGGGATCAGTGTGGTCTGCATAGGCGGCTGAAACTATCCGGCGTGGCACCGGCAGGCAACGGAGACCCATCGGAAGTCCGGATGTGAACCGAATTTACGCTCGCGGCACACCCTTTGCTTTATCCGTCGCCGAGAGGTTGAGGTACTGACTGAGAACCCGTACGGGAGGCACCTAATGGACATCATCCTCATCATCGCGATCGTGCTGCTGCTTCTGGGCCTCCTGGGTGTCGGTGGCGTGATCGCCGGCCTCAAGAGCGTCGCCTGGATCCTGCTGATCATCGCCGTGATCGTGATCGCCTGGCGCGTGATCACCGGCCGCCGCCCGGTCTGATTCAGACCTGGCGGACGGATCAGCAACGAAGCGGGGGCCTCGAACGGGGCCCCCGCTTCGCTTTTACGATCATCGGAGACTCGGTGATCACGGGTTGCTCCGGGACATCGTGGGCGTCCTGAAACCATGGCGACGACTCCGAAGCCTGCCGAACCGCGGCAGGCTTCCGAGTCGTCCGGGCGGCGGCAAGTCTACCCGAGATTCGAGCTCAACCTCGGCTGGCAGGCGCGGTGGATTCGATCAGCTCGGCGAGGGCGGCGCGGAAGCAGTCGACCAGGGCGGCGGGGTCGGGGACCAGGCCGGAGTCGGCGGCGATGCCGATCTGCACCTTCCCGGCATAGCTGACCGCGCTCACCCCCACCGAGAGCCGGCCCGATTGCGGCACCCACGCCATCACCCCGGTCAGCGGCGCGCCGCACACCGTCACGGGCTCGCGCGGGCCGGGAACGTTGGTGAACACCAGCGTCGCCTTCATCCCCAGGAACCAGACGGCGAGGCGCACCACCGGGCGCCCCAGCGGGCCGAACGCCCGCAGCAGCCCGTACGTCAGCCCCGCCTCGGCCGATCGCTTCAGGCGCTGCATCTCCGAACGGACGTGCGCCAGCCGGCCGGCCGCGTCCGTCTCGCCCATCGGCAGCGTGAGGAAGACCAGGCCGAAGCGGTTCCCCAGCAGGCTGGCATCGTCCGGCGGACGCAGGTTCACCGGCCCCACCGCGCGCAGCCCTCGCCGCGGCACGCCGCGCCCGGTTTCGGCCAGGTACCGCGCCAGCGCGCCGCCGATGGTGGCGGCGAGCACGTCGTTCAGGGTCGATCCGGTCGCCCGCGCGGCGTCGCGGAGCGCATCGAGCGGGAAGGGCTCGCACCACGCCGCTCCTTTCCGCATCCCAAGCGCCCCCGAGAGCGCGGTCGCGGGGTCCGGGCGCGCGGCCACCAGTCGCGCGAGCGAGGCGCCGACCCAGCCGGCGGCGCGGATCCCGGCCGGCCGCTCCCAGGCGGGTGGCCCGGCGGGGGATGATGCGGCCGCCGCGGTGGGGGCGCGGCTCCAGGAGAGGCCGGCGGGCCCCTCGTTGCCGGGGGTGTCGTCGAGCGTGAGCAGGAGCTGGATCAGCGCCATCCCGTCCGCGATGCAGTGGTGGATGCGGGCGACGAGGGCCGATCCGTCTCCGAAATCCACCAGGTGCAGCTGCCACAGCGGGTGACGGGGATCGAGCCGCTCGCTCATCGACTGGCTGACGAAGGCCTGCAGCTCGGCGTCGCCCGCGGGCGCGGCGAGATGGGCACGCGTGAGGTGGCGGTCCAGGCGGAAGTCCGGGTCCGGCTCCCAGCGCGGCCGGCCGATCCCCAGCGCCGGCTCGCGCAGACGCGAGCGGAAGGGCGCCAGCGGCAGCAGCCGCTCGCGGATGCGCGCCTCCACCACGTCGTAGCCCACGCGCGTGCCGAGGGTGAGCACGCCGGTGATCACCATCGGGTTGGTGGGCTCGTCCATCCGCCACCACGCGGTGTCGGCCGCGCCCAGCCGCGGCTCGGTGATCTCCGGCTCGCTCGTCTCCCTCGGCATCCATCCTCCTGCGGTGGCGCGGTTTGTTGGTTCGGCTGCGGAGATGCGGATCGAGTTCCTTCACGTCCCGCGCGATACTTCGCGGTGCAGCTGCCGATTGTTTCGATGCGGGGAGTGAAGTCGGCGCGGCCGGCCCGCCCATCCTCCCGATCGTCCCTGCACGTCACGTCGGAGCCACGTGAACTGCAACTTCAACTCCGCGCGAGAGTTCGGCTCCTGGAGAGCAGCATCGACCCCCTCCATGGCCGCCCGTTCGCCTGCACCTCCATCCTCGACGCGCGGCCGATGCGTTCGCGCGCACCTCGTCTTCCTCAACCGCAAACTGCGGTCATCGGGGGAGATTCGTTCGTCCCCAGCTTTCGCCCGTCCCCGCCGCATCCCCAACAGATGCAACTGCATTCGGGCGATGATGATCGGGCGATGCGCGGCGCTCGTGTGCCAGAATGCCTCCACGATCCCCGCAGTTGCAGTTCGATCGTGCCGTTGCGTCGATTCGTCCGCACCCAGGCGATGGGGTCTCCCTCCGCCAGGCGCCGATTCGGCGCCCGCAGCCGCCCTGGCCGCCGCCTCCGCGTGGTCGATGCGTCCGCGCGCGCCTCGTCTTCCTGGACCACAACTGCGGGCGATCCAGGGAGATCCGTTCGGCCCCACCTCTCGCTCGTCTCCTTCGCATCTCCAACAGATGGAACTGCATTGGGGCGATGATGATCGGGTGAGGCGCGGCGCTCGTGTGCCAGATGCCCCCATGATCCCCGCAGTTGCAGTTCGATCGTGCGGTTCCGTCGAATCGTCCGCACCCCAGGCGATGGGTCTTCCTCCGCCAGGCGCCGATTCGGCGCCCGCAGCCGCCCTGGCCGCCACCGCCGCGTGACGCATCGCTCGCAGTGGCAACGGGGAACGGTTTCACCCGTGGGATCAGGTGAGCGAATGCACGAACAAGGGAGCGGAAGCCGATGTGGCCTCCGCTCCCTCGTTCGTCATGATCCCCTGCCCGCCCGTCAGGGCTCCGGTGCCTCCACGATCACGCGGTCGGAGGCGCCGCGGCCGAAGGTCTCGGGGGAGTACATCTCCTCGGCGTGCGGCGGCGGGGCGATGAAGGTACCGGGGGTGGTCGCGCGCGCCACGTACGACCAGGTGTACGTCCCCGCGGCGAGGAGCGAGGTGAAGGCCTCGCCCCGCTGGTCGCGCAGGTTCTGGTGCTCGTACCAGTAGCGGCGCCACCACCATCCCCACGTGCCCGACCGCTCGTCCGCCGTGGCCGGCGCGGGCGGGGCGGAGCGCGCGCCCTGGAGCTCGGGGTTCACCGGCTCCAGCCCCGCCGGGAGCGGGTCGGCCAGCGCCACGTGCAGCCGCCGGCTCGGCGCCGTCATCGTCAGGGTGATGCGAACGCGCGCGCCGGCACGCACGTGCCAGGCGCCGGCGGAATCCTGCCGCACGTCGCCCGGATCGTCCACCGCGTCGTAGCGACGGCTTACGGCGAAGCCGGCGTCGAGCGCGGGGAGGTCCAGCGCGCGCGGGGCGTAGCGCAGCGCGGCTCGGTAGTAGACGCGGCCGCGGCCCTCGGCGCCGATCGTCACCGCATCCGGCGACTCGGCCTGGAGCACGCGCATGGGTACGGAGAGCTGCCAGCGGTCCGTCTCCCGGCCGGCGAAGCGGTGGCCGCCGGCGTAGCGCTCGCCCAGCCAGACGCGCGCGACGAAGTCCGGCGTCTGCCCCTCGTACGCGCGGAAGTAGCGGTCCAGCGCGATCAGCACCCAGGCGTTCTCCTGCGTGTTGTTCCATCGCCCGCGCTGGCGGTGGGCCAGCAGGCCGCGCACGATCTTGGGGACGAGCGGGTTGTCCGGCTGGGCGGCGAGAAGCCCGTCGAGCACCACGCCGTCGGTGCGCCGGCTGCTGTGCAGCAACAGGTACTCGCCATCGCCGTAGCGCGTGGCGAAGGTCGCGGTGGACGACGTCTCGGTCGCCGCGTTGTTGATGATGCGCAGCAGCTCCGCCTGCTCGGCAGCCAGCGACGGGTCGCGCGCGGTGGCGGAAAGGAGCCATCCCGCCATCTCCACCGTGATCGAATCGCGTGGCATTTTGGCCATGAAGCGGCGCACGTCCGCCCCGGTGTTGTCGTCCGCCATCCGCGCGCGGATGTACAGCGCGTACGCGTGCAGCGCCCGCCTCACGTCGGCCGGGTACCCCGACGGAGGGTTGCTGGGGACGCGGCGCAGGTAGATCCGCAGATTCCGCATCGCCTCGTCTGGCACCGCGTATCCCTTCTCCCGCGCCCGCTGCAGCGCATGGGCGGTGTGCAGCGTGGCATAGGGAAAGTCGCGGTCGTCCGCATCCCACAAGCCCACCTCGCCGCCGTCGCGCACGCGCCCGGCGAGCGCGCGGACGTCGCGCTCCACCGATGCCTGCAGCACCTCGGGCGCCGGCAGCTCCGCGCCGCGGAAGGCGGAGAGCACGTCGCGGAGCGCGGTGACGCCCAGCAGCCGCGAGGCGATCTGCTCGCTGCACTCGTACGGGTAGCGCACCAGGTAGAGGAGCGCGTCGGTCAGCTCCTGCAATGCGGTGGACGAGGTGCCGACCTCCAATCCGCCGAAGGAGGGGATCGCGTCCGCAGGAACCCGCATCGGCAGGACGATGCTGCTGTCGCCGGTGAAGGTGCCGTGCGTGGCGAAGGCCTCGGCGGTGGCCGGGGTGTAGACGGGGAGCGTGATCTCGGCCGCGTCGCTCAGGCCGTCCGGCGAGGCGGCGGCCACCTGCAACGCGGCGTCGCCCGCGCGGGCGGCGGTGGCGCGGAGGCGCACCTCCACGCGGTCGTGCGCGGGCACGGTCACGCGCTGCCCCGCGTCCACCAGCTCGATGCCGTCGCCGCGCACCGCCACGTCTGCCTCCACCGGCGCGCCGGTCTGGTTCTGCACGACGACGGGGAGCTCGAAACGGTCGCCCCAGTTGAGGAAGCGCGGCGCGGAGGGGCGAACCATCAGCGGGCGGCGGGCGGTGATGGTCGATTCGCCCACGCCGTAGTGCGTTGCGCCCTGCGCGGCCACGGCGATCACGCGGTAGCGCGTCAGGTTGGAGGGGAGCGTGAACGGCACCGTCGCGCGCCCGTCCGCCCCGGTGCGGACCGTCGGCGTGAAGAGCGCCAGGGGATCGAAGTTGCCACGAATGGCGATCGGCGCGCCGCGCTCGCCGTCTTCCACCGAGACGCCCGCTGCTTTCCCCTGCAGAGCGTACGTCGCCACCCCCATCGCGCTCACCACAACCGACTCCAGGGCAAGGCCTCTCTGCGCCAGCGCTGAAGCACCGCGGATGCGGATTCGCGAGCCCGCCCGGGTCAACGCCACGCGCACCGGGGCGGCCGGCGTGGGTCCAACCGTCACCGGGAGATCGACCGGGTCGAAGCCGTTCTGCCGTACCCGCAGCGTGTACCGGCCCGGCGCCAGGCCGGTGATGCGGAAGCGCCCCGCCGCGTCGGTCGTCGCGGTGAGCTCCGTGCCCGCGAGCGTCACCGTGGCGCCGGCGACGAATCCCCCGGTCGAGAGGTCGAGCACGCGGCCGACGAGGGTGCCGGCGGCGGGCGGAAAGTCCGGCACCATCACCTGCACCAGCACGCGGCCATCCACCCACCGCACCTCCGGCCGGCGGCGGGGATAGAAGCCGCGGACCGGATCGGGACGGACGTAGCCGGCCAGCGCCAGCACCGCCTCGTCCACCACCACCAGCGCCACCTCGGCGCCGCGCACGGGGCGCCCGGCCGCGTCCGTCACGCGCACGGAGACGGAAGCGGGCCCGTCCGGCGCGGAGACGCTGTCGCGGGGGAGCGCGCGGACGGTGAGCGCGCGCGTGGCGGTGGAGACGCCCAGATCCACCGTCCCCGTCGCGCGGTTCACACCCCGCACGCTGTCGCCCCGCGCCCGGGCGCCGACCAGGTCCACCACCACGTTCACGTTGGGGATATCCGCCCCGGTGATGGGGATGGCGATGCTCGCGGTGCTCGCGTCCACCCGGATGGCGCGGGTGCTGGCGATGCCGTTGCGGCGCAGCGTCACCACGCCGCGGCTGGGGAAGAAGCGGGTGCGCACCAGGATGCGCGCCGTGTCGCCCACCTCGTACATGGCCTTGTCGGCCTGCAGCTGCACCTCGCGCGCGGCGTTGGCACGGTCGGTGGGGTCGAAGGTGGCGTCGCCGCCCATCACCCACACCCGTGCCGCGGTGCGCGTGGCGCGGCCTCGGTCGTCGCGCGTGGTGGCGGTGACGGTGTACCAGCCGGACTTCGCCGCGGCGAAGGCGCAGCGCACCGGCCGCGCCGCCGAGACGGCGACGCAGGTGGCGGTGGAATCGACCACCTGCTCCTGCCAGCGGCCGCCGTCGAAGCGCCAGGAACGGCCGACCGCGCGGAGCTCCACCGTGCGCCCGGCGACCGCTTTCCCATCCAGGTCCACCGCGGCGACGCGCACGCGGATCGAATCGCCGCGCTGCAGCCAGGGGCGCTCGGGCCGCAGGCCGGCATAGATGGAGGCGGGGTGCACCAGCAGGTGCTCGCTCGCGGTCCAGGTCTGCCGGTTCACGTCGGTGACGGTCGCCTCGGCGCTGATGGTGTAAGCGATCGGCGCCCGCACCCGGTCCAGTGCGACGCGGACCCCGGTGCGCCCCTGCGCGTCGGTGACGGCGCGGAGCGTGTCCCTGGCCCATGTATCCTCCACGTCGCCGAAGCTCCACTCGCTCCACCCGGGCGGGGTGAACCGGCCGGGCGCGGCGGTGACCTCCCACGTGACCGGGGCGCCGGGGAGCGCGCCGCCGGCGAAGTAGGTCGCGCGCGCGGTCACCTCCGCCGTGCCGCCGATGAAGTGCGGACCTTCGGATGCGGTGGCCGTCACCGTGTACTCAGGGCGGCGGAACTCGTCGATGCGGTAGCGGATGCGCGCGGTGTAGCGCTCGTAGTAGTAGCCGACCTCGTCGCCGTCATCCCCGTTGTCGTCGTCGTCGTCCGCGTCGGCCGAGTGGGCCGCGAGCTTGCCCGGGAGCAGGGGTTGGAAGGAGATGTGGCCCTCGCCCAGGCTTGCGCCGGCCGGCACGTCGAAGCGCCCGTCGAAGCCGCCGAGCGGCGTGAGCCGGGAGACGCCGCGCGCGATCTCGTTCTCCTCCTCGTCCCACGCCGTCCAGCGGACGCTGTCGATACCGGCGGCGAGCGCGGGGCCTCCGTCGTGCCTGGCGATGGCGCGCACCCACCCCTTGAAGCGCACCGTTTCGCCGGGCCGGTAGAGGGTGCGGTCGGTGAAGCCGTACCACAGGCGGCGCGGCGGGTCCAGATCGGACATCCAGCTCGAGTCCCACCGGTTGATCATCTCCGGCGCCAGCAGCGCCACGTCGGCCCCCTGCCGCGCCATCAGCACCTGCTGGCGCTCCCCGCTGGAGCGCCAGCGGAGCGCGGCCGTCACGTTCGAGACGCGCTTCGCCGTGTCGCCCGCGAGCGGCAGGGTGGCGACACCGCGCGCGTCGAGCATGGCGGCGGCGATCACGCGCGAGCGATCGCGATCGACGGAGTCGCGCAGCACCAGCTCGGCGCGGGCGCCGGCCGCGGGCGCGCCGTCGAGCAG
>Ga0247773_1000386_pt1 | contig 19382 bp, 15 predicted proteins | sample UWRJL092311B6_FD_179934 | JGI IMG/M metagenome (GOLD analysis project Ga0247773, IMG submission 179934) | Plant litter microbial communities from Arlington Agricultural Research Station in Wisconsin, United States - UWRJ-L092-311B-6 | ecosystem: Environmental > Terrestrial > Plant litter >...
CCACCGAGCAGAGCAGCACCACCGTCTTCATCACCGTCCACCCGCGCAGCCCCACCATCCACAGCAGCGCCAGGAACGCCGGCCAGAGGGGCGGATACTGCGTGTGCGGCCGCATGGCCGGGTCCCACAGCTCCAGGTAGCGGTGGTGCTCGGCCAGCGAGCGCGCCAGCGCCATGTAGGTGGCGTTGTCGCCGCCGGCGTAGGGCGAGGGGTTGAAGGCGGCGATCGCCAGCACCAGGTGCAGCGCGGCGAAGCCCAGCGCCAGCATCCACGCCGGGGCGTGGATCAGCCGGGTGAGCAGGCCGGGGCTGGATGGCGCGGCGGCGGCGCGCGCGGCGGGCGTGCTGTCCTTGCGCTCGCGTTTGCGGCGGGAGCGCGCGTGGGTGTCGGCCACGGCGTGGCTTGCGGTCGAAAGAGATGGGTTGGGCGGGTGGGCCGGACCGCGTGAAGATAACGCGCCGGGTCGGGCGCCGGGAGATGCAAGCGCGAAGATGGGACGGATTTACGCCCGGCAGCGAATCGAACGCCGGAGGTCACGAGCCCGCGCGCGGCGGTCGAGGGAGTTGGATCGGGTAGTCGGCGGACGAGCGTGGGGGATGATGCGGATGGATCGGTGCGGGTGGAGCACCGGAGCGCGGGCTATCCCTTCTTTCCCTTTCCCCGGCCGTGGCCGCCGCCATTTCCGTGGCCGCGGCCCCGGCCGTGTCCAGGCGGATCGATCCGCCCGCGCGCCGCGGGCGTGACGCGCACCGGCACGCCCGGCACGCGCACCGCCGGCGCCCGCTCGCGCGGAGATGCGCGCGCCGGCTCATCGCCGCGGGAGGCGGAGCGCGCCTCGCCGGGGGAGGGCGCGGCGTCGCGCATGGCCGTGCGGGTGCGGCGCATCACGGTCACGCGCGAGGCGACCACGAAACCGTTGTCGGCGCTCCCCTCCACGCGCACCGAGTCGCCGCGCGCCACCGTGGCGATGTCGACCCGCGTGCTGTCCGCCGTCACCACCTCGGTGCCGAGGCCGACGACCACGCGCAGGTCGGGGAGGGTGGCGTCGGTGGGGCGCACCAGCAGCGCGGCACGGTCGCGCGACGCGGCGATCACGGCGCCGCGCGCGTCCACGGGGCTCCCGGGATCGCGCCCCATGCGGATGCCGTTGAGCACCAGCACGCCGGGGCCGTTCAGCCCCATCGTGCGGGGAAAGGCGCGGCCGGTGGGCGCGTCCGTCTCCAGCCCGTTCAGCTGCACCTCGGTGCCGGAGGGGACGTTCTCCAGCGCCAGCGTGGCCACCGTGTCGGCGCCGCGCACCAGCCGCAGGGTGACGGGGCCGCCGCTCAGGTCGCGCAGCACGAAGGCGCCGCGTTTCACCTCGGCCTGCTGGCCTCCCTCCACCGCAACCACCGCCGTCGGCACCGCCGCCGTGTCCGCGAAATCGCCGCGGATGGACACGCGCTCGCCCGCGCCCCCACAGGCGCCCGCCCCCACCAGCAGCATCGGGAAGATCGATCGAATCCGTCTCATGCCACACGGGCCGGGCAGGGACCGTGCCTCGACGCGGAACGGGCCATCACACCCGGCCGGGTGACGGCCTCGGAGCCGAGTCTCGGAGCGCATGGAGGGGGAGCACTTCATCTCGGTGCGAGCCGCGGCCATCGGCGCACGCGGATGGCCGCGAGGGAGTCGCGGAGCGACTTTGGGCCGTCGTAGCCGCGATTTCAATCGCCTTCGGCGGCCCCGTCGTAGCCGCGATTTCAATCGCCCTCGGTGGCCCGTCGTAGCCGCGATTTCAATCGGCCGTCGGTAGCCCGTCGTAGCCGCGATTTCATCAATCGCCCTCTGTGGCCCGTCGCAGCGGCGATTTCTTCGACGGTCCGGAGACGACGCTCGTCACCGCGCATCCGATGGGGGACGCGGCGAACGGCATCGATCGCGAACGTGGAGGAAGGGCGGGGAAACGGTGGCTGGCCTGCGGTCCACCGCCATCTCGCGCCAACCCCAGCCTTCACCTCAGGCGTGACGCTGCTTCTTCTCCTTGTGGCCGGCGGCGACCCCGCTCAGGAAGCCGGTGATGAGCGAGACGGCGACCTCGGTCCCGTGCTTCACCACCATCTTCCGGATCCGCTTCTTCAGCGACTTCTTCAGCTTCTTCGTCTTCTTCGCCACGCCTGTGTCCTCCGCTGCGGGTTGGCAACATTCTCGTCGCGGTGGAGTCGGGCATTGGCGATGCCACGACGCGAGCAGCGATGTATCGATCGTGTAACGGGCGCTCCGGCCGCGCGGCGGCGCGCGGCGGATCTACCGCACGAAGGCCTCGCGCACGCCGCCATCCACCGCGATCATCGCCCCCGTGGTGCGCGAAGAGCGGTCGCTGGCAAGGAAGAGGACGGCTTCGGCCACGTCGCCGGCGCGCACCTCCACGCCCAGCAGGGTGCGGCCGCGGTAGACATCCTCCAGCTTCTCGGGGGCGACGCCGTACGCCTTCGCGCGCTCCTCGCGGATGTCGGTCCACAGGGCGCTGCCGCCGAAGATGGCGTCGGGGTTGACCATGTTCACGCGCACGCCCAGCGGGCCGCCCTCGATCGCCGCCACGCGCGCGAGCTGCGCCTCGGCGGCCTTGCTGGCGCTGTAGGCGGCGAAGTCCTTCCCCGGCGCGGTCACGTTCTTGGTCGCCACGAACACGATGGCGCCGCCCGTGCCCTGCCGGCGGAAGTGGCGGAGCGCGGCGCGCGTGACCAGGAAGTGCCCGGTGGCGTTCACGTCCAGGCTCCGCTCCCACGCCTCCAGCTCCAGCGACTCGATCGGCGCGCAGTGGGCGATCCCGGCGTTGGAGACGATCAGGTCCACCCCGCCGAACTCCAGGATCGCGCGCTCCATCGCCCCCGCGACCGCGTCCTCGCGCGTCACGTCCAGCGTGTGGGCGATCGCCGTCCCCGCGCCCTCGCGCCCGGCGATCTCGCGCGCCACGGCCTCGGCGCCATCCGCGTTGGTGTCGGTGACGATCACGTGCGCGCCGGCGGCGGCCAGGCGGTGGGCGATGGCGCGGCCGAGGCCGCTCGCCGCGCCGGTGACCAGCGCCACGCGCCGCGCCAGCTCGCGCTCGGCCGGGGCGAGGGTGAGCTTGAACAGCTCCAGCGGCCAGTACTCGGCGCGGAACTGCTCGGGCTCGGGGAGCGAGCGGTAGCCGCCCAGCGTCTCGGCGCCCGCCATGATGCCGATGGTGTGCAGGTAGATGTCGCGCGCCAGCTCGGCCGACTTCGCGTCCTTCCCCGCGGTGAACATCCCGATCCCCGGCACCAGCACGATGCGCGGCGACGAATCGAGCATCGGCTCGTCCGTGCGGTGGCGCGAGACGTACGCCGCGTAGTCGGCGCGATACCTCTCGAGCGCGGCGGCGAAGGCGCGGGCGATCGCGTCCGTGTCCGCCGGATCATCCACATCCACCCAGAGCGGATGGACCTTGGTGGTGAGGATGTGGTCCGGCGTGGCCGCCCCCGCGGCAGACGCGCTCCGTCCGCGCGCCGAGCCGGCGAATGCCAGCACCTCGGGCGCATCGGTGTAGCGCAGGATCACGCGCTTCTCCGACGACAGCGCGCCGCGGATCACCGGCGCGATCGCGGCGGCGGCGGCGCGCCGTGCATCATCCCCCAGCACGTAGCGCGGCTCGGCGGCGAACACGGCGGCCGGGTTGCGCGCCTGGATGTAGGCGCGCGCGCGGCCGACCAGCTCCAGGTGGCGGCGGTAGGCCTCTTCCGGGGTGGATCCCCACGTCACCAGGCCGTGGTTCAGCAGCACCAGCCCCGGCGCATCCGGCTTGGCGCGCACCGCCACGCCGACTTCCCTGGAGAGGAGGAAGCCGGGACGGCGATAGGGAACGCGCAGCACGTCTTCCCCCAGCGCCCGGTTCAGCGCGGCGTGCGGATCGACGGAGTTGATGAGCTGCAGGATCGCGTCGGCGTGCGAGTGGAAGACGGCGGCGGCGGGGATGAAGGCGTGCAGCAGCGTCTCGATGGATGGGCGCGGCGCCTTCGGGTCGGTCAGCGTGCGGCCGAGGTACTCCACCATCTCCTCGTCGCGCATGTCGCCGCGGTCGATCAGCGGCAGCACGTCGTCCAGCCGAACGGGCGCGAAGTCGGCGTGCTTCGCGAATGCCAGGTCCGACCCGCTCCCCTTCACCCGCAGAACGCCCAGCGGCCGCCCAGCCACGTCGTGCTCGGCCACCTTCACCGAGGTGTTGCCGCCCCCCTTGAGCACCAGCGACGGATCGCCGCCGAGCGCGCGCGACCACCGCACCAGCTCGTCCAGCCCGTTCGCCGGGCCGGCGTGGAGATACGACTGCGGGAGGATGACTGCCGTCTCGGTGCTGGACATCGAATCGATCGTGTTCGGTGGATGGCGTGGTTCGGCGCTTCGCGGAAGGACGCGCCAGATGCGGGATGGCCTGGGCGGATGAATCCGCGGCAACGACCACGCGAAGTCCGCCTCCGCGGACTACCGGCTTCGGCGCGGCGGCGGTGCTGCCTCGCGGCACGGACGCCCGCGCTAGCGAAGTCTGCGGAGGCGGACCGGGTGCCGTCGTAGCCGCGAGTTCACTCGCAAACTCACACGGACACGGGCGCACTCTGCCCGGCCGCGGCATCGCCCATCTCGGCCAGCTGCTCGCGGGTGAGCACGCCGCGGTCGGTGATGTAGGCGGTGATCAGGCGCGCGGGCGTGGCATCGAACGCGGGGTTGCGCGCGGGCGAGCCGGGCGCGGTCACGCGGATGCGGCGGATCTCGCCGTCGTCGTCCGGCCCGGTCTGGTAGTGCACCTCGTCGCCGCCGCGCTCCTCGATGGTCACGCTCGCGCCGTCGGGCGTGCCCGCGTCGAAGGTGGAGGGCGGCGCGGCGACGTAGAAGGGGATGCCGAACTCGCGGGCGCAGATCGCCTTGGCGAGCGTCCCGATCTTGTTCACCGCGTCACCGTTGGCGGCGATGCGGTCGGCGCCGACGATCACCAGGTCCACCTCGCCGCGGCTCATGTAGAACGCGGCGGCATTGTCGGCGATGATCGCGTGCGGCACCTGCTCGTTGGCCAGCTCCCAGGCGGTCAGGCGGGCGCCCTGGCCGCGCGGGCGCGTCTCGTCCACCCACACGTGCGGCGCGCGGCCCTGGGCCGCCGCGGCGAACACCGGTGCCAGCGCGCTCCCGAAATCGACCGTGGCAAGCCAGCCGGCGTTGCAGTGCGTCAGCACCCGCGCGCCGGGGCCGATCAGCGCGGCGCCGTGCTCGCCCAGCCGGCGGCAGCTCTCCACGCTCGCCTCGGCGAATGCCTGCGCGGCATCGATTGCGGCCTCCACCGGCTCGCGCGGCGACGCTTCGGCGGCGCGCCACACGTGCTCGATGCCGGCGAACAGGTCGCGCGCGGTGGGGCGCGTCGCCTCCATGCGGGCGCGGGCCCCGTGCGCGTACCGCCACGCGGCCACCCGCGGCGCCTCGGCGAACGCCTGCGCCATCGCGAACGCGCCCGCCGCGCCCAAGGCCGGCGCGCCCCGCACCACCATCTCGCGCACCGCCGCCGCCGTGTGATGGTGCGTCTCGCAATCCACGATGCGGACCTCGAACGGGAGCAGCGTCTGGTCGATCATCCGCACCACCGTGCCGTCCATCCACAGCGTGCGGTAGTGGGTGCCGTGTACGCGCATGGGCCAGGCGGAACTCGTGAGCCGTCGAAGAGGTTGAGAGGACGAAAGTTCGCCCGGTGCGGCACGGATGGCAACGGGTGGGCGATGCGGAGCGACGGGCGGCATCAATCGCTGGGAGATTGTTCCGGTCTGAAGTATCCTGATCGCCCACGTTCCGAAAAGGCTTACCGGTACCCACGAAGGTGACCATTAGACCCTTGCCTTTGGAGACACACCATAAGCAATGTTGGGCGTCCTCCACCGCCAGAACCTGCTGCTCAAGGGAGGGAGCGAATGAGACGACAACTACGGTCCAGGGTTCTCCTGCTTGCGATGTCGCTTGGGTTGGTTGCGGGTGGAGGGTGCGTCGAGCAAGCGACAGCGCCCAGGCCATATCCCGTGCCTGCCGTACTCTCCCCCGAAGCGCGCGCGCAGCTCGCACCCACCTTCGACGTGCAGGCGGCAGAGGGGTTCTTCCAAAGGATGTCTCAGGAAGACGCTGACCGTATCCTGCAGGACATGGGTGTTGTGCTCGGCACACCTCCCGCCGAGACTCGCGAGGTGACGGTTCCCATTTCGTCGAGCGATCCCGCAGTGCAGGCCTTGCTTGATCAGATGTGGGCGCCGTCTCGGACGACCGTGCCGAACGACAGCGCGGGCGGCTCGCGATACCTGGGTCAGGATCGATCGCACGAGCCGAAAGGGAAGCAGCCATGAATACGATGGCGAGATGCCTGCGAGTATGGGTTCTGCCGCAGCTCGCCGTCACCCTTCTTCTGAGCTTCAGGGTCACTGCGAGCGCCGTTGGCCAAAGGATCTACCTGCGTAGCGAGCGAACGATTTGTTCTACTCCCTTCAGGCCGGTGGGCGGGTATACCTTTCATGCAGGCGGTAAGTGGAGCGTCACGTGGAATACACAAAGAGGGCAGTTCGGGAATGCTGTCTATCTCGGCTACCCCAATCCGGTAAAGAGCGCGGATGGCCAGAAGATTTGGGACAATCCTACCGCCTGGGTGGAGTGCTGGATCAACTGGTACCTCGAAAGCGGCGGAGAGCAAGCTTATTACGATTGGCACATCGTTGAGTATGGAGGGGACGTCAGGGACTGTGTTGGCTCCAACACCGGGGGATCGGGCGGACCAAACGGAATCCCAGATGAATACGATCCGTACGAGCCCTATGATCCGTGGGGTTGCAGCGATGCATCCAGCGGCGGCGGAGGTGGCGACAACGACGGAGGAGCCGGCGGGTGCCGCGTCGAATACGTTTACGTCGAGGTTTCCTACGACGGCGGCAATACGTGGCACACGATATGGGAAGGCTTCGCAAACGTCTGTTGAATGCCTTGAACTCGGACGACCCTGAAATGAAATGCCTCGCTCGCGGTGCAGTCATCGTCGCGGCTCTGCTTTTACCTTGGGCCTCCCGTGCCGCCGCTCAAGAAGGCTCCGGTGGGTTGCACGGTCGTCCGCGGGTGCCTGTCGTTTTGGCGATGGTGGACAGCACGATGACCGCGCCACCATTCCGCATCTTGCGTTACGCCGGTCGTGGCGAAGACATCATCGTACTCGGGGCTAATGCGAATCTGGCCACGGTTTCGGATGCGGTAAATCGACTTCTCCTGATACGTCGTGCCACGGGTGATACGGCCGCCGTTGACGGTGAAGTGCGTGTCTATCTCAACCCCACACCCGACTCCGCTCCGCCATTGCCGTGGGCAGAACGAGTGCTGAACGATCTCCTCGCGGCTGACCGGAGCGAAGTGCCTCACATTGGACGAGAACGCGTCGTGCGGATCTGGCTACCCGCACAGCGTCCGGTTCAGCATCTTCAGCCGTAACGTCCTGGAAGATCCAAACGCGAGAGTGCGACACGAAAGATCGCCGGATGCCTGACCCGATTACCGAGGATGTGCTCGCGATCGCTCGCGCCGCCTTCGAGGCGCTGGAGGCGCGGGACTGGGTACGCTTGCGCTCGTACGTCGATCCTGCCGCGCTTGCCGCAATCAAGGACCAGGCGATTGCAGTGGCCGACACGCTGGATGCACACCAGCCGTCGCCGTCCGAGGAGATACAAGCCGCCCAGCCTGGGATGCCCAGGGTCGTCGCGGAGTGGTTCGCGGAGCAGGAGCGGCGGGCCGGTGAGTCGCAGGATCCCGCGGGGCTGGACGCCCTGGGTGTGAGCTCCATCGAAGAGCTGCGGTCACTCGCCCCCGAAGAGGTGTTCGTGCGCTGGATGACTGCCACGCAGATGACCGAGCGGCTGCGACGCGCCACGGGCCATGCGCACGTAGCCGCGTCCCGCTACATCGTGCTTGGCGTGGTGATGGAGGGCGACGTCATCGCCCATGCATTGTACCGCGTGAAAGGATACAGGCAGGGCGTACAGGTCGAGTCGCTGGGAAAAGCGGCCGATGGCTGGCGCCTGTCGGAGCACGGGGTGCTTTCACAGGCGCTGCGGACGCACTTCCGTGTGGGTCCTCGGGTCGCTCGCTGACGGGGATCTCGGCAGATCGACGCCGTTTGCGCTCGACCCACGAATTGCGAGGAAGATCCTCGCTTCCGCGCCCTCAAATCTTCCGCCGGCTCAGGTCCTTGAGCACCACGCGGGCGGTGTTGCGGCCGCTGGCGCCCATGATGCCGCCGCCGGGGTGGGTGCTCGCGCCGGTCAGGTACAGCGCCTTCAGGTGCGTGCGGTAGCCGGCCATCCCCGCGAACGGGCGCAGCGCGAACATCTGGCTCACCGTCATCTCCAGGTGCATCACGTTGCCGCGCAGCAGCCCCAGCTCGCGCTCCAGCCACACCGGGTGCTGAAAGAGGCTGCCGACGACCTTGTCGCGCGTCCCCGGCGCGTACCGCTCGAAGGTGTCGAGGATGGTGTCCGCCACGCGCGGCGCGATGTCGTCCCACTTCTGCCCGCCGGCCAGCTCGTACGGGTAGTACTGCGCCCACAGCCACAGCACCTCGCCCCCCGGCGGCGCCAGCGAATCGTCCACGGCGCTGAAGGTCATCGCCACCAGCGGCGGATCGCGGGTGGGCTCGCCGCGCAGGTAGTCGGCGTAGGCGGCGCTGATCTGCGCGCGGTCGCGGCAGATCAGCTGCAGCGCGCGGCGCGCCTCGTCGCCGGGGTGCGCCGCGTAGCGCACGGGCTCGCGCAACGCCAGGCGCAGGATGGCGCCGAAGCCGTTGCCGGTGCGCATCCCGCCCGCCGCGGGGGGCCGGTGCTCCGGCGGCAGCAGCCGGCCGAACGTCTCCATCGCGTGCGTGCCGCTGACCACCGCGCGCGCCGTCACCGTGCGCCCGTTGGTGACGATCCCCACCGTCCGCTTCCCCTCCACCAGGATCCGGTCGACGGGGGAAGAGGTGTGGATCTCCCCGCCGTGCGCGATCACGTGGCGGGCCAGCGCCTGCGTCAGCATCCCGCTCCCGCCGCGCGGCCGGGCGATCCCGCCCTCGTGGTAGAGCGGCTGCCAGAGGAGGAAGGGCGCGGTCAGCGGCTCCGTGGGCGGCGGGCCGCTCTGCGCCGCCATCCACACCAGCGGCGACTTCAGCTTCTCCTGCGTGAGGTAGCGATCCACCACCTCCCCGTACGGGCTCAGGATGGTGCCCAGCGCCTGCCGCCAATCGCCCTTCACCGCCTTGCCGAACACCATCTTCCGCCCGATCTCCAGCGGGCTGGGAACGGAGAGGAAGAGCTCCTTCACCGTGCGCGCGAACGGCGTCCACTCGTCGATGAAGCGGCGGTACGCCTCGCCCTCTCCGGGCCACTTCCGCTCCAGCCCCTCCACCGTGCGGTCCAGGCTACGGTGGATGAACACCGAGTCGCCGTCCGGATAGGGCGCGAAGAAGAGCGGGTCCAGCTCCAGGTACTCCAGCCCGTACCGCTCCAGCCCCAGCTCCTCCACGATTGGGGTGAGGCGGATGAGGATGTGCGCGCTCCCGCCGATGTCGAAGCGGTAGCCGGGGACGATCTCCTCCGTGGCCACCGCGCCGCCCACGATGTGCCGCCGCTCGAACACGCCGACCCGGTACCCGGCCTGGGCGAGGTACGCCGCCGTCACCAGCGCGTTGTGCCCCGCGCCGCAGACGATCACGTCGTAGTCCGGATGGGTGATGCGGGTCACGAGTCCACGGCGGGGCGGGGGATGCGGAGCGAGTCGCCGGGCGGATGCAGCAGCGCGATCAGCCCGAAGACGACCAGGAGGTTGGTGACCAGGAAGAAGAGCGCCTCCTCCACCGGGAGCCCGGCGACCGCGATCCCCGTGCTCAGCCGCGGATCGATCGACCAGATGCCGAGGCGGATCGCGATGGCGTCCGCGATCCACAGGTACAGCGTGGGCGCCGCCAGCGCGGCGAGGCAGGCGCGGCGGCGCGGCCAGATCTCGCCCCCGCCGTAGAACCAGAGCCCGGCGAGCACGGGCGCGGCCCACGCCAGGATCAGCCCCGCGTACGTCCCGCCGCCGCCGATCACCAGCGCCGCCGCGCCGATCGCGGCCACGATCAGCCACGCCGCCGCCCCGGCGATGCGGATTCCCGCCGTGTAGAACCCCTCGTGCACCGCTACCGCCTCCGCGGGCGTGAAGCGGCGCAGCTGCCGCGGCGGTGGAGTCGAGCCGCCCGCATCGCCGCCGCGCCGCGCGAGCACGGCGTAGAACCACAGCCCGGCCAGGACCGGCTGCAGGATGAAGAACAGGTACTCCTCCACTGGCACGTAGCCGATCACCCCCACCACCCGGTCCGCCCCGTACCGCCACACGCCACGCGCGACGAGATGGTTGTCCCACGGGGTGGTGTAGGCGAGCGCGATCGCCGCGATCCCCGCCAGCGCCGGCACCGCGCGCCGCGGCAGCATTCCCCACCGCCCGCGCAGCCACACCGCCAGGGCGACGATCGGCGGGAGGATGAAGACGGCGTGGAACGCGAGGTACGTCACGCGGCGCTCCGGATTCGACGACGGGAGCCCGATCCCGCGGAGTCCTTCGAGATCGTGCGCGTCCGCGGCCCCGCGGGGCCCCCACCCCGCGCCCGAGAGCGCGTACCCTCCCCGCGCTCCGCGGGGGAGGGTGAAGAGCCGGCCGCCACGCGGGCGTCCGCTCCCGGCACGCGGTTCACCCCCTCCCCCGCGGAGCGCGGGGAGGGGGCCGGGGGGAGGGGGCCGCCGCGGCCGCGGAGACGCCTGTCTTCCCGCACCAGAACCTCGGCCGCGTGGAGACGATAGCGCCGCCGCGCCGACGCGCTTCTCACGCCCCCACCATCGCCGCGCCGCCCACGCCGCGACGCCCGCCGCGCGGCGCCTCGGGGAGCGGCTCCGGCCGGCTCGGGCGCGGCGCCACGCGCTCCAGCACCTTGGCGGACGAGAGCACGCCCGGCACCCCGCCGCCCGGGTGCGTTCCCGCGCCCACGAAGAAGAGGCCTGGCACGTCGGGGCTCTGGTTGTGGTAGCGGAACCAGGCGCTCTGCGTCAGGATCGGCTCGGGGCCGAAGGCGGCGCCATCCACCGAGCGCAGGTCGCGCTCGAACTCGCGCGGCGTCAGGAACGTCTGCGTCACCAGGTTGTCGCGGATGCCGGGAAGGATGCGCCGGTCCAGCTCCGCCAGCACGCGCTCAAAGTACGGCTCGCGCATCGTCTCCCAATCCACCCCGCTGCGGTTGTTGGGCACGGGCGAGAGCACGTAGAAGGTCTCGTGCCCCGGCGGCGCGAGCGACGGGTCCGTCCGCGTGGGCGCGTGCAGGTAGAGCGAGAAATCGTCCGCCAGCACGCGGCGCTTGAAGATGTCGGTCAGCAGCGGCTTGTAGCGCGGGCCCAGCACGATGGTGTGGTGCGCCAGCTCCGGGTACTGCTTGCGGCTGCCGAAGTAGGCCACGAACAGGCTCATCGACTGGCGTACGCGCTTCACCCGCGCGTCCGTGTGGCGCCGCCGCGCGGAGGCCGGCAGCAGGTTGGCGTAGGTGAAGCTCGGGTCCGCGTTGCTCACCACCACGGACGCGGGGATCGTCTCGCCGCCGGCCACGCGGACGCCGGCCACGCGGCCGTCGCGCACCACGATCTCCTCCACCGGCGCGTTCATCCGCACGTCCACGTCCAGCTCGCCGAGCAGGCGGACCAGCGCGTGGACCAGCGCCGTCGTTCCCCCCCTGGCGAAGTGCACGCCCCACTTCCGCTCCAGCCAGTGGATCAGCAGGTAGATCGAGGTGGTGGAGAACGGGTTTCCGCCCACCAGCAGCGGCTCGAAGGTCAGCGCCTGCCGCAGCCGTTCGTCCCTGATGTAGTGAGCGACCAGGCCGTACACCGTGCGGTGGCTCTGCAGGCGAACCATCTGCGGGATCACGCGCAGCATGGTGGCGGCGCGGTGGAAGGGCTGGTCGGCCAGCTGCGTGTAGCCCACGTCGAAGATGCGCTCGGCGTGCGCGGCCAGCCGGCGGTAGCCGTCCACGTCGGCGGGGTTCATGCGGCGGATCTGCTCCAGCAGCCGCTCCTCGTCGCCCACGTAGTCGAACGTGCTGCCGTCGTGGAAGAGGATGCGGTAGAACGGGTCCACCGGCATCAGCTCCGCGTAGTCCGCCAGCGAGCGTCCGACCAGCGAGAACAGCTCCTCCAGCAGGTACGGCGCGGTGATCACCGTGGGCCCCGCGTCGAAGGTGAAGCCGTCCTGGCGGAACACGCGCGCCCGCCCGCCGGGCTGGTCCAGCGCCTCCAGCACGGTCACGCGGTACCCCATGGCGCGCAGCCGCACGGCCGCCGCCAGCCCGCCGAACCCGCTCCCGATCACGACCGCCGTCTCGCTCATCGGCTCTCTTGTGCGAGGATTTCCATCTTCCGGAACCACGTCATCGACAGGTTCAGCTGCGTCGGCCTCGACTGCTCGAACCGCATGGCCTGGGCGTGTTCGGCGCCGGGGCGCCGAACCGGGCTGCGCGCGCCGTAGGGCACGATACCGCCGTGCCCAACGGCGCCGGGCCCCCGCCGCGCCACCCATCCGCGCGTTCCCGCGGCTCGAGATGCGCGCGCGGCGGCGTCCCGGCCCTCCGGGCGCGCATCCCTCACGCAATTCCCTGCGCCACCGCCCGTGCGGGGAGAGTGCCGCGCACCCCCCGTCCGAGTCCACACCGCGCCCCCGCCCGCGCCGACGGATGTTCGCGTCGTAATCGCCGCGGATCCATCCTGCCCCGCGCATCCCGCGCCCACGTGATCCCTCACCCCGACGCACCGCACTCGCCCCCGCGTCCCCCCTTCTCCTGCAGTTCGGGAGAAGGGGCCGGGGGATGAGGGTCCCTCTCCCGCGGCACCGATCCCGCGTCACCCGCCGCGGTCCGTTCACGCGGCTCACCCTGGATCGTCCCCGCGGCTTCACGGCTGCCGGACGACGCAAGGTGATGCCGTCCCGCGCCTGTCCAGCCTTTGTCAAGGTATCCGCGTCCACTCTGCTTGACAAGGTTTGTACAAGGTTGTAGGCTTGGAAGACGCCACACAACGGTGAGATCCGGAATCGGGCGGGCCGGCGTATCACCCCGGCGGGCGAGCGCAAAGGGTACGCCCGCGGCCACCCCGCCGGATCTGCGGGACCCCCAGGCACGGGCGCCGGATCGCTCGTGGAGGAGACCAGGCGCGTGACGTTCATGCAGCAGGCGAGGGGCGGGGCGGGGGAGCGGGGATCGTGGATCGCGCTCTGGGTGCTGTACGCGTTCACGGCCATGGCGGTGGCGGGGTTCGCCAGCTTCGGCACGCACCCGCAGCTGCTGGCGCGCTACCCGTCGGCGGCGGGGTTCTACGGCATCGCCTTCCTCTTCTTCTCCCGCGCGCAGATCCTGCTGGCCGGCGCGGCGCTGGCGGTGTTCCTCACGGCGCACGCGCGCGGGCGCTGGCTCGGCGCCTTCGCGGCGCTCTACCTGATCAGCCTGTGCAGCGAGCTGGCGGGCACCACCGTCGGCCTCCCCTTCGGCCCCTACGCCTACACCACGGCGCTGGGGCCGCGCTGGTTCGCGCACGTGCCGCTGCTGATCCCGCTCAGCTGGTTCTTCATGGCGGTGCCGAGCTACGCGCTGGCCCGCATCCTCCTCCCCAGCGGGCACCGCACCTGGGAGCGAGTGCTCCTCGCCTCGTTCCTGCTCGCCAGCTGGGACCTGAGCCTGGACCCGGCCATGAGCCACGCCACGCGCTACTGGGAGTGGGGCTCGGCGGGGCCGTACTACGGGATGCCGCTGCTCAACCTGTTCGGCTGGTACGTCACCGGCCTGGCGCTGATGGGCGCGCTCGCCGCGCTACGGGCCGACGAGTGGGTCGCGCGGCTGCCGTCGCGCTGGCTGGCCGGCTTCTACGCGGCCAACCTGCTCCTTCCGCTGGGGATGATCCTGGCGCGCGGCCTGTGGCCCGCCGCGCTCGCCACCCTGGCCGCGCTCGCCTTCGCCGTGGGGCTCGCGAAGCTGCGCGCGCCGCGCCGCCCGCGCCCCATCGCCGCGGAGGCCGCCGCGTGACCGCGCCGCTCGTGGGCGCTCCATCGTCCGGCGCGATGCCGGATGCGCTGGCCGCCACGCGCGGCGAGGTGCGCGCGGCGCTCCTCCCGCTGCTGGCGGAGTGCGGCGGCATCCCGCCGATCGACCTGCGCGGCCAGCTGATCCGGCCGCTCGCGGCGCAGGCGTCGGCGCTCGCGCTGGGGGTGGGCGGCGATGCGCGCGCCTGCCGCGGCGCGCTGGCGGTGCAGCTGGCGCACGAGGCGTCGCTGGTGCACGACGACATCGTGGACCGCGCCGCCACCCGCCGCGGCGAGACCACGCTCGTGGCCGCGAAAGGCGTGGGCGCGGCGCTGGTGGCGGGCGACCACCTCCTCTCCTGGGCATACCGGCTGGCCGCGCGCACCGGCTCGCTCGTCTTCGCCGAGCTCTTCGCCCACTCCGTCGAAGCGACCATCGCGGGCGAGATCGCGCAGGGGCGGGCGACCGGCCGCGTGCTCGCGCCCGCGGAGTACGAGCGCATCGCGCTGGACAAGGCGGGCGCGCTGCTGGGGTGCGCGCTCGCCGCCGCGCCCGCCGTGCTCGGCCGCGACAACGTGCGCGAGTTCCACGACCTGGGCCGCGCGCTGGGCCTTCTCTACCAGCGGCTGGACGACCTGCTGGACTACTGCCCCGCGACCGAGACGGGAAAGCCCGCGCTGGGCGACTACGCGCAGCGCCGCTGGACCTGGGTGCTGGAGGAAGTCCCCGGCGCCGCCTTCGGCCGCCCGGCCGACGAGATCGCGGCCGCGCTGCACGGCGCGGGGCTCGACGGCACGCCGCTGCGCCGCCTGCTGGCGCGGCTCGACGCCGGCTTCGCCGCGTTCGACGCCGCGCGCGCCGCGCTCCTCCCCGGCGACACCCTCCTCGCCGCGCTCGCCGCCGACTGGCGCGCCCGCGCGCACGCCGCCGTCCGCCGCGAGGAAGAGGCGCGCGCCCTCGCCGCCATCCCCATCATCCCGAAGACCCGGCCCAGCCGCCGCATCCGCGAGCGCGTGCCGGCGGGCGCGGAGCTGGCGGGGTACTTCTCGGCCAACAGCCGCTCCTTCTCCTTCGCGGCGCGCTTCTTCCCGCCGCGGGCCGCGCAGAAGGTCGCCCGCGTCTACGCCTACTGCCGCGTGACCGACGACCTGGTGGACCGCGCCGACGACCTGGGCGCCGCGGAGCGCGAGGAGGTGCTGGACGAGTGGATCGCCCTCTCGCGCCGCGCGTATGGCGGCGAGCGGACGGGGGTGGAGCTGGTGGATGGGGTGATGGGGGAGATGGCATCCGCCGGGGTGCCGTTCGCGTACGCGGCGGAGCTGGGCGAGGGGATGCGGATGGACCTGCGGCGGGAGACGTATCCCACCGCCGCCGCGCTGCGCGTGTACACCTACCGCGTGGCCGGCGTGGTGGGGATGTGGCTCACCGAGCTGTTCGGCGTGCGCGACGCGGCCACGCTGCAGCGCGCCGGGGCGATGGGGCACGCCATGCAGCTCACCAACATCCTCCGCGACGTGGGCGAGGACGGCCGCGCCGGCCGCATCTACCTCCCGGCCGACCTGATGGCGCGCCACGGCATCACCCCCGACGCGCTCCTCTCGATGTGCCGCGGCGAAGCCGGCATTCCCGCCGCCTACGGGCAGCTGCTGGAAGCGCTGATGCGCGACGCCGACGAATCGTATGCGCGGGCGTTCGAGGCGGTGCCGCGGCTCCCGGCGTTCTTCCAGCGCCCGGTGGCCGTGGCGGCGCACGTCTACCGCGGCATCCACGCCGAGATCCGGCGCAACGGCCACGACAACCTGCGCCTGCGGGCCCATACCGGCGCCGCCACCAAGGCGATGCTGGCCACGCGTGCCCTCTGGGAGCTCCGCGCCGCCCGCCGGCGCGCGTCCCCGCTCGCCGAGTCCGCCTCCGTCACCCTCGCCGCCGGCGGAGGCGCGCTGCCGTGACGCGCCGGCGTCGGCTCGTGGCGTGCGCCGGGACGCCGGGCGCCGCGGCCGGCGACGTCGATGCGGCGTCGTGCGCGCCCGGTCCCCGTGCGTGTCCTCCTGAGGGCGGCCACGCGGAAGCCGCGTCCGCCATCCAGCCTGCAGGCCGAAGGATCTATAACCCGTTGCCGCGACAGACCTTCGGACGCGCCTCGAAGAGACTTGCCGAGGGTGCAGCTGAGGTGATTTTGGCGTTGCGTCGGCGGGTTGAAACCCGCCGCTGGACGATCGGCAAGTCCGCCTTCGCGGACTGCGGCGTCGGCATTCGTGCATCATCCCAACCTCACCGCACCCGCAGGCTGACCGCGCTCGCCCGGACGTCCGCGCTCGCCGCCGCCCTCCTCGCCGCCACGGCCCCCGTGCCGCGCGCCGAGGCCGCGGCCCCCCCGGCGCCGGTAGTCCGCGCAGGCGGACTTCGTGTGGTCGTTGCAGCGAATTCATTCGCCCCGTCCGAAGCAGGATCCGCGGCTGCGTACCAGGCCGGCTCGACGCACCCGCACCATCCGCCTCGCGGGCAGCCCGGCTCCCCCTCGACCGCCGATTCCGTGGACGAACGCGTGAACCTGGAGGCCCTGCGGTCGCTCTACCTGGCCTCCGTGCGCGACGAGCACTCGATCGCGAAGGGGCTGGCCGAGATCGACCGCGTCCGCGCCAGCACCCACGCGCAGCCGGGGAGCCCGCTCGACGCGACGCTCGCCGCCTACGCCGGCGCGCTGGTGACGCTGCGCGCGAAACATGCGTTCTGGCCCGCGCAGAAGCTGCGCTACCTGCGCGAGGGGCTGGCCATCCTCGACCGCACCATCGCCAGCCATCCGGATCACGCCGAGGCGCGTTATCTTCGGCTGATGAGCTGCTACTACCTTCCCGGCATCCTGGGCCGCTCCGGCAGCGTCCGCGCCGATTTCGCGGCGCTGGCGCGGCTCCTTCCGGGCGTGCGCGAGCAGTATCCGCCGCAGCTGTACGATGCCATCACCCGCTTCGTGGTGGAGCGCGGCCGGCTTCCGGCCGAGCAGCGGCGCGCGCTCGAAGACACGCTCCCCGCGGGGTGATGCGCAGCCGCTTCTCGCCGCTGGCGCTGGCGGCCTTCGAGGCGTTCTTCCGCCCGTGGCAGCGCCGCCGGCTGAACGGCATCCGCATCACCGGCCTGCCGCGCGCGCTTCCGGCGGATCTGCCGCTGGTCCTGGCGGCGAACCACGTCAGCTGGTGGGACACCTTCACCCTGCGCGAGGTGCACCGCCACCTTCGCCCGCGCGGTCCGGTGTACACGCTCGCCAGCGAGGCGGAGCTCCAGCACCTGCCGTACTTCCGCCTCACCGGCGCATTCGGCGTCGATCCGGAGAGCCGCGCCTCGGTGCTCGCCGCCGTCCGCTTCATCCGCGGCCAGGCGCGCGAGCGGCCGGATTCGACGCTGATCTTCTTTCCGCAGGGGCGGCTGTGGCCCAGCCACCGGCGCCCGCTCGGCTTTCAGCGCGGGATCGAGGCGTTCGTGCGAACGCTGTCGCCCTGCGTGGTGCTGCCGATGGCGGTGCACCACGAGCCCGGCACCGCCCCCGCGCCCACCGTCTACGTCAGCTGCGGCGCGCCGCTCCACGTCACCCGCGCGCTCGATGCCGCCTTGCTCGAGGCGGTGATCGAAGCCGAGATCAATGCGATCCTCGACTTCCTCTCGCTGCACGGGGAAGATTCGCCGCGCCGCTGGCCCTCGATCCACGAGCGGCTGCACGCGCCCGCCGCCAGCCTCCCCGTCGCCGAGCCGGCGGCGCCGCGATGAGCGCCGTCCTGGCGGTGCTCGATGCCGTCTCCGCCGCGCTGCTGCTGGCGATGCTGTGCGTGGCGATCGCGAACCTGCTCGCCGCGCCACGGCTCGGCGGGGCGGGGGAGACGGGCGACGGGCCGCTCGTGAGCGTCCTCGTCCCCGCCCGCGACGAGGCGGCGAACCTGCGCGCCAACCTTCCCGCGCTCCTGGCCAGCGACCATCCGCGCCTGGAGATCGTGGTGCTGGACGACCGCTCGGGAGACGGGACCGCGTCCATCGCCGAGGCGTTCGCGCGCGATCATCCCGCGCGGCTCCGGTCGATGCGGGGCGAGGCGCTGCCGGATGGGTGGCTGGGGAAGAACTGGGCGTGCGCCCAGCTGGCGCGGGAGGCCCGCGGCGACATCCTCCTCTTCTGCGATGCGGACGTGACCGCCGGGCCACGCGCCGTGAGCCGCACGGCCGCCCTGATGCGCCGCCACGCCGCGGGCGTGGCGACGGCGATGCCGCGCCACCATCTCGGCACGTGGGCCGAGGCCGCGGTGGTGCCGCTGATCGCGCAGCTGCCCGTGGCGGCCACGCTCCCGCTGGCGCTGGTGCCGCGCACCGCCGCGCCGTCGCTGTCGATGGCGAACGGCCAGTGGCTCGCCTTCACCCGCGAGGCGTACGACCGCATCGGCGGCCACGCGGCCGTGCGCGGCGAAGTGCTGGAAGACGTGCACCTGGGCCGCGCCGCCAAGCGCGCCGGCCTCCGCCTGGTCGCCGCCGTGGCGCCGGCGGACCTCTCCGTGCGGATGTACGGCGGCTGGGCGGAGGTGCGCCGCGGCTTCGGCAAGAACGTCTACGCGCTCCTCGGCGGCCGGCCGGGACCGTTCGCGGCGGGCGTGCTCATCTTTCTGCTGGTTGCGGTGTATCCATGGCTTGCCGTGGTGCGCCACGCGCCGCTGCTGATCGCGAGCCTGGGGATGCTGGTCGCGCTGCGGATCGCCGCCGCGCTGCTCTTCCGCCACGACGCGCGCACGGTGCTGCTGCACCCGCTCGGCGCGGCGATGGCGCTGGCGATCGCGTTCGCATCGTACCGCACCCGCGGCCGGGTGGAGTGGCGCGGCCGCACCGTCAGCATCGACGCAGCACGGGCGATCGACGGCGTACGCACGGGATGATGGGTGGAGCGCCGGCGGCCGTGGGGCCCTCACCCTGGCGGGCCGGCGTCCCGCCGGACCCGGCCAGCCTGTCCCTCTCCCAAAACAGCCTGGGAGAGGGACCAGGGCTCGCTCCGCTCGCGGCAGCCCCTGGCGCGACCCTGGATTCCAGTGCCGCGCGCCATCACCGCGGCCGCGCCAGCGCGGGTAGTCCGCGAAGGCGGACTTCGTGTAGTCGTTGCCGCGAATTCATTCGCCCGGTGCGCCGTTCGCCTACGCCCGCACCGCCGCCATCGACGACGTGTCCGCCATCGACGGTGTGCGCACGGGATGATGGTTGGAGCGCCGGCGGCCGTGGGGCCCTCACCCTGGCGGGCCGG
>Ga0247773_1000387_pt1 | contig 19380 bp, 18 predicted proteins | sample UWRJL092311B6_FD_179934 | JGI IMG/M metagenome (GOLD analysis project Ga0247773, IMG submission 179934) | Plant litter microbial communities from Arlington Agricultural Research Station in Wisconsin, United States - UWRJ-L092-311B-6 | ecosystem: Environmental > Terrestrial > Plant litter >...
GTTCATCCCGTAGAAGGGGATGGCGAGGTCCAGGTAGAAGTTGGAGCGGTTGTCCAGCACGCCCTTGCGGATGCCGTCGAACACGGAGATGTCGAGCCCGCCCGGCCACTGCTCGGTGGAGACCATGACCGGCGGCACGGCGCCGATCAGCACCACCTTGGCCACCCGCCCGGTGCCGTGCCGGCCGATGTAGCGCGCCACCTCGCCGCCGCCGGTGGAGTGCCCCACCAGGATGGCGTCCTTCAGCTCCAGCGCGTCGATCACGGCCGCCAGGTCGTCGGCGTAGGTGTCCATGTCGTTGCCGTGGCCCGGCTGGTCCGACCGGCCGTGGCCGCGGCGGTCGTGCGCGATCACGCGGAAGCCGTTCTGCAGCATGAACAGCATCTGCCCGTCCCACGCGTCGCCGCAGAGCGGCCAGCCGTGCGAGAACACCACCGGCTGCCCGGTGCCCCAGTCCTTGTAGTAGATCCGGGTGCCATCCTTCGTGGTCACGAAGCTCATCCGATTGCCTTTCCTGGCGGGGGGTGTGTAGCGTGAGGGAGGTGCACCATAGAGAGGGCCGCGCCCATCGGCAAGACGAAGAGATTCCGACTTTCTCCGCTCGTTACCTGCCAGTTACGATGCGCCTTTCCCGTAAGACATGCATTGGGAGGATGCGAGGTTACATCGCTCGAGGGACCTTCGATTTTGTTCATTCTCGGAGCATTGAAAAAATCTATTTGTTTGGAGGAGGATCCGCGTGCCCGACCCGGCACCCGCTCGCGGCTGATCGACCCGGGTGCGGAGACGATGGAGAAACGTGAGCCTTGCGCGGGGTGAAACTGGATCTGATTATTAGGCGTACGTCTAATAGACGATCGTCTAACGAACGGCGATCGTCGCCGAAGCGAACCGGGAGCCGGATGCTGGACGCCACGCTGCGCGCGCTGGGAGACCCCACGCGCCGGGAGATCCTGAAGGCGCTGCGCGGGGGAGACCTGACCGCGGGCGAGATCGCGGCGCGCTTCCCGATGACCGCCGCGTCCGTCTCGCATCACCTGTCGGTGCTGAAGGAGGCGGGGCTGGTGACGGTGGAGCGCAACGGCCGCAACCTGATCTACACGCTCGAGACCACCGTCTTCCAGGAGTTCCTGCAGGAGATGATGGGCTTTTTCGGCAAGGAGACCGAGGGATGAGAAGCCGCTGGACGGCCGCCGTCGTGCTCGCGGCCACGTGGGTGCTGTCGCTGGTGATCTACCTGCGCGCGCCCGCGCGCATGCCCACGCACTGGAACGCGCGCGGCGAGATCGACGCCTGGGGCTCGCCGGCCACCACGTTCATCCTCCCCTTCGTGGCGACGATGGTGCTGGTGTCGCTGCCGGTGCTGCCGCGGCTGGACCCGCGCCGCGCCAACTGGGCGAAGTTCCAGGGCGAGGTGCGGGTGATCATCAACGTGCTGGTGATGTTCCTGGCGTGGATGGAGCTCTCCACCTTCGGCAGCTATGTGTTCGGCTGGAAGATCGACGAGGGACGCGGCACGCTGGCGGCCATGGGCGTGCTGCTGATGGTGATCGGCAACTACCTGCCGCGCATCCGCTCCAACTGGTGGATGGGGATCCGCACTCCGTGGACGCTCACCAGCGACCACGTGTGGCGCGAGACGCATCGGCTGGGCGGGCGCACCTTCGTGGGCGCCGGGATGGTGAGCGTGCTCGCGGGGGTGGCGCTGCCGATGGAGCCGGGGGTGTGGGTGGCGATGGCGGCGGTGGGGCTTGGCGCCCTGGCGCCCGTCATCTACAGCTACGTCGTCTGGCGGCGCGAGGCCACCGCCGGGCGCTGAGGGTCCTGGACGGATCCACCTTTCAACGGAATGGGATGAGGGGATGAAGAGCATACGAGGGGCGCTGCGGATCGCGCTGGCGCTGGCCGCGATCCCCGCCGCGGCGCGGGCGCAGGAGGGCGGCGACACCGGCGCGTTCGTGATCCGCCGCGGGAGCGACACCCTCGCGGTGGAACGCTTCCGCCGCTCGGCGGGCGAGGTGAGCGGCGAGCTGGGGGTGAAGAGCGCCGTGCGCCTCGTCTACTCGCTGCGCACGGGCGCGGCGCGGACGGTGACGGCGATGGAGCTGCGCGCCTGGGCGCCCGGCGCGGCCGACACCATGCCGCCGCTGCAGCACGTCACCGTGAGCTGGGCCGGCGACAGCGCGGTGGTGGCCATCGAGGGGGGCGGGCAGCGCATGGCGCAGACGGTGAAGGGCGCGGCCGGCGCCTTCCCGATCGTGAACCCCTCGGCCGTGGTGATCGAGCAGGTGCTGATGCGCGCGCGGCAGATGGGCGCCGACAGCGTCACCGTTCCCGTGTTCGTGATCGGCACCACGCGGGTGGTGCAATCCACCGTGGTCTTCCACGGCGACAGCGCCACGATGGCGATCGGGCCCATCGTCCACGCCGCGGTGGACCGCGCGGGGCGGCTGCTGGGAGCAACGATCCCGTCGCAGAACCTGGCGATCACGCGGGTGGCGAGCGTCGCGCCGGCGATGGCGGCACCGGACTACGCGGCCCCGGCGGGGGCGCCGTACACGGCGCGGGATGTTCGCGTGCCGAACCCGGCCGGGCACCGGCTGGCGGGAACGCTCACGCTCCCCACCGGCAGCCGCGGCCGCGTGCCCGCCGTGATCACCATCACCGGGAGCGGCGCGCAGGACCGCGACGAGGCGATCCCCGGCGTTGCCGGCTATCGCCCCTTCCGGCAGGTGGCCGACACGCTGGGCCGCCGCGGCATCGCCGTGCTGCGGATGGACGACCGCGGCTTCGGCGCCAGCGAGGGGAACGGCGCCACCGCCACCACGCGCGACTTCGCCACCGACATCGCGGCGGCGGTCGCGTACCTGCGCACGCGGCCGGAGATCGACCCCGACCGCATCGCCCTGGTGGGCCACAGCGAGGGCGGGATCATCGCGCCGATCGTCGCGGCCGACGATCCGCGGATCCGCGCGGTGGTGCTGATGGCGGGTACGTCGCGCAGCGGCCGGCGCATCCTGGAGTACCAGATCCGCTACCCGCTCGACCGCGACAGCTCGCTCACGGCCACGCAGCGCGACTCGGCGTACCGCGCCGGGTGGGCCGAGGTGGATTCGCTCGGCGCGCGGATGCCGTGGCTCACCTACTTCATCGGCTACGATCCGCTCCCCGCCGCCCGCCGCGTGCGCCAGCCCGTGCTGATCCTGCAGGGCGAGACCGATCGCCAGGTGACCGCCGACCAGGCGCGCGAGCTGGAGACGGCGATCCGCGCCGCCGGGAACCGCGACGTGACGCTGCGCGTCTTTCCGCGGATGAACCACCTGTTCATCCACGACCCGGACGGGATGCCCGCCGGCTACGCCGCCCTCCCCAACCGCCGCGTGGAGCCCGACGTCCTCGGCGCCCTCGCCGACTGGCTGGCGCTGAAGCTTCGGTAGATGTGGCACCACGCGTCAGGGAAAGTGCCCGCCGAGCCAGCGTGACAGCAGCGCGCCGATCAGCGGACCGCTCATCCACTTGATCGTACGCCAGATACGGCTCTCCCGCGCGGCCTCCGCCGGCTGGCCGCTGCGCCGGAAGTGGAGGAGCGAGAACTCGGTATCGACCCGCTCCGGATTCGGGTCGCGCGGCGGCTGATCGGGCAGCTTCTCCATGGAGCCTCGTAGAACGTTCAAGGGCACACTCCCGGCAATCGGAAGTGTGCCCTCTCGCGTTCACGCCAACGTCAACTACGCTAATGCCGCCGTGTTGTACACGCCTAGCGGCAAAAAACTACGCTACGTTTGAGACAGCGTTTGCAAGGCGAAGCACGGAAGGTGTTTGCGGGAGCGAACCGCGATTCCTGCTCTTTCGCCCTTAACAAGATTCTAATGAAAAGAGTCGGTAATCCGTCGAGGTAAACAATGCCGAAATGCAGGAGTGATAAAAGTGCTCTTCCGCGGTCGCGTCATGTCTCTGACCGTGATCTTCGATGATCACTTCCCTACGACTCGCCCTGGCACGGATCGCGCGCGGCCCGTCCGCCATCAACGAAGGCGGATCGACGAGAACCAGGGGAGGGGACGATGGCGAAGTGCGAGGTGTGCGGGAACGACTACTACCTGGCGTTCGAGGTGATCGCGGCGGGGAACCGGCACGTGTTCGACAGCTTCGAGTGCGCCATCCACAAGCTGGCGCCCGTGTGCGCGCACTGCGGCGTGAAGGTGATCGGCCACGGCGTGGAGGGGAAGAACGAGATCTTCTGCTGCGCCAACTGCGCGCGCCAGGCCGGCGTAAGCGGCGTGGCCGACCAGGCGGAGGAGCGCGCGAGGGAGGGCTAGCCCGCCGGCTCGTCGCGGCGGTCGGGGAGGGGGGTGAAGCGGAGCGGGCGGCGGGGGAGGAGCCAGACCAGCGCCGCCAGCGCGTACACCGGCCGCGTGACGTCGAGAATGGCGGGGACCACCAGGAGGCCGCCCCAGAGCGCCAGGAACCCCGCCGCCCGGGCGCGCACCCGCCGCACGGCGGCCACGTGCGCCTTCCGCTCGGCCATGGTGGTCAGGTCGCCGTGGCGGATGCTGACCTCCACCATCCCGTCCACCGCCGTCTTCTCGGCCGCGGCGATGCCCAGGCGCAGCACCGTGCGCGCGAGGCGGTACACCAGCGCGGCGGCGCCCACCAGCGCGAGGATCCCGACGAGCGGGTTGGAGAGGATGGATTCGAGCGTCACGCCACCATTTTCGCCCGCCCCGCGCGCCCGCGCAACCGCCCGCGCGAACGCTGCCGGCGATCCGCGACCACGAACGAAAGCGGGCCCGGCGCATGTCGCCGGGCCCGTCTCCTTTCGTGCATCCTGCGGGACTCTGCCGGAGTTCCGTGCCGCTAGATGCGCTTGCCGATGTCCAGCACCTCGGTGACCACGGGGTGCCGGCCCCAGCGCTCGGCCTCGGCGCAGCTGTCCACGTACAGGTCGATCTTGTTGCCGCGGATGGCGCCGCCCGTGTCCATGATCACGAAGATGCCGATCAGCTCGCCGCTCGGGCGGCTCACGCGCACCACCGAGCCCAGGGGGAGCACGCCGGGGTCGCCCGCCGCCATCCCGTCGCGGGTGCGGACGCCGGTGCGCATGTGGCCCTTGAGGCAGTACATGGTGCTGCTCATCTCGATCCGCCGCGACACCGGGAACGCCGCGGCGGCGGCCGTCGCAGCGGCGGCCGACTCGCGCTCGCGGATGCGCCGGTCCATCTCCTCGGCCGTGGGGCCGCGGAGGGCGACGGTCGCCTGGGCATCGAGCTGGGTGAGCGAGGCGGGGCGCGCGTTCCGCGCGAGAGACTGCGAGTCCTGCGGCTGGTCCTGCCGTGGAAGCGTGGCGGCGGACGCGGTCGCCACCAGCGATGCCGGGGCGGCATGCGGATCGAGCGGAGCGCTGCCCACGCGGGGCGCGCACGCCCACTCGCCCAGCGCCACGGCGGCCAGCACGAGCGCCAGCGCCGGGGTGACCATCTTCGCGGGAGCCAACCGTCTTCGGCGTGGCCGGTCCGCGTTGTATACGACGCGATGATCCATTCGTCCCCTCCGGGAACAGGTGTTGGACGCTCCGCCGTCGTCGCCCGGAAACCGTCCGGGCCAACGGCGTGCCTTCCCATGTCTGAGCCGGCAGAGTGCCCCCCGCCCGACGCGTGCTCGCGTCGTACGGCCTTCGCGTAAACAGGCGAGGAACGGGGGCAACATAGGCCGGAAATCCACACTCCGCAATACTGTTACATCCAAATGGCCCATCTGCAACGACTTAGGACCGCCTCGGGAGACGAGTCGAGCACGATTCCTGCTCAACGGGTCTGCTCGATCGCACTCAACACCAACGGAGGCAACGAGATGCGCAAGAAGGCGATGCGAATGGCGAAGCGGGCGGGGCTGACGTTCCTGGCGGTGGAGGGGCTGCAGGCGGCCGCGCTGGCGGGCGTCGCGCGCTACGCCGGCCGCAAGCTGAGCGGCCGCCAGAACCGCATGCTCCGCCTCACCGGGCAGGGGCTGACGCTGGCGGCCAGCGTGATCCCCGTCGCCGGCTACATGCGCCGCCGCTTCATCTGACGCGGCGCGCACCGGCGGACGCTCGAGCCGGCCAGGACGGAACGCACGATGCCTCCCGCGCTCGCGGGAGGCATCGTGCGTTCATGGACGGCCCGGCCCGCGGATCGCTCCGCTCGTCAGGGCGCGGTGGCCTGGTCGTCGAAGCGGACCATGCGGGCCACCGCCGGCTTTCCGTGGCAGTCCACGTAGAAGAGCATGTAGTAGGCGGGCGGCAGGTTGGCCCGGCGCGCGTCGGGCGTGCGGAACACCACCTCGTCGCGCGAGATGGCCGTGATCGGCAGCTGGTAGAACTGCTGCCCGTTCTGCCACCCGTGCGTGGCCGACGACAGCTTGTCGAGCACCAGCGAGGCCTGCTGCCCCGGCCCGCACGAGGTGGGGAGGCCCGAGAGGCGCACCCGGTACTCGCTGTCGCTGTGCAGCAGGTTGAACGTCTTCCCCCCGATCACCGCCTGCGGCTGGTAGCCGGCCGGCGCGCGGACCGGGGCGATGGAGGTGATGGCCGCGCGGCGGGTGGAGTCGATGAACATGTACGGCGGGTTGTAGATCTCGGCGACCCAGTCTTCCGTGGGCGTGGTGAGCTGTCCCTTCTGCCCGCGCGCCATCGGCCCGTCGCCGAAGAAGTACATGTCCACGTCCACCTTCCCCAGGTCGGGCTTGGGCTGCCCGCCCGCGGGCATCGACGCGGAGTCCGCGCCGCCGCGCACGGTGGCGCGTGCCGAGTTGCCGCCCGAGATCAGCACCCGGCCGTCGGGAAGGAGGAGCGCATTGTTGTGGTACAGCCGCGGCTCCACCCCCTCGCTCATCCGCCGCTTGTCGTACCCGGTGAAGCGCCCCCCGCTGAAGCGCGGCGTCAGCAGCAGCGGGTAGAACACCGGGCCGTAGAAGTCGTAGTTGCCGCCGTTGATCACCAGCACCTGCCGCGTGGGGAGGATCACGGCGTAGTGCATGGTGCGGTCGTCCTGCGGCGTGGTGCCCAGGAAGTTCTCCTCGTACGTCCAGTGCCCGCCGCCGCGCTCGGTGGAAGACGCGATGAACTCCTCGCGCTTGCGGCTCCCCAGCCCGCCGGCGAAGTGCGTGGGCGCGTTGTTGTCGACCGCCGTCGCGTTCATGGGGAGCAGCGTTCCCGGCGAGGTGGGCTGCCCGCCCAGCAGGGTGATGTTCCCCGAGTTCGGGTCCAGGTAGGTGGTGCCGTACGACGAGATGGTGTCGGGGCGCTCGGGGCCGCGCTGGAAGGCGAGGGTGGGGCGGTCGGCGGTGCCGCCCACGGTGGCCCAGTAGGTGTGCGTGGTGCGCCGCATGAAGGCGGTGCTGGCCGTGCGCAGGCTCACCCAGTCGCCCTCGCGCGTCAGGTAGATGCGCCCGTCGGGCATCAGGTAGTTCTCGGGATACAGCTTGAACGCGTCGCGCTGGTAGGCGCGCATGCAGCGCGCGTCGCACACCACGTCGCTGTCGGGAACGAAATTCGGGTTGATGACGGTGTTGAACGGGCTGTCGCTCAGGTTCTGCACGTCGACGGAGCGCCACGCCGCCTGCGGGTTGCGGCGGTCGAAGCGCGACGGATCGAAGAAATCGACCGTGTGGTTGATCTCGAACTCGTACATCGTGGGATAGCCGTGGTCGAAGCCGACGAAGCCGCTGAACACCGCCATCCGCCCGTCGAGCAGCGGAACGATGCTGGCGTACCAGCGCCCGCGCGGCATGAAGCCGGAGAAGATCCACGGGTCGTGCGCCTGGTCGGGCATGCGTCGCCAGTCGAAGCGCCGCCAGTCGATCGACTGTTCCTTGCGCCAGTCGAAGATCCAGGTGGAGTTGTTGCCGGTGCGGAAGGGATAGTAGTACTGCGTGCCCCCGGTGAAGAGGACGTTCCCGTCGCGCAGGTGCAGGTGGCCGGTGCAGAACAGGTCGCTGGGCGCGAACTGCCCGGCGCTGTCCGGATCCGGCACCGGCACGGGGTGAGGGATGCGGTAGAAGGTGTTCCGCTCGGGGTCGTACACGCCCACGTTGTTCACCAGCTGGTAGTACTTCGGCAGGCTGTCGTTCGCGAACGGGTTCCCGTTGCGGTTGAACACCCCCATCCCCGCGGGGGGGGTGGCGGTGTCCGGATAGGCGTGCACGGGGGCGTGGTTCCGCCAGCTGCTCCCGCTGGCCCACAGCACCTTTCCGGACGGCAGGAGCACGGCGTGCACCGTCTGCATCCCCAGCACCCGCGAGACGGCCGCGCCGTCGGCCTCGGGGATCACCGTCTCCCATCGCCCATAGACCGCCGGGTTGGGAGTGAGCGGCGGCGTGCTGCCGCGCGCGGTCCGGGGCACGCGCTCTTCGTTCTGCGCGTGCAATCCCGGTGAAAATGCCGGCGCGGCCGCCGCCAGCAGGACGAGAGTGGCCGCGATCCGCCGTGCGTGGGAGGGGAGCAGGCGCATGATGCCTTTCACGGGTGGGATGGAGATCGGTCCAACTGCAACGGTTTTCGGGATCAGTTACCACGATAGATTAAAGACATTTTTCTCCAATCACAAGAGCCCGATGAAAGTGGTACGGCGTGCGCGGTGCCTCTCCATCCGGTGGATCCCTCGAAATGAAAAAGCCTCCCACGGGTGGGAGGCTTCGCTCATCGCTCGATGTCCATCATCCGGAGACCGTTCACGGCTCGCTCGCCGGCCGGGATCGGGGCGAGGCGACACGCATCGGAGGGGCGAGCCCTTCCGCGACGGCTCAGTCGCGCGCGGGGTCGAACGCCGAGAGCAGCACCTCGGCGGCCAGGCACAGGACCTCGCGGGCGTTGTCGTAGCTGATGCTGTCGATCGCCTCGTGCAGGGGGAGCCAGATGCACTCGGTGATCCCCTCCTCTTCCTGCGGGCACGTCTCGCCCTCGGGCGATTCGATCAGGTAGAAGTGGCAGTACTTGTGGATCAGCCGGCCCCGGAAGCGGAAGTACCAGTCGATGGTGCGCAACTGCGGGCCCAGGCGCAGCTCGCGGAGGCCGGTCTCCTCCTCCACCTCGCGCAGCGCGGCGTCGGCGGCGGTCTCGGCGCCCTCGAGATGCCCCTTGGGAAAGCCCCAGTGCTGGTAGCGGTCGCGGATCAGCAGCACGTGCGCGGTCCCCTGGCTCCAGCGGTAGATCACCCCGCCGGCGCTGGTCTCCACCACCGGGCGGTCGCCGTTGCCGGGGCCGCCACGCCCGCGCCGCCGCCGGTTAGCCACCGCCCAGCCGCTCCAGGATCTGCACGGCGTTGGTCGCCGCGCCCTTGCGCAGGTTGTCGGCGACCACCCAGAAGTGGAAGGTGCGCGGGAACTCGGGATCGCTGCGCAGGCGCCCCACGAACACCTCGTTGCGCCCGGCGATCTCGTACGGGGTGGGGAAGTGCTGCGGCCCGCCGGCCATCAGGATGCCGGGGAAGACGACCAGCGCGCGGCGGAGCGAATCCAGCGTCAGCTCCTTCTCGGTCTCGGCCGTCACCTGCACCGAGTGCCCCACCTCCACCGGCACGCGCACGCAGGTGGCGGTCACGGGAAGATCGCGAAGGCCGAGGATCTTCCGCGTCTCGGCCATCATCTTCCGCTCCTCGCCCGTCCACCCCTCGTCGTCGAAGTCGCCGATCTGCGGGATCACGTTGCCGGCGATGCGGCGGCTGAAGGGCGACCCCTCCACCGGCGCGCCGAGCTTGGCGGCGGTCAGCCCCTCGCCCGCGAGCTCGCGGCGCAGCGCCTCGCGCCCCGTCTCGCCCGCGCCGCTCACCGACTGGTAGGTGGTGGCGATCACGCGCACGAGCCCCGCCGCGCGCCGCAGCGCCTGCAGCGCCACCACCATCTGGATGGTGGAGCAGTTGGGGTTGGCGATGATCCCCTTCGGCCGGTCGGCGATGTCCTTCGCGTTGACCTCGGGCACCACCAGCGGCACCTGCGGGTCCATGCGGAAGGCCGAGGAGTTGTCGATCACCACGGCGCCCTCGTCGGCCGCGCGCGGCGCCCACTCCTTGCTGCGGTCGCCGCCGGCCGAGAAGAGCGCCACGTCCACCCCGCGGAACACGCCGGGGCGCGGAACCTCCACCGTCACCTCGCGCCCGCCGAAGCGCAGCACCTGCCCCGCCGACCGCTCGGAGGCGAGCACGGTGAGCCTGTCCACCTGCACCCGCCGCTCGGCGAGCACGTCGAGCATGGTGCGCCCCACGGCGCCCGTGGCACCCAGAACCGCTACGTGCATCCTCTATCTCCCGTCCGCCCCGCGAGGTCAGTCGTTCACATCCCCGATGTTGCCGCCCCCGATGCCGATCCGGCGGCGATCACGCGCTCCGGCCCACGCGCGCGGAGATCCACCCCGTGCGAATGCCAGTTTCGTGCACCTCGTCAGGCGGCCGCGGCTTCCTTGCCCAGCTCGAACGCCGCGTGGATCGCCCGCACCGCCTCTTCCTCGCGCTCGCGATCGACCAGCACGGTGATCGAGGTGGACGAGGTGGAGACGCCGTGCACGTCGACGCCGCGGTCCATCAGCGCGCGGTAGGCGCGGGCGTACACGCCGGGGCGGCCGGTCATCCCGTGGCCCACCATGGCGATGCGGCTGAGGCCGCCGTGCGCCCGCACCTCGCCCCCGCCCGGGGCGGCGATCTCGCCGGCGACGCGGCGGGCGGTCTCCACGTCGTCTTCGGCCACGGTGAGCTGCACCTGGGCGCGGCCGTCGCCGTCCCGCGCCTCGAACACCATGTCCACGCTCACGCCGGCGGCGGCGAGCGCCTCCAGCAGCTCGGTCTGCGCGCGCATCCCGGGCTCCAGGCCGCGCACCACCAGCTTGGCCTGCCCGCCCTTGGAGGCGAGCCCCGTCACGTCCCGCAGCACCAGGTCCTCCATCCGCCGCTCCTTGCTGGTGATCAGGGTGCCGCGCCGGCGCCCGTCGTCGTCTTCGATGAAGCTGGAGAGCACGCGGATGTCCACGCCGAACCGGCCGCCGATGTCCACCGCCCGGCCATGCATGACCTGCGCCCCGCTGCTGGCCATCTCCAGCATCTCCTCGTGCGTGATCACGGGGATGATGCGGGCGTCTTCCACGCGCCGCGGGTCGGCGGTGTAGATGCCGTCCACGTCGGTGTAGATCTCGCACTCGTCCGCGCCCAGCCGCGCCGCCAGCGCCACCGCCGTGGTGTCGCTCCCGCCGCGCCCCAGGGTGGTGATCTCCTTCTCGGCCGACACGCCCTGGAAGCCGGCGACGATGGCCACGCACCCCGCGGCCAGCGCGTCGCGGATGCGGTCGCCGCGGATGTCGAGGATGCGGGCGGCGGTGTGGCTGGTGTCGGTGAGGATGGCGGCCTGGCTCCCGGTGAACGAGCGCGCCTCCACCCCCTGCTCGCGGATGGCCATGGTCAGCAGCGCCGACGCGATGCGCTCGCCCGCCGTCAGCAGCATGTCCATCTCGCGCGGGTGCTCGCCCTGCGGCCGGTCGCGCCGGGTGACCAGCTGCGCCAGCGTGGTCAGGTCGTCGGTGGTGTCGCCCATGGCGCTCACCACCACCACCACGTCGTCGCCGCGCCGGCGGGTGGCCGCCACCCGCCGCGCCACGCGCTGGATGCGCTCCGGCGACCCCACCGAGCTCCCCCCGTACTTCTGAACGACGAGCATCCCCATCCACCCGTGAAAAGGACCCCGGGGCGCCCCTTCACGCCCCTCCGCACGAGCGGCGGACCACTCGGCCCGCCGCTCTGGTGTGATCCTACGACGTTTTCCCCGCCGGGGCTACGGTGTCTCGCACGTAAAAGGCGAGAGCGGGTCCAGTCCGAGTGAGCCGGCCGGTTCAGACGGCGGGTTCAGGCGGTGGGTTCAGGCGGCGGGTTGAAACCCGCCGTCTGATCGAAACCCCGAGTCCGCCTTCGCGGACTGCGCCGCGCCACCTTCGTTCGAGGGTGCGCGACTCCACGCCCGCACCCAGCACCCAGCACCCAGCACCCAGCACCCAGCACCCAGCACCCAGCACTCCCGCACCTCGCCCCCAAGCACCGCTCCTAGAAGACCTGCAGCTGCCCGATATACTTCCCGGGGTTCTGCTGGATGTCGGCCATCAGGCGGCGAAGGGTGACGATGGCGCGCTGCGTCTCCTCGTAGAGCGCCGGGTCGGCGATCAGGCGGCCCAGGGTGCCGTTCCCCTCGTTGATCTTCTGCATCGCCTGGTTGAGCGTGGTCATGGCCTGCTGCGCCTGCTGCAGGGTGACCGGCAGCTGCTGCAGGCCGGGCTGCAGCCCCTGCACCGTGGTGTTGAGCGTGTTGGCCGTGCGCCCGAACGCCGCGATGGTGGTGTCCGTCCGCGCCACCAGGCCGGGAACGCCGCCCGCGGCGCTGTTCAGCTGCCGGCTGAAGGCCTCCAGGTTCTCGCTGGCGCGCCGCGCGTTGGTGAGCATGGCCTGCACGTCGCCCTGCGTGAACTGCCCGCGCAGCTGGCGCGCCGTGAGCGAGGCCTCGGCGGTGGCGTTGCGGATGTTGGCGGTCGACTCCAGCACGTTGCTCCCCACCTGGCCGTACAGGCGCGTCTGCTGGTCGATGAAGCCCTTCATCTGCCCGGAGATGTCTTCCACGTTCTCCACCGTGCGGCGGATGTCGAGCGCCGTCTGCTCGGTGAACGCCAGGCCGATCCGGTCCGACAGCACCTGCAGGTTGCCGGCGATGTCGGCCGCCACCGCGGTGAGCTGCGTGATGTCCGGCATCGTCGCTCCGGGAAGCGCGCGCACCCCGGGCATCTGCACGAACTCCAGCGTCTTCCAGGTGGCGCGCGACACGATGGCGGCCTGCCAGTCGCCGAAGAACGACTCGGGCATCACCACCACGCCGGGGTCGCCGGGGAGGATCACGTTGTCGTCCACGTTCAGCGTCACCAGCACGCCGTCGCCGCGGGGCGCCAGCTCGATCTTGGTGACCTTCCCCACCTTCACGCCCCGGTACTTGACCGGGCTCCCCTCGGCCAGCACGCCCACCTCGCTGAACACCGCGGTCAGCGTGCGGTGCGGCGAGCCGAAGGTGGCGCCGCTCAGCCAGATGGAGCCCACCAGCGCCACCACGATGCCGGCCAGCACCACCATCCCCACCAGCGCCTCGTTCTTCATCTTCATGGCAACATCCTTCGGTGCGCGCCCTCAGGGCAGCGGGGTCTCGGCATCGTGCGCCAGGTCCGGCCGCCCCTCCACGAAGCTGCGGACCACCTCGTTGCTGCTGGCGCGGATCTCGTCCGGCGTGCCCACCTCCACCACCCGCCCCTCGTAGAGCATGGCGATGCGGTCGCTGATGGAGTAGGCGCTCTTCATGTCGTGGGTGATGACGAGGCTCGTCACCCCCAGCTCTTTCTTCATCCGCATGATCAGCCGGTCGATGACCGTGGTCGTGACCGGGTCCAGCCCGCTGGTGGGCTCGTCGTACAGCAGGTACTTGGGGCGGTAGGCGATCGCCCGCGCCAGCCCGGCGCGCTTGCGCTGCCCGCCCGAGAGCTCCGCCGGAAAGCGGTTCTCGAAGCCCGACAGGTCCACCAGCGCCAGGCTCTCGGCGGTCCGCTCCTTCATCTGCCCGGCCGAGAGGCCGCCCTTCTTCACCAGCCCCATGGCGATGTTCTCGGCCACGGTCATGCTGTCGAACAGCGCCGCGAACTGGAACACGTAGCCGATGTCCAGCCGTAGCCCGTACAGCCGCTCGCGGTCCAGCCGGGGGACCTCGAGGCCGTCGACGAACACGGTTCCCTGGTCGGGGCGGAGAAGGCCGTTGATGTGCTTGAGCGTGACCGACTTGCCGGCGCCCGAGAAGCCCACCAGCGACACCGTCTCACCCTCTTCCACGTCCAGCGTGAGCCCGCGCAGGATCTTCTTGGGCCCGAACGCCTTGTGGATGTCGCGAAGCTGGATGCTCACTGTTTCAGGATCGTGGCGGCCCAGAAGGCGTCGAGCACCAGGATCAGCATCCCCGCGATCACCACGGCGCGCGTGGTGGCGATCCCCACGCCCTCGGCGCCGCCGCGCGTGTTGAACCCCTGGTAGCAGCCGATCACGGTGATCACGAACCCGAAGGAGAAGCCCTTGATGATCGAGTAGATCAGGTCGAAGTGCCGGTAGAAGAGCCGCGCGCCGCGCAGGAACGTCTGCGGGCTCATGTGCAGCAGGAGCACCGAGGTGACCAGGCCGAAGAAGATGGCCACCACGTTGGCGAAGATCACGATGATGGGGAACATCAGGAACCCCGCCATGATCCGCGGCACCACCAGGTAGGCCACCGGGTCGTACGCCATGGTCTCCAGCGCGTCGATCTGCTCCGACACGCGCATGGTCCCCAGCTCGGCCGCGATGTTGGCGCCGATGCGGCCCGACAGCGCCAGCCCGGTGAGCACCGGCCCCAGCTCCAGCACCATCGTCTTCTCCACCAGCGTGCCCACGAAGTAGAGCGGGATGGCGCCGGTGAAGGTGTAGCTCGCCTGGAGCGCGAGCACGATCCCCGTGAACGCCGCCAGGAACAGCGCGATGGGGAGCGAGTCCACCCCCAGGCGGCGCATCTGCCCCGCCAGCAGCGGCGCCCAGGTGCGCACGTTCCCCATCGCCTTGAAGCTGTCGGCGGTGAAGCGGCTGAAGGTGCCCAGGCCGCCGAACATGCGCAGCGTGGCCGCCCCCAGCGAGGTGAGGCTCCGGTTCAGGTCCATTCGGGCAATGTATGGGGTGCGCGCGCCGGGCCGCCAGAAGTCGAGACGGCGCCGTGATCGAAATGCTGCTTGCAGGAACGCCCGGACCCCGCCGGGCCCGGGCGCGTGGACGCTACGGCCAGGAACGCGCCCGCGGGAACCTCACCCCGCTCCCACCTGGACGCCCCACTCGTGGGGAGCAAAACGGATGCCGGTGAAGAAGCGGCCGAACTCGCCGTAGACCGCGCTGGCCTCGTCGTAGCGCATCTCGGTGACGATGCGCTTGAACTCCAGCGGGTCGCGCGCGAAGAGCGTGACGCCCCATTCCCAGTCGTCCAGCCCCACGCTCCCGGTGATCACCTGGAAGACACGCCCGGCGTAGCGCCGCCCGGTCATCCCGTGCTCGCGCATCAGCCGGCTGCGCTCGCGCACGTCCAGCGCGTACCAGTTCTGCTCCACCGCGCGCCGCTTCGACATCGGGTAGAAGCTCACGTAGCGCATCCCCTCGGGCACCTGCGGGAAGAGGCGGCTGCGCACGTGCGCCGACGCGAGCTCGGCCTCGGCCGCCTGCGCCAGCTTCTGCTTGAACTCCTCGCTCCCCGGCTCCGCCTCCTTGGCCGCGTCGGCCGTGGCGTGGTAGAGCCCGGCCTCGGTCACGGAAAGGTACTCGTAGTCGAGCGTGAGATACTGCGCGAGGGGCGACGACGAGACCTCGCGCTGCACGATGGCGAGCTCGTCGAGCGTCTTGCGGAAGTGGATGAGCATCCAGTCCGCCCCGCCCGCGCCCACCAGCCGCACGGGCTCGCTCCACCCCTCGCCCGCCGAGGCGGAGAGGGTGGCGAAGAGCTGCTCGGCCGCGGCCGCGAACAGCCCCTGCGCGCCGTCGGCGCGCAGGCGGGCCCAGTCGGTGGCGAACATCTGGTGAAGCGCGTACCACCCCTCCAGGGTGGCCGGCGCGATCTGCGAAGCCATGGATCTCTCGTTCCCGCGTTGATTCCGTGCGTGCGTCCCGTCTCGTTCGCCCGATCATCCTCAGTCCCGGTCGATGGCGACAGGGCCGGACGCGTTCGATGCGAATCCTCGTGCGACGATCTCCGGCGCTCGCCGATCGAGAGCTTCATCGCCTCGGCGTGGATCTCGTCCGCATCTCTCCCGGTATGCGTACAACCTAACATCGCCGGCGGGCCGCGGCGACAGACGGGGCGCGGTGTTTCGCACCCTCCGTACTCCCGCCGTACCATGCCCGCGCACCGCCTTGCGGAACCATGGCACTGTGCCTGCTGTATCGAATGTGGCACTGAGCCGCGTTCAGCGTACGAGGCGACGATTTGCTAAGTGCTTGCCAGTTCCGAACTTTGGGACTAGATTTCGAAATCTACGTCCCTGGTTTGCCGGTAACCCGTTACCCCGCAACAGCATGACTGGACTCGGGCTCGAACACCCGCTCATCATTCAGGGCGGCATGGGCGTCGGCGTCTCCAACTGGGTGCTCGCCAAGGCGGTTGCCCTCACGGGGCAGCTCGGCGTGGTTTCGGGCACGTCCATCGACACGGTGCTGGTGCGCAGGCTTCAGGACGGCGACCTGGGCGGCCACATCCGCCGGGCGATGAACCACTTCCCGATGCCGGAGGTGGTGGACGACGTGCTGAAGAAGTACTTCCGCCCCGACGGCTTGGCCGAGGGCGAGCCGTACACCGCCATCCCCATGTACCGCCAGGTGGTGAGCCGGGTGCGCGAGCAGCTGACCATGCTCGCGAGCTTCGTGGAGGTGTGGCTGGCCAAGGAGGGGCACGACGGCAAGGTGGGCGTGAACCTGCTCACCAAGGTGCAGATGCCCAACCTGGCCACGCTCTACGGCGCCATGCTGGCCCGGGTCGACTACGTGCTGATGGGCGCCGGCATTCCCAAGGAGATCCCGGGCGCGCTGGACCGCTTCGCCGCGCACGAGGCCGCCTCCATCAAGTTCGACGTGGAAGGAGCCGGGCGCGACGACCACGACGTGCTGAGCTTCGACCCGCGCGCGCACTTCCCCGAGCAGCCCACGGGGATCAAGCGGCCGTTCTTCTTCCCGATCATCGCCAGCAACTCGCTGGCGACCATGCTGGTGCGCAAGAGCAGCGGCCGCGTGGACGGGTTCATCATCGAGGCGCCGACGGCCGGCGGGCACAACGCCCCGCCGCGGGTGAGCGGCGTGATCAACGAGCGCGGCGAGCCACAGTACGGCGAGCGCGACCTGGTGGACCTGGAGAAGATGAAGGAGCACGGGCTCCCCTTCTACCTGGCCGGGAGCGCGGGGACCCCCGAGAAGCTGGCCGAGGCGCTGGACGCCGGGGCCACGGGGATCCAGGTGGGGACCCTGTTCGCCTATGCCGACGAGAGCGGCGTCCTTCCCGAGCTCAAGGCCGACGTCCTTCGGCAGGCGCAGGACGACAGCATCGACGTGCTGACCGACGGGCGCGCCTCGCCCACGGGCTTCCCGTTCAAGGTGGTGCAGCTGGAGGGGACGGTCAGCAGCCTTCCCGTGTACCAGCAGCGCGAGCGCGTGTGCGACCTGGGCTACCTGCGCCAGGCGTACAAGCGCGCCGACGGCCGCATCGACTATCGCTGCGCCGCCGAGCCGGTGGAGACCTACGTGAAGAAGGGCGGCCTGCGCGAAGACACCGAGGGCCGCAAGTGCCTGTGCAACGCGCTCTTCGCCACCATCGGCCACGCGCAGGCGCGCGACGAGGGGTACCGCGAGGCCCCGCTGATCACCAGCGGCGACGAGCTCAAGAACATCCGCCGCTTCATCGGCAGCGACCGCGCGGGGTACAGCGCGGGCGAGGTGATCGAGTGGCTGATGAGCGGGCTGGACCTGCTCTGCCCCAGCACACGGCAGAAGGCCGGCATCCCCGCCGCCGTGCAGGCCGCGTCGCGTTGACGCACCGGCAGGACCCGAGAGACGACGAAGGGCTCCGCGATCGCGCGGGGCCCTTCGTGTCTTATCCTCCTGATGATGACCTGACTCTTTCGCTCCCACATACATCCGGCGGCTGAAGCCGCAGCAACGACGACGGGAAGCCTCGCAGACAGCGCGAGGCTGTGGGCCTGTGCTGTCGTGTCGCCGTTGAAGCCTCCCGCGGTTTGGGAGGCTTTTCGTTCTTGTTGCCGTGGCTTCAGCCGCCAGGCCCCCCGGCTCGCACCTTCCCGTCCGCCCCGCTTGCGGTGGTTCGTCGTCCGTCGTATATCTATGGCACCTAACGACTTCCATCTATCCAGGCTCGGCGGCTGTCCATTCTCGGACGCGCCCACGCACCTCCTGGCGCGCCGCCGAGCCTCCGCAGAACGCATGTCCTCGATCGACGCCGACATTGCAGCCATCGCGCGGATCAGCGCGGTTCCCACCATCCTCAAGGTGATCAGCGAGACCACGGGGCTGCGCCTGGCGCTGGTCGCGCGCGTGACCGAGGGAACCTGGACCGCGTGCGCGGTGCTGGACCGGATGGATTTCGGCCTCTCGGTGGGGGACAACCTGGAGGTGGCGACCACGTTGTGCAGCGAGGTGCGCGACACGCTGGCGCCCATCATCATCGAGCACGCCAGCGCCGAGCCGGCGTACTGCGATCATCCCACGCCCCGGCTGTACGGGTTCGAGGCGTACATCGCCACGCCGCTCTTCCGCCCCAACGGCGAGTACTTCGGCACCGTCTGCGCGCTGGACTCCGCCCCCAGCACCCTGCGCGACCATAAGACGCTGGCGATGTTCAACCTCTTCGCCGAGATGATCTCGCAGCAGCTGGGGGTGGAGGACGAGCGTGACGCCGAGCGCGCCGCGCTGCTGGACGAGCGCCGCACGGCCGAGCTGCGCGAGCAGTTCATCGCGGTGCTGGGGCACGATCTGCGCAGCCCGCTCTCGTCGGTGGTGACCGGGGCCGACTTCCTGCTCTCGCTGGAGCCCACGGAGACGCAGCGGACCATCCTCGAGCGCATCCTGCGCAGCGGCACGCGGATGACACGGCTGATCGACGACGTGCTGGATTTCGCGCGGGGGCGGCTGGGCGGCGGGATGCCGATCCACCCGATCGAGGTGACGAACCTGGAGCTGGTGGTGCGGCACGTGGCCGCCGAGGTCGCGGCCGCGCACCCCGGGCGCGAGATCCGCGTGTCGTGCGAGGTGCCGGCGACCGCCTGGCTCGACCGCACGCGCATCGGGCAGATGCTGTCGAACCTGGTCGGCAACGCGGTGGAGCACAGCCCCGAATCCGCACCGGTCGACGTGGCCGTGGACGCCACCGACGCGTTTCTGCGCTTCGCCGTGACCAGCCACGGCAACGTGATCCCCGACGAGGTGATGCCGCGCCTGTTCCAGCCGTACGTGCGCGGCACGGGCACCCAGCCGCGCACGGGGCTGGGCCTGGGCCTCTACATCACCTCCGAGATCGCCCGTGCGCACGGCGGCGCCATCCACGTCTCCTCCTCCCAGGAGACCGGCACCACCTTCACCGCGCTCATCCCCCGCACCCTGCCGGAGTGAGCGCGGCGCGTTCGGTGGATGAACAGCGTGCGCGGAGCGGCCACCACCGGGGCCCTCACCCTGGCGGGCCGGCGTCCCGCCGGGCCCGTCCAGCCTGTCCCTCTCCCAAAACAGCCTGGGAGAGGGACCTGGGCTCGCTTCGCTCGCGGCTACGACGATGGTGGCGGTGAGC
>Ga0247773_1000388_pt1 | contig 19312 bp, 10 predicted proteins | sample UWRJL092311B6_FD_179934 | JGI IMG/M metagenome (GOLD analysis project Ga0247773, IMG submission 179934) | Plant litter microbial communities from Arlington Agricultural Research Station in Wisconsin, United States - UWRJ-L092-311B-6 | ecosystem: Environmental > Terrestrial > Plant litter >...
GGCTGGGCGCGCAGGATGGCGAGGTGATCACCCACCCGTGGATCACCAACTCCATCTCGGGCGCGCAGCAGCGCGTGGAGATGCAGAACTTCGAGGCGCGCAAGCGGCTGCTGGACTACGACGACGTGATGAACCAGCAGCGCGAGGTGATCTACGACCTGCGCACCTTCGCCCTGGAAGGCGGCGGCGAGCTGGTGGGCGAGGTGTGGGAGATGATCGAGCGCTCCTTCCCCGCGATCGTCGACGAGTACACCGAGGGGCCGCACGCCGAGGAGTGGGACCTGGCCGGCCTGCGCCAGCGCCTCACGCTCGACTTCTTCCTCACCGCCGACCGCTTCCCCACGCTCGAGGGCGAGGGTGGCGGCACCTTCGGCGACCGCGAGGAGGTGCGCGAGTACGTGCTGGAGCTGGCGCGCGAGGCCTACCACGCCAAGCTCGACCAGTTCGGCGAGGTGAGCGAGCAGGTGCTGCGCTACATCGTGCTCAGCACCATCGACGAGAAGTGGAAGGACCATCTCTACGACCTCGATCACCTGAAGGCGTCGATCGGCTTCCGCGGATGGGGGCAGAAGGACCCGCTGGTGGAGTACAAGGCCGAGGCGTACGACATGTTCGAGGCGCTGATGAAGGAGCTGTACGCCGCCGTGGCCCGCTTCGCACTGCGCGCGCAGATCGCCGTGGAGCCCCCGCCGCCGCCCCCGCCGCCCTTCTTCGGCACGCCCATGCGCGGCGACGAGCCTGTGGAGGCGCTGTACGGCGAGGAGGAGACGCCCGCCCCGATGCCGGCGCCCGAGGCGCAGCCGCCCGCGCGGCCGCGCAGCTCGCTCGGGATCAACCCGTACGCGGCGGTTCCCGCGTCGCAGCGGCAGCTGCGCACCAACCGCGAGGCCGAGGGCGCCGCGCGCCCCGCCGCCACCGAGGCGGTGACGGGCCGCAACGATCCCTGCCCCTGCGGCAGCGGCAAGAAGTACAAGAACTGCCACGGCCGCGCGGGCTGAGTCCCGCCGGTCCGGCCGATTCAAGAGCGGGGCGGCGTGCCATCGGGCACGCCGCCCCGCTTCTTCGTTCCGCAACCGGATCCGATCTTCATCCGCGGAGACCGTGCTCCGGCGAAGATCCTGACTGCAACCGCGGGCGACCGGTGGATCCGATCACGCCGCGGCATTCGCGCGTCCATCCATCGAGCGCGACGGATCGATCGATGGGTGAGTCCGATCGTTGGATCTCTTTCGGTCTCACGGTGGGGAGAACGCGCGCTGGAGACGAGGACGCGCGACCCTGACGACGCTGTTGGATGGTGCTGGCGCGGGACGGAGATGTGGACGCGACGTGGTGGGGGGCCGGGAGCACTTTACCAGCGGTGGAGACTTTCGTATTTTATTCGGGTAACGTTCGTGGTGAGCCATCGAGTTCCACCTCCAGCGCTCCCGGGTGTCGCGATGTTCTTTCCGATGAAGAAGTGGTCGCCCTCCGATCTGCCTCGCGAGCGGGTGCGCAACCTGGGCGTACGGGCACTTTCCACCCGCGAGCTCCTGGCGCTGCTGATCGAGACGGGGCGGCAGGAGCGCGAGGGAGTGCCCGCGCGCACGGCGGTTGAGCTCGCGGGCGACCTGCTGGCCGCCTTCGCCAACGAAGAGGGTGAGCCCTCCCTGCGGCGCATCATGCACACGCCGGTGGGGAGCATCGCGGGGCGGGTGCCCGGAGTGGGCCCCGCCAAGGCCACGCGCATCCTCGCCGGGCTGGAGCTGGGCCGGCGGGCCGCCGAGGAGGCCCGCCCCGAGCGCAGCCGCATCCACACCGCGCGCGACGTGTACAACCGCATGCGCTTCCGCATGCGCGACCTGGACCACGAGGAGTTCCACCTGCTGCTGATGAACGTGCAGAACGAGGTGATCCGCGACGTGCTGGTGACCACCGGCACCCTCGATGCCTCGCTGGTGCACGCGCGCGACGTGTTCAAGCACGCGTTGCAGGAGTCGGCCTCGATGGTGGTGCTGGTGCACAACCACCCCAGCGGCGAGCCCGCCCCCTCGATCGAGGACCGCCGGATCACCCTGCAGCTGGTTCGGGCGGGTGACATCCTGGGCATTCCCGTGGGTGATCACGTGATCCTGGGCGAAGGGAACTACTACTCGTTCCGCGAAGAAGGGACGCTGTACAGCGGCATCGGCGAACGCCCTTTCGAGCTGCCGGAGGCGGCGTAGGCGCACATCACCGCGGGGTCGGGAATGCGCCGGCGGGGGGGATGGGCGGGTACGCCGGCGCGCTGGGGCGTGACCGGCGCCGGTCTGGTGTTTACATTGGAGGGATGAGCCTGATCCGCACCCTGCCCCGGCCCGCGTTCCGCCGCCCGTCCCCGCTGGGCGGGCGAGCCATCGTGTCTCCTCGCCGGGGGCACCGCGAATGGTGACGCCCGCACCGGCCGTGCTGGAGGGCGGCGCGCTGGAGCACGCGCGCGCCATCCTCCCCCCGCCGCTCTTCGCCGCCATCCAGCCGTATGCCGACCGGCTGGACCTGGACCTGGTGACCCGCGCCTACGAGTTCAGCAGCGTGGCGCACGCGGGGCAGAAGCGGCGCTCGGGCGAAGACTACGTGACCCACTGCCTGGAGGTGGCGGCGATCCTGGCCGATCTGCACCTGGACTCGGTCACCATCGCCAGCGCGCTGATCCACGACGTGGTGGAAGACACCTCGGCCACGCTCGACGACGTGCGCGACGCGTTCGGGCAGGAGGTGATGACGGTGGTGGACGGGCTGACCAAGCTGGCCAAGGTCCAGTTCCGCACCAGCACCGAGCAGCAGGTGGAGAACTTCCGCAAGCTGCTGCTGAGCATGGCGCAGGATGCCCGCGTGATCCTGGTGAAGCTGGCCGACCGGCTGCACAACATGCGCACGCTGGATTACCTGGGCGAGGAGAAGCGGCGCCGCATCGCGCTGGAGACGCGCGAGATCTACGCGCCGCTGGCGCACCGGCTGGGGGTGGCGACCATCAAGTGGGAGCTCGAGGACCTGTGCTTCAAGTTCCTGGAGCCCGACGCCTATCGCGACCTGGCCAAGAAGGTGAGCGAGAAGCGGCGCGAGCGCGAGGAGCTGGTGGAGCGGATGCTGGAGCCGCTCGCCGACGAGCTGCGCGACGCCGGGATGGACGCCGAGGTGACCGGCCGGCCCAAGCACCTGTGGTCGATCTACCGGAAGATGGTGCGCCGGCAGAAGAGCTACGAGGAGATCTACGACCTGATGGCAATGCGCGTGATCGTGGAGACGGTCACCGACTGCTACCATGCCCTGGGGGTGATCCACAATCGCTGGACGCCGCTCACCGAGCGGTTCCACGATTACATCGCCACGCCCAAGAGCAACATGTACCGCTCGCTGCACACCACCATCTTCGGGCCGGGCGGGCGGTTGTACGAGATCCAGATCCGCACGCGCGAGATGCACCGCACGGCGGAGTACGGCATCGCGGCGCACTGGAAGTACAAGGAGGGGCGCGCCACCGACGACGTGGACGAGACGCTGACCTGGTTTCGCCAGGTGCTGGAGTGGCAGCAGGAGACGAAGGAGCCGGAGGAATTCATGGAATTCCTCCGCATCGACCTGTTCCAGGACGAGATCTTCGTCTTCACGCCGATGGGTGACGTGAAGCAGCTCCCCAAGCAGGCCACGCCGATCGACTTCGCCTTCGCGGTGCACACCGAGGTGGGGCTGCACTGCGTGGGGGCGCGGGTGAACGGCCGGATTGCGCCGATCACGCGCGAGCTGACCAACGGCGACACGGTGGAGATCCTCACCGACCCGCGGCAGCGCCCCTCGCGTGACTGGCTGGCGTTCGTGAAGACGGCGCGGGCGCGCAACAAGATCCGGCAGTGGATCAACCAGGAGGAGTTCGGCAGCTCGGTGGAGCTGGGGCGCGAGTTCATCGAGCGCGAGATCAAGAAGGCACGCCGCGAGAAGGTGAGCGACGACCGCTTCGACGACGCGGCGCGCAAGCTGAGCCTGCCGGACCGCAACCACCTCTTCGCCGCGCTGGGGCGCGGCGACCTGGGGCCGGGCGCGGTGATGGCGCAGCTCTGGCCCGAGCTGGGCGAGCAGCCCAAGCAGCCGTCGGCGTTCGAGCGGCTGGTGAGCCGCGTGCGCGGCGAGCCGCCGGCGGTGAAGATCCAGGGGATGAGCAACCTGATGGTTCGCTACTCCCAGTGCTGCCAGCCCGTGCCCGGCGACAAGGTGATCGGCTACATCACCCGCGGCCGGGGGATCAGCATCCACCGCATCGACTGCCCCAACATCCTGCAGCTGCGCGACCACCCCGAGCGCCGCGTCGACATCCAGTGGGACAGCGACGGGAGCGACCGCTTCTTCGTGCGGCTGGTGATGGAGGGCACCGACCGCCGCGGCCTGATGGCCGAGGTTGCCAGCGCCATCTCGGGGACCAACACCAACATCCAGAGCGCCGAGATGAAGGCCGACGAGCGCGGGATGAAGGGCGAGTTCGTGGTGGAGGTGGAGAACCTCACGCACCTGAACCGGGTGATCCAGTCGGTGAAGCGGATCAAGGGCGTGGTGAAGGTGGAGCGCCGCGAGCAGGTGGAGCCGGGCCAGGTCGACGAGTAGCCGATCCGCCGTCCACCGGTGCTGGCGAAAAGAAGCCTCCGCGCCGGCGGGGGCTTCTTGTTGTGGGTGGATCCCGATCCGAGCGTCAACGACCGGCTTCAGGCGAACGGAGAATGGGCATCAGGGGCGGGGTGCTGCGCACGCGGACGAGCGGTTCCGCGACCTGCCCGCGTAGGCGTTCGAGCCGCGCTACCTGACCGTGGACGGGCCGCTCACGGCGGGTGCGAACGTACGCACCACGCATCTTCCATCATCGACCGGCTCGATCCCGGACGAGCCGGGCGATCAGCGGACGCGCAGGGTCACGGGGATGGTGCCGCCGTCGGGGGAGGGGAGCTCGATCTCGCGGATGCGGCGCCAGGGCTGGCGGAGATAGCCCTTGAGCGCCATCGACGCGGTCATCACCCGCTCGTCGCGGGGAAGGGCGCGGAGCACGGCGTCGCTCATGAGCACCACCAGCTTGGCCCGCGGGCGGGTGATCGCCACGTTGAAGCGATTGGGATCGAGGAGGAAATCCGCCTCGCGCTCGGCGTACTCGTGGTCGGCCACGGCGTAGGAGACGAGGATCATCTCCCGCTCGTTCCCCTGCATCCGCTCCACGGTGTCCACGATCGGCAGCTCATCGTATGCCCAGCCGGCGCGCGCCAGCTCGTGCAGGATGGCGCTGTTCTGCGCGCGGTGCGGCGAGAGGATCGCCAGCCCCTGCTCGCGGAACCGGTCCGCCGTGTACGGCTGGCCCGAGGCGGGGTCGCGCAGCCCGGCGCGGGCGAGGGTGGCGATGCGCGCGGCGAGCCGGGCCTCGAAGGTGTTGCGCGCGGTGGCGGTGTACCCCGTGTAGGTGGCGAAGACGACGGAATCGTCCGGCCGCAGGAAGGCGTCGCGGATCACGGCGTCCATCGCGTCGCCGCCGCCGGCCGGGGCCACGGAGAGGCGGCGCGCGGGGTCGACCGACACCAGGCCGGGGTAGAAGGCGTGGCGCGGATAGGCGACCAGCGGCGCGTTCATCCGCCGGCTCTCGCGCAGCGCCAGCCGGCCGAAGCGCCCGGCGAAGTGGGCGAAGGCCGAGCCGAAGAGGGTGTTGCCGTCGTCGTAGTCGCCGCGGACGATGGGGGCGAGCTGGCGGTCGTCGCCGCACAGCAGCACGCGGCCGCCACGGCGGATGGACGAGAGCGCGATCAGCGAATCGGCCACCTTCATCTGGCTGGCCTCGTCGATCACCACCACGTCGAACATCGGGGCGATGGGGATGTCGCTCGCCTCGCCCTCTTCATCCCCCGCCGCCTTCATCTGCTTCCACAACGACCAGACGGTGGAGCCGACGACCACCGGTAGCCCGGTCGCGTCGGACTCGGCGAGGACCGCCTCCAGCCGCTCGTCGCGCGCCAGCTCCACGCCGGCGCCCTCGAGCTCCTGGTCGGCCTCCGTTCCGCGCGAGGCGAGCTTCACCAGACGCAGGGGCGATGCGATGCCGCTCGCCGCCAGCTCGCGCGCGATGCGCACCAGCACGTTGGCGATGGCGCGGTGCGTGGCCGCGCTCACCAGGATGCGCAGCGGGCGCCCGCGCGCCCGCGCGGCGGCGGCCAGCCCGAGCAGGGTCCACGCGAGCAGGTACGTCTTCCCCGTTCCCGGCGGGCCCCAGATCACGGTGATCGCCCGCTCGAAGGCCGCGCGCCACGCGTCCACCTGCTCGGAATTGAGCACCGGGCGCGGCGCGGCGGCGATCGTGCCGCGCCACCCGGCATCGCCATCCAGCGGCGCCAGCAGCCACCCGGGATCGACGGCCCCGTCCAGCAGCGAGCGGACGAAGCGCGCCTCGCCGTGCCCCTCGGCCAGGCGGCGCAGGGTGGCGACCACGCGCCGGGTGTTGAAGTCGGCCTCCGCGCGGTCGAGCACGCACTGCCGGTCGAAGCGGAGGACGCCCTCGCGCTCCAGCCGCGCGAAGCCGTGGTCGGACGCGAGGGTGACGCGGGGGCGTTCGTGGGCCAGGTCGTACGCGACGAGCTCCACCATCAGCTTGCGGCGCAGCCACGGCTTCGCGTCGCTCTCGGCCAGCATCTCGCCGTTGTCGTTGGTGAGCACCAGCGCGAACTCGCCGGGGCGGAACTTGGCCTCGCGGCACTCGGGGTCGAACTCGAACACCCACTCGCGGTCGTCGAGCCGTTCCACCGGCTCCATCCCCGTGATGGCCTCCCAGCGCCGCGCCCGGTCGCGCGAGGGGAGCGCGTGCAGCGCGCGGATCGCCAGCGACTCGGCCGCCGCTTCCAGCTCGGTGAAGATGCGCAGCGTTTCCAGCACCGGGTCGGCGATCGGATCGGCCGAGACGGCGGTGCCCGCGTTGCCGGCGTCCAGCCGCAGCCGGGGCGTGCGCGTCTTCGCCGCCTGCTCGCGCACGCCGCGGATCACCGAGTCGATCGCCTCCAGCTTCCCGCGCACCGTCTGCTCGATCACCGCGCCCACCTCCTCGGCGCGCTCGTTGGCCACGCGGTGCGGGCGCCCGCGCCACACGTTGTGGATGCGCTCGAAGGCGACCTGCGACGAGAGCGGCCACCCGTAGTCGGCCCGGGGGCTCCAGGTGGCGCCGCCCTCGCGCGGCTGCAGCGCGGCGCTGACGGCGGCCAGGTCCATCGCGTACGGCACCGGAAGCGCGAACAGCTCGGAGACGGCATCGACCACCACCGTCCCCGGCGCCGCGGCCGCCGCCCGTAGTCCGGCGCCCTGCGCCCCGCCGCCGGGGAAGAGGAGGCGGCCCAGCGCGGCGATCCCCGGCTGCGCGTCGGCATCGGCCATGTGGCGGTGGAGGAGGCCGCGCAGCAGGTCCAGCTCCGCGCGGTCGTAGACGAAGGCGTGCAGCGGCTTGGGGCCTCGCCTTCCTTCCGGCGCCGTGCCGGCGGCCAGCATCCTGGTGGCCGTCTCGCCCAGGCGCGCCAGGAAGGCGCGCAGCATCGCGCCCTCGCCCGCGTGCGTGCCGGCGGGGGAGATCGCCACGTCGGCCACCGGCCGCGCGCCCGCCCGCTCGGCGCGGAAGCCGAGGGCGAACACGGTGCCGCTCACCGGGTCGCTCTCGGCGGAGAGGACGACGCGCACGCGCTCGCCCTCGCCCAGCAGGTGCGTGTGCTTCTCCTGCTCCACCATCCGCCGGTACGAGAGCGCCATCGCCCGCTTCTTGAGCACGCCCTCGCCACTCTCCAGCGCGTGGCACCCCGCGTACGTTCCCGCCCGGATCCCCCGCTTGTTCAGCTCGGCCACGGTGCGGATGCCGCGCGTGCCCAGCACGCTCTTGGCGAGCGGCGTCATCCCCGGGACGCGCGACAGGTCGTCGGCCGCGTCGGCCTGCGCGCGGCAGTGCGCGAAGAAGCCGCACCCCGCGCACGCCGGCGACAGGTGCCAGGGCGCATCCAGCGGCTCCATCCGCGCCACGCGCGGCAGGTCGTCGCGCAGGAAGCGCTCGACGTGGTGGCGGTAGGCGGCCAGCGCGAAGCGGCGCGGCGCGCGGGCGCCCCGGTTCCACACCCACCCCCAGCGCGTGTCCACCACCGCGTCGATCCCGTGCGCGCGCACGATCTCCTCCAGCAGCAGCACGTAGAAGGCGACCTGCGCGAAGTGGTGCACCGCGCGCTCGCGGCTCCACTTCACGTCGATCACCCCCAGCCGCACCCGCCCGTCGGCCGTGCGGCCGATGCGTACCATGTCCGGGTGCGCGGGCGCGAACGCCAGCAGCGAAAGGTGGATTCCGTGCCGGGCCGCGAACGCCTCCGCGTCCGGCAGCTCCAGCCGCGGCTGCACCAGGAACCGCACCTCGCCCGGATCGCGCAGCACCCGCAGCACGTGCTCGAACGGGAGCGCGCGCGCGTCGCCGGCATCGGTGGCGCCGCCGGTGAGAACCGCCCCCGCGCCGAAGCGCCGGACCAGCGCGGCGATCTTGCGGCGCTCGAAGCGCCGCCCCGCGGCGGCCAGGAGGCCCATCCCCGGGCGCACCTCCGCGCGCGGCACGCCCTCCGCGCCGGGCTCCAGCTCCCAGCGCAGCTTGCGGTCGCAGCGGAAACGGAAATACTGCGCGAGCTGCGAACCCGTCACGCGCAGAAGGGGTGTGGCCGTACCGCTCATCCGGAGAAGCTGGAGTGGATCGCCGAAACCGCGGCGAGCGTGCCGTTGGTCAACGTGACTCCTCTGTACACCATTGTGGAGCAACGGTTTGCATGGACTCGTGACGAGTTCGGAGCGTAATCTTCTTGCGCTGAAGCCCTCGATCATGGATCGGTGAAGTGTATACACTGCACGCATGAAACGGTAGCGGGCTGCGGCTTCCAAGCGGGACGATCGTCGGAGCGCAAGGCGCACCGCATCAGCGGGGCGCCTCCCCAATGTTCGAGGACGATGTGGATTCAACCCGGGGAGCTTGGTCGACGCCGTCGGCATACATCGTTGGAGACGTGAGTCACCGGACAGGCTTCCCCTCCGGCGACTTCATCGGTCGCCCATGATCGGACGCTTGCGTGCGGGGGTGAGAATCAGTATCATTCTTCCGTCGTTGAAACTCATTCTCACTCGCACCGGACGTCCGCACCTCGGACCGATGCTGAAGCGTCTCTTTCGCCGCACCCCGGCACCCGCCGCGCCCAAGGGCCGCTGCGCCGAGTGCCCGCTTGCCGCCTGCGCCAGCGGGTGCCAGGCCGCGGTGCTGCGCATGGAGTGCGACCACGGCGAGGCGCACCGGCTGCGGGGGATGGGGCTGTTCGAGGGCACCTGCGTGCGCGTGCTGGACAGCCGCAACGGGATGCTGCTGGAGGTGAAGGGGAGCAAGCTGGCGCTGGGCGAGCAGCTTGCCCGCACCATCACGGTGCTGCCGCTGGGGGCGTAGGGCGTTGGCGCGTTCCCTTGCACAGCTGGAGCCCGGCGAGCGCGGAAAGGTGACGGCCATCGGTGGTGACGCCGACGCCGTGCGCCGGCTGATGGACCTGGGGCTGATCCGGGGCACCACCCTGGAGATGGTGCGCCGTGCCCCGCTGGGCGATCCGCTGGAGGTGCGCCTGCGCGGATTCATGCTGACCCTGCGCCGCTCGGAGGCGGAGCACATCACGGTGGAGTAGATGGACGCAGTCACGGCGGCACCGGCCGCGACCCATGCACCCTCGCCCGCCCCCGCGCGTGGCGGGGGTGTGCTGCATGTGGCGCTGGTCGGCAACCCCAACACGGGGAAGAGCACGCTCTTCAACGCGCTGACCGGAATGCGGCAGCGCGTGGGCAACTATTCCGGCGTCACGGTGGAGCGGGTCGAGGGCCGCTACCGCGACGCCGAGGGGAAGCCCGTGGCCGTGCTGGACCTTCCCGGCACCTACTCGCTGAGCGCCAGCAGCCCCGACGAGGAGATCGCGCTGGCCGTGCTCCTGGGCCGCGCCGAGGGCGTGGACACGCCCGACGTGGTGGTGATCGTGGTCGACGCGCAGAACCTGGAGCGCAACCTCTTCCTCGCCTCGCAGGTGCTGGAGCTGGGGATCCCGGCGGTGATCGCGCTGAACCAGGTGGACGCCGCGCTGGCCGCGGGGATCCGCGTGGACCCGGTGGAGCTCACGCTGGAGCTGGGGGCCCCGGTGGTGGCAACCGTCGCCACCCGCGGCGAGGGGCTGGACCTGCTCAAGCAGGCGGTGAACCGCACCGCCGCGCTTCCGCCCGCCACGCGGCAGTTCGAGCTCCCGGCCGAGGCCGCGGCGGCGCTGGAGCCGGTGGACGCGTGCCTGGTGCGCGGCGGCTTCAACCCCAGCGCGGCGGCGATGGAGTCGCTGCGGCTGCTGGCGGTCACGCAGATCGGGCCGCACCTGGCGCACGTGCCGGGACTGGCGCCGGCGGTGGAGACGGCGCGCGCCGCCGTGGAGGCCGCCGGGCTCTCGCCGCGCGCGTTGGAGGCCGAGGCGCGCTACGGCTGGATCGCCGACGTGGTGGAGCGCACCACCTCGCGCACGCACTCGGCGAAGAAGTCGCTCACCGAGCGGGTGGACGCGGTGGTGCTGCACCGCGTGTGGGGGCCGATCCTGTTCGTGCTGCTGATGGCGCTGGTCTTCCAGTCGATCTTCAGCTGGGCCGAGCCGATGATCGGCTGGGTGGAGGGGGTGTTCAGCCTCCTGGGCGGGGCGGTGGGGGGCGCGCTGCCGGAGGGCGACCTGCGCTCGCTGCTGGTGGACGGCGTGATCGCCGGGGTGGGCTCGGTGCTCGTCTTCCTCCCGCAGATCACCATCCTCTTCCTCTTCATCGGCATCCTGGAAGACACGGGCTACATGGCCCGCGCCGCGTTCATCATGGACCGCTTCATGAGGAGCGTGGGGCTGCACGGGCGCAGCTTCATCCCCCTTCTTTCGGGGTACGCCTGCGCGGTGCCGGGGGTGATGAGCACGCGGGTGATCGAGAACCCCAAGGATCGCCTGGCCACCATCCTGGTGCTCCCGCTGATGAGCTGCTCGGCGCGGATCCCGGTGTACACGCTGCTGATCGGCGCGTTCATCCCGCCGGTGGCGGTGGCCGGGATCTTCAACCTGCAGGGGCTCACGCTGCTGGCGATGTACCTGCTGGGAACGCTGACCGCGCTGGCGATGGCGGCGGTGTTCAAGAAGACGCTGCTGAAGGGACGCGCCCGCCCGCTGATCATGGAGCTGCCGCCGTACCGGCTGCCGAGCGTGCGCTCGCTGGCGCTCTCGGTGGGCCACCGGGCGAGCATGTTCCTGCGCAAGGCGGGAACGGTGATCCTCTCGCTCTCCATCGTCCTGTGGGCGCTCGCCACGTATCCCAAGACGCATCCCACGCCCGGGCTGTCGGAGGACGCGGCGCAGGAGGAGCAGCTGGCGCACAGCGCGCTGGGGCGGCTGGGGCACGCCATCGAACCCGCCGTGCGCCCGCTGGGGTACGACTGGAAGATCGGCGTGGGGATCGTGAGCTCGCTGGCGGCGCGCGAGGTGTTCGTCTCCACCATGGGGACGATCTACGGCGTGGGCTCGGCCGACGAGACCAGCGGCGACCTGCGCCAGAAGCTGCAGCGCGAGCGGGACCCGCGGACGGGGATGATCGCCTACACGCCGCTGATCGCCGTGGGGCTGATGGTGTTCTACGTGTACGCCATGATGTGCATGAGCACCGTGGCGGTGGTGATCCGCGAGACCGGCGGCGGGCGGACCGGGGTGCAGTGGGCCGCCTTCCAGTTCGCCTACATGCTGGCGCTGGCGTACGGCTCGGCGTTCCTGGTGTACCGCGTGGGCCTGCTCCTCGGCTTCGGCTGACCGGAACGGCGGAACGACTGGAGGATGACGATGGATCCGCAGATGATGCAGACGCTGGTGGTGGGGCTGATCGTGCTCGCCGCGCTGGCCTACGTGGGCCGCCGCGCGTGGCGCACGGTGGCCGCCGCGCGCACGCCCAAGGATGGTGGATGCGGGAGCGACTGCGGCTGCGGCCACTGAGCGCTGCCCGTAGCCGCTGGATCCGGCGACCCCGGTCGAAATCGACCGGACGAGGAGGACCGCCCGACGCCTCGCCCAGCTTCCGGGCGGGGCGTTCGTGCGTCTCCCCCTGTCGTCTTCCCCCTCCCCCGGATCTGCGATCGGCGACGGGTCCCGCACGATGTCCATGCCCCGGAAGCGGCGCGGTGCTCCTCGTCGCATCCTGACCGAGGCGTACGGAGCGACGCGGGCGGCGCTGGCCACTGGCCCGTTCGTTGCCACTTTCGCGCGGCGTCCTGCCGCCCATGACGGGCGTCACGCCAACGAGGGAGGAACGGATGCGCTACGATCGGAATTTCCGCGGCTACGACCGCGGGTGGACGGGTGCCGGCCGCGTGGGCGGGATGCCGCGCTACGACGAGACCTTCCGCGCCGGGCGCGGCCCGTACGACGCGGGATACCGCGGCCAGGGTCCGCGCGGGTACGACGTGGGGTACGGCCCCAACGCGCCGTGGAACCCCGGCATCAGCGCGCATCCGTCCGCGAACCAGCACCTGGACGCGGGCGAGACGGACTTCCTGGGCCGCCCCTATCCGCGCGCCGCGGAGGAGGACGTGCCCTGGGGGCTGATCGACCAGGAGCGGATGCAGCGCCAGCCGGTGACCGCGCGCGGCCCGATGCCCGGCCGTGGCGGCCCGCGTGGCTACGATGGCGGGATGATGCACGGCCGGGGCTATGACCGCTCCGCCGGCATGAACCCCGGCCTCCGCGCGGGGAACGGCTACGGCGCGGGCGGGCTGATGCAGGGTCCGCGCGGCGGCAATGCCGGCGGCTACGGCGCCGCCCGCGGCTACGATCGCGTGGCGGGGATGCGCTATGGGGGCAGCTACGGCGGTGGCTATGGATACGACCGCGAGATGCGCCCCGAGGACTTCCACGCGCGCAACCTGCCGGACAGCGACGAGGCCGGCGTGGATCTGCACCGCATGAACCGCGGCCGCGACCTCCGCTACACCAGCAACTGGACGCGCTGGTTCTGAGTTCTACCCGGCCAGCCGGATGCGAACCAGCCCCGTTCTCCGCGCGGAGAACGGGGCTGGTCTCGTTCGCATCGTCCCGGCATCCGGTGCTCGGTGCCCGGCGCGCATCCATCGCCGCGGGTGGCGAGCGGATCTCATCTCCATCCGCCTCCAGGAGATGAACACGGAGCCACGGCGAGGGGGGGCATGGTTGCACTCACGAATGCTTCTCCCGTCGTGTGTGGAGCGATGCATCCGAAGAGCGCTGCAAGGCTGCGCTCGGTGGAGTTCATCAGTTTTTTTGAAAGTGGACAATATCGGACAATCCGCCCTACATCCACCCGAATCCGGTGCGTCCTTCGGTGCTCGCCGTCTCGAAACGTTTCCCCGGTGATCCGCACGGGAATCCGCACGGGGATCCGCGTGGCGCGAGCAGTTCCCCGATGACGCAGTTGGCGGCCTGTGCTCCGCCCGGACCGCCGGGGTGCGGGCAGCAACTTCCGGCGCCGGCGCTCGAGCGAAGCGCGGGCGACGTGGCAGACCCGCGAGCATTTGCGCGGATTCTGGGCGCAGCCAACTGCGAACTGCGTCATCGGGGAACCGCTCGATGCTCGGGCCGCGGCGCGATGGACGAGCGATTCCGCGCGCGGATGGATCGAAGATGCCGCTCGGGAGGAGAGTGAAGGGTGGGTGTCCATTTTCTAAAAAACTGATGAACTCCACCGAGCGCCGGCTTGCAGTGCTCTTCGGCAGCGGTCACGAAGCCGGCCGATGGCCGATGCTCATCGGCTGATCATTCCGGGGCTCGGGACGGGTGAGGCGGGGCTTTTGCGGCCCAGGGGAAGATGCTCGCGCGGTTGCATCCTGTCTCACGTCGGGCTGACGGGAGCGGACGCAGGAGGAGTTCCACGCCTTCGACGCGCTGCACGACGCGACGAGACGGGCATCTGCATCCACCCGCAGGTCGTCGAGGAGGGGGCGAGCCGGCGCATCTCCTCATGACGCGGTCCGTCAGCTTTCGATCACCACCACGCCGGGCTGCTTGTAGCTGGCCAGGCGCTCGCGGCAGATCTGGCGGACGATGGCCTCGTCGAGCTCGGCGCCGGCGGCGGGGGTCACGGTGACCACGATCTCGTTCTCGCGCAGCGGATCGGGCGCGGAGGTGACGCTCGCCTCGGCGATGCGCGGGTCGCCCCGGAGCGCGCGCTCGACCTCGGCGGGGTAGACGTTGAAGCCGCCGCGGGTGAACATCCGCTTCTTCACCCCGCGGAAGCGGAGAGCGCCGTCGCCCTCCACGCACCCCAGGTCGCCGGTGCGGAAGGCGTTGTCCCAGAAGTGCTCGGCCGGGCGCCCGCTCTCGCCCACGTACCCGGGGAAGACGTTGGCGCCCTCGACGCAGATCTCCCCGGTCTGCCCGTGCGGCACGTCTTCGCCGCGGGGGCCGCGCACGGTCACCTCCACGCCGGGGAAGGGATAGCCCAGCGTGCCCGGCCGGTTGGGACGGTCCACCCGGTTGAACAGGCACACCGGGCCGCACTCGGTGATCCCGTACCCCTCGCGCAGCGGGATGCCGAAGGTCTCTTCCCACCGCCGCGCCACCTCGGCCCGCAACGGCGCGCCGCCGCACACGGCCACGCGCAGCTTGTGCGCGGGCACGCCCTGCCGCTCGGCCGCCGAGATCAGCGCCACGAAGGTGGCCGGCACGCCGCAGAGCACGGTGGCGCCCGTCTCCTCGAGCGCCGCGAGGACGCGGAGGGGGTTGAAGCGCTCGAACGGAACCACGCGCGACCCCGCCACCAGCGGCGCGTTGAGCGTGGCCGTCAGCCCGAAGGCGTGCACCCAGGGGAGGAGGCCCAGGACGCAGTCGTCCGTGGTCATCTGCATCGCCTCGATGGTGGCGCGCAGGTTGGACATCAGGTTCACGTGCGTGAGCCGCGCCCCGCGCGCCCAGCCGTCCATCGCCGAGGTGTAGATGACCACGGCCTCGCGGTCGCCGCGCGGGAGCGGGCCGTCGTTCGTGGTCTCCAGCGGCGCCGCGTCGAACCCGGTCTCGATCGCGCCGTCGGCCGCGTCCACGCAGAGCTTGGCGACGCCGTTCGGCACCAGGTGCTCCATCGCCTCGATGGTCACCACGCCGCGGGCACGGCTGTCGGCCAGGTACTCGCCCATCTCGCGCTGGCTGAGCAGCGGGTTGAGCAGCACCGTGCCGCACCCGGCCCGCAGCGCGCCGTAGAAGGCGGTGGGGAACGCCGGGACGTTGGGAAGGAGCAGGCCGATGCGACCGCCGTGCACGCCCAGCGCGCGCAGCCCGTCGCTGAACTCGCGCACGCGGCGCTCCAGCTCGAACGCGGTGGCCGGCGGGTCGGCCGCCAGGGCCGGGCGCTCGGGCGTTTCGCGCGCCGAGGCGGCGATCAGGGTGTCCAGCGTTTGCGTCACGTTCCCCGTAATCCGGGTGGCTGCGGCCGGGCGTTCGGTCAGGGCGGCCAAGGTACCACTCGGCACCTCGAACGCAAGACGAGAACCGTTCTTGCATCCAGCGCGGCCGCGCGCCGTCTGTTTGCCTTGACGGCCGGTGCGCCGGGGACGACATTCCCCGGCCCTGACGCGCGCCCCGGCCAGCCCGTGGCGCGCGTCTGCCCATCCAACCACCGCGACCCGGTACCGGAACCGTGCTGGATACTTCGAAGCTGATGGTGAGCGTGTCGGGCGTGCGCGGGCGCGTGGGCGACGGCCTTACGCCCGAGGTGATCGCCTGGTTCGCCGCCGCGTTCGGCGCGTACGCCCGCCGCCGCGGCCCCGGGAAGACCGTGGTGATCGGCCGCGACAGCCGCGTGAGCGGCGCCATGTTCGCCCGCGCCGCCACCGCCGCGCTGCAGGCCGCCGGGTGCGACGTGGTGGACGTGGGGATCGCCCCCACTCCCAGCGTGCAGCTGGCGGTGGAGGAGCTGAAGGCCGCGGGCGGGCTGGCGGTGACCGCCAGCCACAACCCGATCGAGTGGAACGCACTGAAGTTCATCGGCCCCAGCGGGATGTTCCTGGACGGGGGCGAGGCGGCCGAGATGCGCTCCCTGCTGGACGGCGAGATCCCGCGCGCCACCTGGCGGGAGCTGGGGACGTGGTCGGAGGATGTGGGCGCCATCGACCGGCACGTGGAGCGGATCCTGGCGATCCCGTTCGTGGACGTGGAGAAGATCCGCTCGATGCGCTTTCACGTGGCGCTGGACTGCGTGCGCGGCGCGGGCGGCGCCATCTTCCCGCGGCTGCTGGAGGCGCTGGGGTGCACCGTCGCGGCGATCAACCTGGAGACGGACGGCCTCTTTCCGCGCGAGCCGGAGCCGGTGGCCGAGAACCTGGGCGAGCTGGAGGCGCTGGTGCGCGGTTCCGGCGCCGTGATCGGCCTGGCGACGGATCCGGACGTGGACCGGCTCTCGCTCGTCTCCGAGGAGGGGAAGGCGATCGGCGAGGATTACACGCTCGCGCTCGCCTCGTCGCTGGTGCTGAAGCACCGGCCGGGCGCGCTGGTGACCAACCTGTCGACCAGCCGTCTGATGGACGACGTGGCGGCGCAGGCGGGGGTGACGCTCTTCCGCGCGCCGGTGGGCGAGATCAACGTGGCGCGGAAGATGGAGGCGGAGAGCGCCACCATCGGCGGCGAGGGGAACGGCGGGGTGATCCTTCCCGACGTGCACCTGACGCGCGACGCGCCCGTGGCCGCCGCGCTGATCCTGCAGCTGCTGGCCGAGAGCGGCCGCCCGCTGAGCGAGCTGGCCGCCGCGATCGGCCACTACGAGATCGTGAAGGAGAAGCTGCCGCGCCCCAGCCAGCCGCTGGACGCCGTGTACGACGCGCTGGCCGCGCGCTTCCCCGAGGCCGAGGCCGACCGGCAGGACGGGCTGCGCCTGTCGTGGGCCGGGCGGAAGAGCTGGGCGCACCTGCGGCCGAGCGGCACCGAGCCGATCGTGCGCATCATCTGCGAGGCGCCGACGCGCGAGGAGGCGCAGGGGCTGGTGGAGACGCTGCGCCAGGCGCTGCCGGCCTGACGGTCGGCGCGGCGCAGCGGTCCGGCATCTCGGGTCGCCTCGTCCGCTGGTCGTGTCGTCCGCCGGGTGTGGAGGGAGGGCGGGGATCGCTTCTTTCACGCGGAGAAGGGCTGGAGGGAGCGGAGAACCGCGGCCGGGTGGCAGGGGGGATGCCGGCGCGGGTGCGGACGGTCCGGATGGAGGGGCGGGGGAGATGGACCGGCCGCGGGGGTGGCCGCGTGTCGGAGAGACACGAGGCACGGCCGGCGGGACGGACGGAGAGGGGCGCACGATGGGGCGAGCCGTGGTGCTCGCCGGGGGGGAAGCCGTTGGCGCGCCTGCGAGGTTGCATGAGGGATGCGCGCCCGGAGGGCCGGGACACCGGCGGCCCGGCGCACGGCCTGAACCTTGAATAGGGGTTGGCCGCCGGGGGCCCGGCGCCGTTGGGCACGGCGGTATCGTGCCCTACGGCGCGCGCAGCCCGGCCCCGCTCCGCGGGGACATGCCCGAATACGCGGTTCGTGTCGTCGTTGTTCGTGGTGGCGGTTCCGGCCGGCGGGAAGTCCGGATCGAGACGTTGACGTTCACAATCCACGCGAGGGGCCGAGACGCCTATGTGCGGGATCGTTGGATACATCGGTGAGCAGCAGGTCGCACCCCTCCTGATCCAGGGGCTGAAGCGGCTGGAGTACCGCGGGTACGACTCCGCCGGGATCGCCGTGGCCAAGAACGGCCACCTGCTGGTGCGCAAGGAAGCCGGCAAGATCGCCGAGCTGGAGAAGCTGATCAGCGGCGACCCGGTGGAGGGGGTGGTCGGGATCGGCCACACGCGCTGGGCCACGCACGGCCCGCCCAACCAGCGCAACGCCCACCCGCACGTGAGCGAGAACGGCGACTTCGCGCTGGTGCACAACGGGATCATCGAGAACGCGCAGGTGCTCAAGCGCCGGCTGATCGAGCGCGGCCACACCTTCTCGAGCGACACCGACACCGAGGTGCTGGTCCACCTGATCGAGGACATCTTCAACACCGGCGTGACCGAGGACGGCTCGCGCGCCGGCAAGCTGGAGCGCGCGGTCGAGGCGGCGCTGCAGCAGATCGAGGGGACGTACGGGATCGCGGTGATCAGCTCCAAGGACCCCGGCAAGATCGTGGCGGCGCGCCTGGGGAGCCCGCTGCTGATCGGCGTGGGCGAGAACGGCGAGACCTTCGTGGCCAGCGACGCGGCGGCGGTGATCGCCCACACGCGCGACGTGATCTACCTGGACGACGGCGACATGGCCACCATCACCGATGGCGGCTACACCGTGCACCGGCACAATACCGGCCCGGTGAGCCGCCCCGTGAGCCGGGTGGACTGGGACCTGGACGAGGTGGAGCGCGGCGGGTACGACCACTTCATGCTCAAGGAGATCATGGAGCAGCCGGAGACGCTCCGTGAGACCATGCGCGGCCGCCTGCTGGTGGAGGACGGGAACGTGAGGCTGGGCGGGCTCACCGGGATGGACGAGGAGCTGCTCGAGACCGAGCGGATCATCATCCTGGGGTGCGGCACCAGCTGGCACAGCGGCCTGATCGGCGAGTACATGCTGGAAGACATCGCCCGCGTGCCGACGGATGTCGAATACGCGAGCGAGTTCCGCTACCGCCGGCCGGTGGTGGAGCCCAACACGCTGGTGATCGCCATCAGCCAGAGCGGCGAGACGGCCGACACGCTGTGGGCCATGCGCGAGGCGCGGCAGCAGGGCGCCACCGCGCTCGGCATCGTGAACGCGGTCGGCTCTACGATCGCGCGCGAGACCGACGCGGGGATCTACCTGCACGCCGGCCCCGAGATCGGCGTGGCGAGCACCAAGGCGTTCACCAGCCAGGTGGAGGTGCTGGCGATGCTGACGGTGCACCTGGGCCGCCTGCGTGGCACCCTCACCGCCAGCCGCGGCCGCGAGATCGTGCGCGCGCTGCAGCAGCTCCCCGAGCAGGTGGCGCGGCTGCTGGAGCACGAGGAGGAGATCAAGGCGCTGGCGCAGGAGTACGTCGACTCCAAGAACTTCCTGTACCTGGGCCGCGGCTACAACTTCCCCGCGGCGCTGGAGGGCGCGCTGAAGCTGAAGGAGATCAGCTACATCCACGCCGAGGGGTACCCCGCGGCCGAGATGAAGCACGGCCCCATCGCGCTGATCGACGAGAACATGCCGGTGGTGGTGATCGCCCCGCGCGACGCCGTGTACGACAAGGTGCGCAG
>Ga0247773_1000390_pt1 | contig 19257 bp, 17 predicted proteins | sample UWRJL092311B6_FD_179934 | JGI IMG/M metagenome (GOLD analysis project Ga0247773, IMG submission 179934) | Plant litter microbial communities from Arlington Agricultural Research Station in Wisconsin, United States - UWRJ-L092-311B-6 | ecosystem: Environmental > Terrestrial > Plant litter >...
CTCGTCGATGAAGAGCACGCCGGGGCGGGTGCGGTCGATCACCTCGCGCGTCTTGATCGCCGTCTGGCCGACGTAGCCGGCGACCAGCTCGGCGCGGCTGGCCTCGGTGAACTTGGCGCCGGGGAGCGCGCCGGCCGCGGCGTACAGCCGCGCCACGATCCGCGCGACCGTCGTCTTCCCCGTTCCCGGCGGGCCGGTGAAGACCAGGTGAAGCCCGGGCTTCACCGTCTTCATCCCCGCCTTCTCGCGCTCCGCGTTCGCCTGCACCACGGCGATCACCTTGCGCACCTGCGCCTTCACGGGCCCGAGCCCGATCAGCGCGTCGAGCTCGGCCAGGACCTCGGCGACGGTCTCGGTGCCCCTGGCCGGCGGTGCCGTGGCGGCCTCGGCCTGGGCGGATGCCTGCCCGGAGGTCTGCGTTCCCGCCGCGCCGCCGCCCGCCGTGTCGCCGGATGCCTGGAACGCGGCGCGCAGCGCCGCGATCGCCTCGGCGTCGGAGGTGAGGGTGTCGAGCAGCCGGGTGGCGTCGTCGTTCACCGCCGGCACGCCGTACGCGCTGCCGGCGGGCTCCAGCGCGCGCTTGGCGGGCGCGAGCCACGCCGCGCACTCCGGGTTCTCGCGGAAGTGCCTGGCCAGCGCGAAGAGGACGTGGCGCGGCTCCACCGCCGCGTGCGAGTACGACTTCGCCGCGGAGACGGCGGAGTCCTGGATCTCGGTGCGAAGCATGGGCCGGCCTCAGGCGTAGTCGGCCAGGCGCTTGCCGCCGAACTTCTCCTTCAGCTCGTCGTCCAGCTTGTCGGCCGTGCCCAGGATGCCGTAGAGCGCCCAGTGCAGCTCCTCCTCGTCCAGGTAGTCGCCCAGCAGGGTGTGCTTCATCATCAGGAACACCTTTCCCGGCGCGGAGCTGTCGTCGTAGGCGGCCACGTGGCCGAAGTAGTACTTGCCGCCCTCCCTGGCGATCCACTCGTACAGCGCGGGCGTGGGCTCCACCTCCCACAGGATCGGCGAGGTGATCTCCACCAGCGACGAGGGATCGCCCGCCTTGTTCACGCCCCAGTCCTGCACGGCCAGGTTCACGCGCGTGCTCGAGTCGGTGAAGGTCACGCCGATCGTGCTCCCCTGCAGGGTGATGCGGAGGCCCATGGGGCCCGTCAGGATCCGCTGCACCTTCATCATCGTCGCGTCGGCATTGGCCATGGACTGTTCCTCCGGGGGGGTGAGGGGAGCGCGGCGAGCCAGCGCGTTGCAGAATCGCGTTTCGCGCGAAACTGCGCAAGCAGCTTGTTTCTCCGGAGATGCGCGGCGAACGACGGCCCAGGAGAGAACGAGTTGTTCACCTGTTTCCGGCCGCTCCCCTTCCGCTCCGGCCGCCGCTGAAACAACACGGCTCCGGCAGCAGGCCGCCGGAGCCGTGGTTTTCCGAATTTCCGCGGAGGGGTGATCGGCCAGACGGGTTGCCGCCGTCGCAACGCATCCGACCGCTGCCGCCCTCGTTTCTCTTGCTTCGCACGAGCCCGCCCTCCCCCGGGCTCGTCGCTAGGGCCGCTTCGTCCAGGCACGCGTGGTGAGCGCGGCGACGCGGCCGGTGCACGAATCGTCGACCATGGCGAAGCGCACGCCGGCGGCCGTCGCCTCCCACGTGTAGCGGCCGGGGCCGGGGCAGGCATACCGGCCGGTCCCCGCCGCGAGGGTGATCTGGTTCCCCTGCACCTGGAACGGCATGTCCACCACCTGCTCTCCGTTGAGGCTGACCCGCGCGTGGCCGGATTCGTCGACGGTCATCTCCCAGGTCCCCGTCATCCCCGGTGCCCGCCCCGCCGCGACCTCGGAATACGGCAGGTCCGCTTCCGCGAGCGCCAGGGTGTACACGCCGGGCCCGAACGCGGCGGCGGCCGGCGCCGTGGCCGGCGGTGGGGATGCGGCGCCGCGCGGCATCGACGAGCAGGCGGCGACGGCGGCGAGCAGCAGCATGGGCAGCTTCGGCATGGTGTCCTCGGGGGGATGTTCGGCGGGGACCGGGCGGGCCGGGAGGCTCGCGCCGTTCGGGAATACGCGGCGGGTGCCGGCCTGGTTTCTCCGCCACGCAGGGGCGGGGCAGCCGTGCTGAATCCTGGATCGCCGATGGCGTCGTCAGATCGTCGAGATGAGCGGCGACGACGCGATCACGTGGTGCGATCGCCCGGTCCACGCGTGGGTGAGATGCGTCGTGAGAGCGTGCGGATGGAGGGTCGATCTCCGGCGGATGGCCCGCGGATGGTGAAACTCGCCCGTGGCCGACGCGTATGGCGGACCGTCGTCCATCGTACCCACCTCGACCGCCGCTTCGGATGCACGCCAGAGCGTTTGCCCTCGTCTCGCTTCTCTCCATGCCGTGGATGATGCCGCGCGCCGCCGCCGCACAGGATGCGCTGCCGGATTCGTGCGCCGCGCGCATCGCCGGCTACGCGTCACGCACGCCGGGCGCGACGCCGGCGGCGGATTACCTGCTCGAGCTCTCCGCGGGGGACGGGCGGCTGGTTTACTTCGGCGCGGAGCACAGCAGCGATCCGGCGCATCCGCAGTTCGCGGCGATCCGCGACCGGTGGGAGCGGACGAGGCCGACGGTGGCGTTCTACGAGGGTCCGGCCCGGCCGGAGGGCGCCACGGCGGAGGAGACGATCCGGCAGTTCGGCGAATCCGGATACGTCCGCTTCCTGGCGAGGCAGGGCGGCGCGCGCGCCGAGCGGCTGGAGCCGGATCCGCGCGAAGAGGCGCGCTTCGTGGCCGCGCGCTTCCCGATCGACCAGGTGAAGCTGTTCTACCTTCTCCGCGAGACGGCGCGGCTGCGCGAGCGCCGCGGCATGGCCGAGCCGCAGCTGCGCCAGGCGATGGAGCAGATGATCGGCCGCGTCGCCGAGCTTCTCCCCGAGCTCTCCGGCACGATCACCACGACCGGCGAGCTGCAGGCCGCGTATCGCCGCTACTGGACGCAGCCCGCGAACTGGTGGGAGGCGCCCGAGGCCTGGTTCGACCCGATGCGCGCCTCGACCGAGACGGGCGGCATCTTCACCAACGACGTCAACCGCGCCTCCAGCGAGTTCCGCGACCGCCACATGGCCGGGGCGATCGCCCGCGAGGTCCGCCGCGGCGAGCGCGTGTTCGCCGTGGTCGGCCGCGACCACGTCCCCTCGCAGACCCCGGCGCTCCGGTGCGCGCTGCGGTAGCCGCCGCGCGTGACCGTGGAGGCGGAGGCGGACGTCCGGCTGTCCGGCCGCGGTGGATTCAGCCTCTGGGCCGATCGGGCGTCTCGCCGCTGGCGGGCATAGGCACGGCGCGCTCGCCATCGCTCGGCGCGAGCCGGGGCGCGTCACCGGGGCGGGCGAGTGGCCGTGTGGATGCCGCCGGGCGATACCGCTCGTAAGCGGGCGTCTGCTGCGCGCGCCCGCGCGCTTCCAGCTCCTGCACCAGCCACTGGAACCATTCCAGGAAGAGCGGCTGATCCTGCTCGGTGCGGATCGCGGCGACCCAGTCCCCCATCCGCTTCCACACCGCGATCGCCACGCCGCCCACCTGCTCTTCCACCAGCTCCAGCGGGATGGTGCCGCGGAACACCAGGTAGCCCAGCGTCTCGTACCGGGTGCCGAGGGCGAGCGCCGCGTCTTCGTGCGCATCGCCGCCGCGGCGCAGCTCGCGGGCGGACGCGCCTGGCGGGAGCGGACCGATCAGCCGCAATGAATGCGTGAACTCGGCGTCCTGGATCGAGCGCATCAGCTCCACCGCGGCCAGGTCGCGCCGCTGCTGCCGCGCCAGCCGCACCTGCACGATGCCGAACACCACCGCGACCACCACCGTCGCGGCGCTGAGAATCTGTGCGATGTACGAGAGCGACTGCAGGTCCATGGGAGGCGGGGTGGAGAGGCGGAGCCGTTCGTGGGGATGGCGCTTGAGGTGTCGATCAATACGGCGGATCCGCCGGACCCTCGTAGCCGCACAGGCCCAAACGCGGCGAGTTCACCAACGCCACGGGAGCGCCGTACTCCTCGTGCGGATGGTCCTTGCGATGCGGCGCGCAGAGATAGCCGGGGCGGTCATCTTCATAGACGCATTCCGAGCAGAAGAATTCCGCTCGCGCGCCACACTCCTGGCACGCGGTCACGGGGATCGCGTTGCGCGCCATCAGGGCAATCGGATGCCGGGTGGCGCGTTTCCCCTCACGCGTGCCGGCGGCCTTCAGCAGCGTCACGGATTCGGTGCCGAAGTCGTAGACGTGCGTGAGCTCGGCGCCGGACGCGAACGCCACCCCCACCTTCCGCGCCATCCCCACCGTGCGGCCTCTCCAGCCTCCAGCGCAGGCCGGACTCCGCGGCGCGCACCCGGACGTGAACCAGCGCTGTCGTCGCGCCCGCACCTCCTTCGTTGGCAGCGTTCGACTGGCGGCGCGCGTCGCATGCGGCCAGATGGCGGGCCATATGACCGCGGATGGTCTCGAACCCACAATACGCGCACGCACCCTTCGTCTGCGAGGAATCCGCCATCTGAAAGCCGTGGTCAGGGGAAGAGCCGACACGAGGGTGTACAGAGTAACGCGGTGTTCGATCAGACGAAAGTACCCGGATACAGTGGATACGACTCCCCCCCACTCGATCCCATCGCGAACGTTTCTCTGCCGATACGGCGACCCGGATGGCGCACGCGTTCCAGCAGCGACTGAGCGACGCCCACGCATCCCACGACGAGCGTGCATGGTGGCAGGCGGGTGATGGGAGGAGAGCGGGGAAGGGTGGAGCGTCCGTGTCAGCCCGGGACCCTGGTGACCGCAGAAGGGGCGGAGGCGATCATCGTCTCCGCCCTTCGAACGTGCCATCGCGCGGCGGCCGGCGGGTTACCGCGCGCGCTGGTAGCGCGTGCCGTCGTCCATCGTCAGCACGCTGTCTCGCAGCGTGAGCGTGCGGGTGTGGCCGGTCTCCGAGGTGACGGTGACGCGCGCGCCCTCTTGCCGGAAGCGGCCGCGGATCTCGCGCGGCTCCATGTAGCTCTGCCCGGTGAAGGTGCCGTTCGCGCCGAAGCTGACCCACTCGCGAGGCTGCCCCACGCGCTGCCAGCGCCCCTCCACCGCCGGGTCACCGTGCCCGCCGCAGCCGGCCAGCGCCGCAGCCAGGAGCGCCGCACCCGCCCGTCGCGCCAGCCTCCGCATCAGTTGACCACCGCCACGCCGTAGGCCACGTGCCGGGCCGAGCCGTAGTAGAGCGACGACATTCCGCCGAGCGGGTTCAGGTGAGAGCCGAGCCAGTAGATCGACGCGGCCGAGTTGCCGTCCAGGCGGATGGCGCCGCCCAGCAGCCCCAGCCCCTCGTACACGCTGCAGATCTCGTACGCGTCGGTCGACGTGCCCGAGACCGACGACACCATCACCACCACGCCGCTGGTGCTGCCGCTGCCGATGCCCAGCGAGCTCCAGGGCGCAACTTCGCCCCCCGGCGTGCGGCTGCACGCGCCGTTCTTGATGATCGACGTGGTGGACGGGATCACGTTCCAGTTGTACGTGCCCAGGCTGGGGGTGGCGCCCGACGGCTTGTCGACCAGGGTGGCGAGCGTGCCGTTGCTGGTGCCCTGCTGGAAGGCGATCAGCGCCTCGGCCGCCGAGAACGCGGGGCTCTTGCGCGTGCCGTTGATGTACAGCGTGCCGTTGGGCGTTCCCGTCTGCCCGGCGTCGCTCCCGCTGTCGCCCGTCCAGGTGAACCCGTTCACCGCGGCCATGGCGCCCACGATGTTGGCCAGCTCGGTGATGGTGTGCAGCAGGAAGGTGTTGGTCCCGGTATACCACTCGCCCGGCACCGCCACGCGCGGGAACACCGAGGTGGAGGTGGGCCGGTTGTACCCCACGTTCAGGATGAGGATGTGCACGTAGGGCGACACCCCCTCGCACTCGCTGATGCGGACGCCCGCCTTCTGCGCCAGCTGGCCCAGGTAGTACGAGCGGTTGGCCGACAGCCGCTGCGAGCAGGTGTTGTTCACCAGGCTGGCCCGCGCCGCCGACCCGCCCTGGCCGGGAACGGCCACGCGCTCCCCGTCGTCGAACTGCACGTAGCCGCGCTGCGAGGACATCGACGTCATCCCCGTGGCCGAGATGGGGAAGGTGGCCAGGTTGCCGCGGACCGTCGCCTCGCTCGCGGCGCCGGCCGCGCTGCCGCCGTAGTCGCCGATCGCCATGCCGCCGGGAATGCGGTCGCGGTCCACGGGAATGGTGATCGAACCGGCGCTGGAGAGCGCCCCGCGCGGCATGATGTTGTACATCGGGGTCACGCCGCCCACGTCGTACTCCTGGATTCCGTACACGGTGGGGGTGGTGACCGCGTTGGCGGGGATCTGGATGGAGAAGCCGTTGCGCATGGTGCCGTGCATCCCCCGCCCCGGCTCCATCACCATGATCCCCGTGGCATCGATCGGCACCATCCCCGAGGCCACGTAACGTACCGCCACCTGGTTGCTCCCCTTCACCGAATCGAGCGCCAGGAAGATTTCGGTGCGCGTCCCGGGCTGCAGGGCGATGGGCTTGGCGAGGGTGAGCTGGGTGGCGCTCAGCCGGCGGTCGCCCTGCTGCTCGCCGTCGGGCACCAGCGTGAGCGCGGTGATCTCGTTCGGCGCCAGCGCCGCGTCGGCCACCATCCCGCCCATGTCGCTCTCCACCGTGCCCAGCCGCGTGGTGCTGGATCCGCCCACGCTGGTGCACGTGCCGTTCTGCACCAGCCGCACGCCGCTGAACCGCAGCGCCTCGCCCGAGCCGATGTCCACGCCCAGGCGCGAGACGACGTTCACCCGCACGCGGGCCTTCCCCGTCGCCAGCCTCTGCTCCACCTGATTCGCCGATTGCGAGACGTCGCGGCAGCCGGCCTCGTTGAGCGAGATCGAATCATCGTCGCACGCGGCCAGCGCCAGCGTGCCGGCCATGGCCAGCAGCCAGCCGGCCCTCCGGATCGAATGCATTGGGTGCTTCCCTTTCTCGGCGTGAGGTGGGCACGCAGCCGGGAACGGCTGGTGTCGCCGGGAAACACATGAAGCAAGGGAGATGCCCCTATTTGTGTCGTTATACGTACCTGAACACCTCCCGCGTGATGCATGTGCCGCTAACTCGTGCAAGGCAGAGGCAGCCCTGCCGGATCCGATCTGGTGGGGCTGTCTGCTGGAGGAATGATCCGGCTCCGGGCGGATCGTCAGTCCTGCACGTAGATGCCCTCGTGCCGCGGCTGCTTCGCCCGCGCTACCACGCGCTTCTCGTCGCCATCCAGGCGCAGGATGGTGTGGGTGACGGCGGGGGCACGTGGTCCGCCGTACCGAGCTCGCCGTGGATCAAGCCTGGCGGCGAAGGGCGCTGATCTCCAGGTACAGCAGCAGCGGGTCGGGCGCGGCGGCGCGGATGCGGTCTTCCAGCGTGCCCAGCGTGTGCAGCACCTCTTCGCGTGACAGGTGCTGCGCGAAGCCCACGTCGAGCGTGACCAGCACCTCGTCAGGCGCCAGCTGCATGGTCCGGATGCGCTGCACGCGGGCCGTGTCGAGCGTGCGCGCCGCCTCGCCGATGCATTGCACCACGCGCGCGTCGGCGCGCTCGCCGATCAGCAGCGCCTTGCTCTGGACGAGCAGGATCACCGCCACCGCCGACAGCACCAGCCCCACGCCGATGGAGGCGACGCCGTCCAGCGCCGGCATCTCCAGCTGATGGCTGAGGAACACGCCCAGGAAGGCGAGCGCGATCCCGGCCAGGTCGGCGCTGTCTTCCAGCACCACGGTGAAGAGCGACGGGTCCTTTCCCTCGCGGATCGCCTCCCACCACCCCCGCCCGCCCGACGAGCCGCGGAACGAGCGCACGGCGATCAGCCACGAGGTGCCGTCGAAGAGCGTGGCGATGCCGAGCACGGCGTAGTTCCACGCGGGCGAGCGCAGCGGCTCGGGGTGGAGGATGTGCGTCACCCCCTCGTACATCGACATCCCGCCGCCCAGCGCGAAGAAGAGGATCGCCACGATCAGCGTCCAGAAATACAGCTCGCGCCCATAGCCGAACGGGTGCTCCGCGTCGGCCGGGCGGCGGCTGCGCCTGCGCCCGAACAGCAGGAGCGTGCCGTCGGCCGAGTCGACCAGCGAGTGCACGCCCTCGGCCACCATCGCCGAGCTGCCGGTGAACGCGGCGGCCGTGAGCTTGGTTGTCGCGATCAGCACGTTTGCCGCGATCGAGGCATAGATCGCGAGGTTCGACTCCCTGGCCATGTGTCGACGGCTTCTCCCGGTTCCGAGCGGCGCGGGCGGTGGGCGCGCTCTACTTGCTGGCAGCTTGTCGGAGTTGTGTGGCCAACTCCTGCAACGCGTGCGAACGGCTCTCCAATCCCTCCGCCAACTGCACCAGGCTCCCCGGACGTGGCGAGCGAATACCGGTGACCCACGCGTGCAACGCGGCGTAGCTCAGCCCTGCGTCGCGCGCGAGCTGCGCCTGCGAGATCCCGCTCGCGTCCACGATGTCGCGGACCAGCGTCTGTAGATCCTGCTCTTCCTTAGTCAGCGCGTCCTCCACAAATGTAAGCGAAAAAGCTTGACGACTAACGTCAATGTTTTTAGCTTACGTTCAGCTGCCGGCCGTGGCGCTGGAACGCTCCGCAACGTATGTCGCGGACCGTCTAAGCCGCAACGGAAGCACTGCCTTTTGACTTGGTATGAGGAGGAGTGCGATGAGATCCGGACCTGCGTGCGACAAGGAACCGTCCCCGGCGCGCCTGCTGGAGATGCTGACGGACCGCTTCGGCGCCTTTGAGGTGATCGCGATGGCTTCCATCAAGCTCGCCCGCCATGTCCTAGAGGACGAGCTGTCGATGGACGTGCTGGTAGCTGATGCCATTCTGGAATTCGGCGACGATCTGCGCGAGGCATCAGCCGCGGTAGAGAGGTGGATGGAGGTCCGGCGGGCGGCGTAGACGGCGTTAACGCTCCAGTATGGCCGATGCGCACGCGCATTGACATGTAGCAACCCGGTTTGAACTCCGCCAATCTCACCACCCACCCGTCGGAAGCTCGGCAACACGGCTTATGTTGATTGAGCAGACTTCTGGCCCGATGTAGATTCCTCAGCCTGAACAGGTTTGTCTACGACCCGGTAAGCGGCAAGGTGTACTCTGCAGACGTCCGTTAAAACTTGCGACAGGATTCTTAAATACGCCAAATAATTTTGTACCCTGGTAGGGTCTGGAAAACTCGGGCTCGACGTAGGATGGGCAATTCCGTTCCGCTCCCTCATCAGGTTTAGCAACTCCGTTTTCGCGTCACGTTCCGCATCTTGATCCTTGTCATATCCGAAGTGAACTTTGAGAACTGCCTGTTTGCTTATATCGGTCCATATGTCGGATATGCCGGCACGTTTGTACAAGTCTCGAAGAGTATCGGGCTTCATGTTGGAGTCGGTAAATGACATCAAAGAAGAATTGATGACCCCCAATCCGTCTTTCGCATCCATATTGGCCGAGAGTTGTTTCACAAACCCGCGCGTCTGTACTTCATCATAGCTGTACTTGTATGGACGAAGCAGAACCTCCGCAGTCGAACTGGTCAACGTCGCTTTCATCGCCTTAGGGAGTTGCTCGAAGGTGCGGCACTTTGCGGCATACAAATCACAGAGGTTCTCAAATGATGTTCGCACGAAATGCTCAAACCGGCCCGCCATATACAAAAGCAAAGTCCCCGAAAAAATTGGGAAATCACTGCTGAGCCCCCGGATCTGCTCTCGTAGGACGGCACTTTGCTCAGTAAATTCATCCCCGTCCGGTGTTGTTGGGAGGTCAATGCCTCCAAATTTCCGAAGTCGAGCTACGAACCCCAGCAGGTGCTCTAATCTGTTCAGATCGCGATGGAACTCCTCTAGGGGTTGCTCAAGCGCGTCAGTCATGGGTTTCACCTCCGGACAAGATCCAGGAAGCTAAAGCTACTCGCGCGCGGATCGAATCAATGGTGTTCCCTCGACCGACCAGAATGTCGTATCGATCTTGATCGGCTAGTGCTTGATGGAGCCGAAGTTGAACTTGGTCCTTATTGTCGATGAGGTCCCCCACCGATCTCAAGCTAACTGATACCATCAATGCATCATACAAAGGTCGGCTGGGCCGGCTTGTTTGAGGGAGTCGGAAGGGCATTCCGTCGAAAGCCGCTGCGAGATCCCGCAAACTGCTCATGTACTGACCCTTGAGTTCCGCGATTTCGGCCGCGGAATCATCATGGTGTCTGTGCATCGTACGATCTAGCAACCGCCGAAGTGATCCCCGAGCGTTGGTCAACAGTGTCTCCCGGATAGCGAAGAACCTGAGAACTAGCTCGCAGTCAGCCATTGTCCGAAACAACGTGTTATTTGCGAGCGATTCCGGAACCTTCTTGTCCTCATCCGTGGACTTTTTGGGAATCCCCCAGACTGAGGTAAACTCGTCAGAACGGGCGATCTCAATCAACATTTTGTTAAACAATCCGGGAAACAGTGCATTCCGGAGTTCTTGAGGATTGAGTTTCTCTCCACCAGTATTTAGGCGGTCGAAGAGTACCGTCCTAACATCAAGGTCGTCCTCTGAGACGCCTTTTGTCTCAGCCAGCAACACCACAGCTGGCAAGCTTCGCCGCAGTAAACCCTTTTGAATCACTGTAGGAAGTTGGTTGAACCGCTTTCGATTCAGTTCTTTCCAATACGTCAACCCCGTTAACGCAAATCCGTTCGAAAGGAATTCACGAATCGTATCGAGACGTTGCCGCCCGTCAACGACTTCGTACTCGTTGTAGTCACGTTCGAACAAAAATACGGGGGGAATCGGAATGTTCATCAGGAACGATTCCACCAACTGGGACCGCTTCTTGGGGGACCATCTTTGCCGTCGCTGGTATTCTGGAGCCACGTTGATGATGTACCTCTCCTGCTGAAGAGCATGCTGCAGGTAGTCCAGCGTGTAGTCCTTGGTTTCCCTTACGACGCGAAGTTGGCTCTTCGCGTATTTTTCAGCGATTGTCTCGGGTGTAGCGATCTTTGCATCTAGTGTTTCTAGTTCTTCTTCCTCGTCGAACCATTCCTGGATTTCATCCTCTCTGAATGCAGGAAGCGGAACGATCGACAGACTCTCTGTCGCCTCTGAACTGTCGCTCATCTTTGATATGCTTGGTGGAGGGCAGAATACAGGCTGGTGGCTGAACTCTGCACATATTCGCGGATAATCCTGAAAGTCACAAGGACTCTGCGGAAGTTACCGGAGTCTTCGGATCGCCCAAGTGGGCTGCATCGTCGCGCCTTTCCCCTCGCCCCCACCCATCCTATATTCCCGCTCCGACCGACACACTCGCGGTTGCATGCGCCGGCCCAGCCCCTCGGGGACGGGCCGGCGCTCGTGCGAACGCGCGCAGTACGTACACGCAGACGATCCCCACAGCAGGCGGAACAGGCCGATGCCCAAGCGGACCGACCTCAACAGCATCCTCATCCTCGGCAGCGGGCCGATCGTGATCGGGCAGGCGGCCGAGTTCGACTACTCGGGGACGCAGGCCGTCCGCGCGCTGCGGGAAGAGGGGTACCGCGTGATCCTGGTCAACAGCAACCCGGCCACGATCATGACCGACCCCGACCTGGCCGACGCCACCTACATCGAACCCATCACCCCCGAGTGGGTGGAGCGGGTGATCGAGAAGGAGCGCCCCGACGCCATCCTCCCCACCATGGGCGGCCAGACCGCGCTCAACGTCGCGCTCGAGCTGCACGACAGCGGCGTGCTGGCCAAGTACGGCGTAGAGCTGATCGGCGCCAAGGCAAAGTCCATCCGCATGGCCGAGGACCGCAGCGAGTTCGCCAAGGCCATGGCGCGCATCGGCCTCAACGTCCCCCACGGCGGCTTCGCGACCAGCTTCGAGCAGGCGCTCCGCATCGTGGACGACACGGGGTACCCGGCCATCATCCGCCCGAGCTTCACCCTGGGCGGCACGGGCGGCGGAATCGCCTACAACCGCGCCGAGTTCGAGGAGATGATCCGCCGCGGGCTGGACCTCTCCCCCGTGCACGAGGTGCTGATCGACCGCAGCGTGATCGGGTGGAAGGAGTTCGAGCTGGAGGTGATGCGCGACCACGCCGACAACGTGGTGATCATCTGCTCGATCGAGAACGTCGACGCGATGGGCGTGCACACCGGCGACAGCGTGACCGTCGCCCCCGCGCAGACGCTGACGGACGTCGAATATCAGAAGATGCGCGACGCCGCCATCGCCATCATCCGTGAGATCGGGGTGGAGGCCGGCGGGTGCAACGTGCAGTTCGCGGTGAACCCGCGGAACGGCGAGATGCTGATCGTGGAGATGAACCCCCGCGTCTCCCGCTCCTCCGCCCTCGCGAGCAAGGCGACCGGGTACCCGATCGCCCGCATCGGCGCCAAGCTGGCCGTGGGCTACTCGCTCGACGAGCTGCCGAACGCCATCACCAGGACAACGCCCGCGTCGTTCGAGCCGGTGCTCGACTACGTGGTGGTGAAGTTCCCCCGCTTCGCCTTCGAGAAGTTCCCCGCGGCCGACAACACGCTGGGGGTGCAGATGAAGGCCGTGGGCGAGTCGATGGCGATCGGCCGCACCTTCCGCCAGGCGTGGCAGAAGGCGATCCGCGCGCTGGAGGTGAACCGCCCCGGGTGGGAGATCGGCGCCACCCTCAAGGAAGACGACCTCAAGGACGATTCGCTCGAGACCGTGCGCTCCGCGCTGCGCCGGCCCAACCCCGAGCGCTACTACGTGATCAAGCGCGCGCTGCAGATGGGGATGAGCGCCGAAGAGGTGAGCGAGCTCACCTTCATCGACCCCTGGTTCGTCTCGCAGCTGGTCACGCTGGTGGAGGCGGAGGCGTGGTTCGCGGAGCTCGGCGAGCCCACGCGCGACGACCTGCTGCGGATGAAGCGCTGGGGCTTCAGCGACGCGCAGCTCGCCCGCATCCGCGGCGAGACGGAAGACGCGGTGCGCGAGCGGCGCTGGGCGCTGGGCATCCACCCCGTGTACAACATGGTGGATACCTGTGCCGGCGAGTTCCCCGCCGCTACGCCCTACCTCTACTCCACCTACGCCGAGGAGAACGAGTCCGTCCGCTCCGACCGCAAGAAGGTGATGATCCTGGGGAGCGGGCCGATCCGCATCGGCCAGGGGGTGGAGTTCGACTACTGCTGCGTGCAGGCCGCGCTGGCGCTGCGCGACGCGGGGTACGAGACCATCATGGTCAACTCCAACCCCGAGACCAACTCGACCGACTTCGACGTGAGCGACAAGCTGTACTTCGAGCCGCTGACGCTGGAAGACGTGATCGAGATCGTGCGCCTGGAAGACCCGATCGGCGTGATCGTGCAGCTGGGCGGGCAGACGCCGCTGAAGCTGGCGCAGCCGCTGGAGAAGCTGGGCGTGCCCATCATCGGCACCCCGGTGGAGGCGATCGACCGCGCGGAAGACCGCAAGCGCTTCGAGGCGCTGGCCCGCGAGCTGGGCGTGCGGCAGCCCCCCAACGGCCTGGCCGTGGTGGCCGACGAGGCGGCGGAGATCGCCGGGCGCATCGGCTATCCCGTGCTCCTGCGCCCCAGCTACGTCCTCGGGGGCCGGGGGATGGAGATCGTGTACGACGAGCCCGGGCTGCGCGACTTCTTCGACCGCGCCGTGGCCGTCAGCCACGACCGGCCGGTGCTGATCGACCGCTTTCTGGAAGATGCGTTCGAGGCCGACGTGGACGCGCTCTGCGACGGCGAGACGGTGGTGATCGGCGGGGTGATGCAGCACATCGAGGAGGCGGGGATCCACTCCGGCGACAGCGCGTGCGTCCTCCCCCCGTACAAGCTCGACGACGCGCAGATCGAGCGGATGCGCGAGCAGACGCGCAAGTTCGCGCTGGGGCTGGGGGTGATCGGCCTGATCAACGTGCAGTACGCGGTGTTCGAGGGCGAGGTGTACGTGATCGAGGTGAACCCGCGCGCATCGCGGACCGTGCCGTTCGTGAGCAAGGCGACGGGCGTGCAGCTGGCCCGCATCGCCGCGCGGCTGATGGTGGGCGAGAAGCTGGCGGACTTCGGGCTCCCGGACGAGATCCCGGTGGGCGGGATCGCGGTGAAGGAGTCGGTCTTCCCCTTCAACAAGCTTCCCGAGGTCGACCCGCTGCTGGGCCCGGAGATGCGCTCGACCGGCGAGGCGATGGGCTTCGACGACAGCTTCGGGATGGCGTTCGCCAAGGCCGAGGCCAGCGCGGGGATGGACCTGCCGCGCGAGGGGAACGTGATCATCACCGTGAACGATCGCGACAAGGCGACCATCACGCCGATCGCGCGGCGGCTGGCCGACATGGGCTTCCGCATCCTGGCCACGGGCGGCACGGCGCGCTACTTCCGCCAGCGCGGCATCGCCTGCGACCCGGTGTTCAAGGTGGGCGAGGGGCGGCCGCACCTGGCCGACCACATCATCAGCGGCGACGTGGCGCTGCTGATCAACACCCCGCTCGGCAAGAAGAGCCAGTACGACGACTACACTGTGCGGCGCGCCGCCATCACCTACAAGGTGCCGTACATCACCACCACCAGCGCCGCCGAGGCCGCCGCCGACGCCATCATCGCGCTGCGCAACCGCGAGCGCTCTGTGAAGAGCATCCAGGAGCGCACGGCGGGGCTGGTCCCCGCCAGCGCGACGGGCGGGGCGGCGGCGAGCTCCGCGGCGGCCGTGGCATCAGCCGTCGCCGCGGACGTGCTGGGGACGTGAGAACGCGGCGGGGCGGGCGCCTGCGTCCGCCGGGGCTTCCCGGCCCGGCGGGACGCGATCCCTGCCGGGCGGCTGGAAGCCACGGCAACGACCACGGGAAGCCTCACGAACTGTGTGAGGCTTTGCATGGGTGCCGAGGAGATCTCGGCGGCGGGTCGGGCAGGGCTGCTGAGATCCTGATGGGAAGGCTGTTCGGCGACAGGGCACGGTCACGCCGGGAAGATGCGCTCCGTGGGGTTCCCGCGGACGCCCTGCGTGAAATGGTGGCGGTCGGGTGAATCGCGGGAGTCTTCTTCGCCACTTCGATTTCACGGATGCGTGCCCAAGCGCGAGGGACGCTCGCATTCGCCCTGGATGAATCCGGCGAATGGAGCCGTACAGGCTGTGCCGCGGCATAGTGAAGTCTCCAACGCACTCGCGCGGTCCATCCGCCGAGCGCTTGGCGTGCCGGAGATTGGTGGATGACGCGAGCTGGTGATAAGCGAAAGGGCGCCCCGCACGGAGGCGCCCTTTCGCTTTTTTCAGCGGCGATGAGAAGGGGAGATCGTGGTCCGGGGCCTTACTTCTTCTCGTACTTCCAGTTGCGGCTCTTCCCCTCGGCGATCCACTCGATGGCGGTGGCGAGGCGCTTCTGGCGGGTGGCGTCGCTCTTCGCCTCGGTGATCCACTCGATGTAGTCCTTGCGCTTGCTCGGCGAGAAGGCGTGGAAGTGCTCCTGCGCGGCCGGGTTCGTCTCCAGCGCGGCGACCAGGTCGTCGGGGACGCCGGGCTCCTTCCTCTCGGCGGCGGGCTTCGCCTTCTTCGGCGCCTTCACGCCCTCGTCGTTCAACCGTTTGGCCTCGCGCAGGTAGCCGGCGATCGTCTCGTCGGGCGGCAGGTCGGCCAGCGAGGTGATGCGGCCGAAGCTCCCCATCGCGTCGTCCGGCCGCTCGGTGCCGAAGATCAACGCGTGCTTCCAGAAGTTGAGCGCGGCGTGCTCCTTGAACGCGGCGAACACGCAGAGCATCCCCTTGTGGGTGAAGGCGGGCATCGACCACTTGATCTCTTCCTGCGCCTCGGGGATGGTGGCGTGCACCAGCTCGCGCAGGTGCGCCAGGATCGGCCGCGCGAACGGGGCGGCCTTCTCGATGTACGCGTCCACGCGCGGATCTCGGGTTCCCATGTCGGGTCGTCGGGGGGATGATTCGGGGCGTGCGGAGCGGAGGTCAGCTCCGCTCCATCAGCAGGTACATCGAGAAGCGGCGCATCTCCTCGCGCTTGGCGGCGGGCATGACGTGCCGGAGGATGCGGTACGGCCATAGCATCCGCATGCCGCGGCGCAGCCGGATGGCGTCGTCCATGCTGCCGCGCACCTCGGCCTCGCGCCAGCCGAACGGCGCGAACCAGCCGCCGCTCTCGGCCGGGGCGAAGCGGAAGGGCGCGTTGCCGGCGTTCACGCTCCGCCCCCAGCGCTTCAGCATCCACTCCATCAGCTTGGGGCTGGCGAGGTCCGTCAGCCACCAGCGGATGGACGGCCGCGCGTGCAGCGACTTCGCCAGTGCCGCCACGTCCTCGTCGGCCAGGTACACGAGCAGCCCCTCGGTGACCACCAGCGTGCACGCCGACTCCGCGGTGACGCGGGCGAACAGGCCGTCGCGCTGGATGGGGTCGGTCAGGTCGGCGCTCACCGCCTCGTAGCGGCAGCGCGGCGTCTCGCCGGCCATGACCCCGGCCTTGTACTCGGTCATCGCGGGGAGATCCACATCCACCCAGCGGAGCGACGCAGGCAGCTCCATCCGCCACGGGCGCGTATCCAGCCCGGCTGCCAGGTTCAGCACCGTGTCCACGCCGCGGGTGCGGATGGATTCGAGGATGATCTCGTCGAACACGGCCGTGCGTACCACCATTGGCCACGACATCCGCTCGCCCTGCGGCATGGCGCGCACGATGGCCTCGCCGCGCGCGCCGCCCAGCCGCCGCGCGAACGGATCGCGGAAGTGCGCGTCGGGGCGCTCCGATTCCATGGCTCGGTAGATCGCCACCCAGCGCGCGGTGTCGGAGACGTTCTCGATGCGTCCGGACGCAGTATCCGTCATCGGCGGATGCGGTGAAGGAGGACGGGTGTGGGATGGATGTGACGCGTGGCAGGATAGGCGCGGCGGGGCGGGGGAGCAAGGTATGCGAGTGGCGGCGGCCCGCCGTGCCAGCCATTCGCACGGGCGGCTGGAAGCCGCGGCGACGGACGACGGAAAGCCTCCCGGGCTGCGGGAGGCTTCAAGGGCGAACTGCGGACGCGCCGCCGGGCGGGGGGCTCCGGCGGCGCCGTCGTCAGGCCGGGTCGCTCAGAAGGTCAGCTCGTACACGCCGCCGACGCTGGCCACGCGCTGGCCGCCGCTGCTGCTGTCGTACATCTGCAGCAGCATGGAGGCCGTGACGCTGCTGGGTGTCGACCCGCTGCTGTTGAGCGTCAGGTCGATGGTCCCCTCGTTGATCTGCACGGAGCCGCTGCCGATCCACACCTTGATGTTGAGGCTGGCGGTGGGCTGCGACGTGCTGAGGTTCACCGTGGTGACACCCGGGTAGCTCGTGTTGATCTGGGTGATCTGCACCACCACGGAGCTTCCGCTCCGGAACGCCTGGAAGGTGATGATCTCGCCACCCTGGAACACGAATCCGGGGAGCGTCCCGGCGACCGAGCTGGCGGCAGCTTCGGAATGGCTGATCTCGATGGGGGCGATCAAGGTGTCTAACATTTTTCCGGCTCCTGGTTGGGGATCGTCGTGCACCGCGGTGAGTACCTCGTGGTGGCTGCTCGGGACCGCTGTCGTTGCGTCCGTTCGCGCCGGGTGAGGCGAGGCGTCTGCATGGCAGGACGTATTCCGGTTGCCGCCTCGTGCGGAAGCCTTTGTTGTCGCTCAAGTTGGGGAAACACCTCGATACCGTGGCTACGCGGCGTTGCATCACCTCGTTGCCGTGGATGTAACGTCCTGCAGGGGGAAGTGGTCTTGATCGAGATCGAGATGGGCACCTTCGTCGCCGCGCCGCGCGAGCGGGTGTTCGACCTGGCGCGCAGCATCGACGTGCACCAGCGCTCGCTGGAGCACACCCGCGAGCGCGCGGTGGCCGGGCGCACCAGCGGGTTGATCGGCATGGGCGAGACGGTGACGTGGCGCGCGCGGCACCTGGGCGTGATGCAGCACCTCACCAGCCGGATCAGCGGGTACGAGCGGCCGCGCTGGTTCCAGGACGAGCAGCTGCGCGGCGCCTTCGCCTGGTTCGTCCACGACCACTGGTTCGACGAGGTGGACGGGGGCACCCTGCTCCGGGACCGCTTCCGCTTCGCGGCGCCGCTGGGCCCGCTCGGCCGCGTCGCCGAGGCGCTGGTGCTGCGGCGCTACATGACGCGCTTCCTCGAAGGCCGCAACGCGATCGTCAAGCGCATCGCGGAAGGGGAGGAGTGGAGGGAGTATCTGCGGGAAGACGCGGGATGATCCGCCGATGTACAGGGTGGATGAGCGGCTTTCGGGCACTCCGGCGATCTCGCGACGGGCGGCTGAAGCCACGGCTACGACGACAGCAAGCCTCCCAAACTGCGGGAGGCTTCGATTTCGGTGTGTCCTCGGCTTCCGCTCGTCACGCGGGCATCGCGCCGGGCGGGTGAACCCGCGCAGGAGCAACGGCACGAAGCCTCGCAAACCGCCGCGAGGCTGGGTCGATGCGGGGCGCGGCTCCAGCGCCTGAAGGCGCCGGCCAGCAACTGCACGAAGCCTCGCAAACCGCCGCGAGGCTGATCCGGCGCGGGGAGTCTTCCGTGAGGCGAAGCATCCTCCCGAAACAACATGAAGCCAGGCTTCGGCGTTCGGTCCGCGCGTATCCGATCGCTCCGGAAGCCTCGTGGGGCGGGCGGCTGAAGCCACGGCAACAAGCACGGGAAGCCTCCCAAACTGCGGGAGGCTTCGACTGCGGTGTGTCCTCGGCCTCCGCTCGTCACGCGGGCATCGCGCCGGGCGGGTGAACCCGCACGGGTGGAACGGCACGAAGCCTCGCAAACCGCCGCGAGGCTGGGTCGATCGCGGGGTGGTTCCAGCGCCTGAAGGCGCCGGCCAGGAACTGCACGAAGCCTCGCAAACCGCCGCGAGGCTGATCTGGTGCGCGGGCTGAGTCCGGCGGGGGTGAAGCCGTCTCCCAGAAACAGCACGAAGCCTCGCAAACCGCCGCGAGGCTTCGGTCTGGTGCCGTTGAAGCCTCCCGCAGTTTGGGAGGCTTTCCGTTGTTGTTGCTGCGGCTTTCAGCCGCCGGTGCCGAGCTTCTCGAGCTTTCCGAGCTTCTCGATCCTTCCGAGCTTCTCGATCCTTCCGAGCTCTCGGCCCCACCTCGGCCCGGTCACACCATCTTCGCGATGCGCTCGGCGCCTTCGCGGAGGCGGTCTTCGCTGGTGGTGAGCGCCACGCGGAAGAAGCCCTCGCCGCCGGCGCCCAGCGACTTGCCGGGGAGCACCGACACGCCCTGCTCCAGCAGCAGGCGGCGCGCCCAGGGCTC
>Ga0247773_1000391_pt1 | contig 19231 bp, 14 predicted proteins | sample UWRJL092311B6_FD_179934 | JGI IMG/M metagenome (GOLD analysis project Ga0247773, IMG submission 179934) | Plant litter microbial communities from Arlington Agricultural Research Station in Wisconsin, United States - UWRJ-L092-311B-6 | ecosystem: Environmental > Terrestrial > Plant litter >...
GTTTTCGCATGCACATCCAACCCTACAAATCGTGTATTCTTGGCCATAGACCGGCTCCTTTCACCATGTGGCTCTGCTCTTCTTGCCTTGCAGCTAGCAGCGTAACCCACGACTTGGTGACTCGAGCCGGTCGTTCCATTATGACTGGGCGGGCGACGTCTTCCCGCTCCGCGTGTCACAGGCACAACTTCCTCGCAACGCGCTCGAGAAGATCGACTAGGATCGTGACGGTGACGAAAGCACTCCTTCCCCTTTGTGCCTGCATGCTCGTCGCAACCCTTGCCGCATGTGCCACGATCTCTCCTGGTGCTGCCTCCTCAGGAGCCATCGGATGCGCTGAAAAAGACATCAAAATCTCCCAAGACGATGAAGGTCTAAGTACTCGAACGTGGAAAGCCGAATGTCACGGGAAACGGTATTTCTGCTCCGGGACTGCCGGACCACCGCATCACGTGTCATGCACGCAAGACAACACGGCTGACCAACAGGTCAGCCCATCCTCTCCCCAAGGTTGCCAATTCGACACGCAATGCAAAGGTGATCGCGTCTGTCGTGACCACCACTGCGTTGATTCGTGATCACCACGGCGGCGCAAGTGCGGACTCGAGCCGTTGAACGTCGTGACCGGCACCGCCCTTCCGCGCGTCGCCACTTACCACCCCCTCGTTTCCTGGTGCGGCGCTGCTTAACGGCGGTACATTGGGCGGGCGTTAGGTCGGGTTTGGGTGGAGGCAGAAGCAGCGTCGTGTCGGTGTGCACTCGTCATCTCGACAGCCGCGCCTCGACCCGTAGCGCCCTTGCGACCGGTTGCCTGTTGTTGCCGAGTGGAAGCGTCCGCGCGAGCTGGAGCGTTGCTTTTTCCTACTGGCGGTGTTCGCCGCGCGGTCGTTGCATCGGGTTTGGGTTTCGTCGACAACCGCGGGCTGCTTAGGTTCTGCCTCGCGGTCGTTTCGACCGGTCGCGTTCCGAACTGCGCCGCCCAACAACGGCTTGAAGCAGACGCTGGATCTCGCTGCGCTCGACCCGCGCAGCTTAAGCCTGATACGTTGGACGGACCAAGACGGGTCGAGCACCGAATGACGGCCGAAGAGTTCTTGCTGCTCGTTGCATCGCAGGAGACCGTTGTCGTCGAGCGTGAAGTCAGTGTCCCGGGACCCGAAGCGCTCGCCCTGCTCGCTCGGGGCCAGGCGGTGCCGCTCGTGGACTTCCTCCAACACCCTGACCGCAAGCTGGAGCACCGAACGTTTCGGTACGGGCACCTGATCGAACCTGGTATCGAGCCAGCCGACCTCAAACTTTGGCAGGAGCGCTTCTCCGCGTTTCCGCTTCCGGAAGACTTGCGTCGGTTCCTTATGCGCGCAAACGGCATTCAGCTTTGGGCCGATCTCGCCGCGCGGCATTCGTACTTCCGTTTCCTGCCGTTGGATCAGTGGAGCGACGTGGCGTCCGCTCCGTTCGCATATATTTTCGACAATGTACCCAGGGCTGCGCTGGTGCTCTCCGACGCGGATGATTCCGCTGGGTTCGCCGTGCTCGACACCGAGGTCTCTAGGTACTTGTGGTGCGATCCGATCGCCGGACCCGAGCCAATTGGAAGTGACGTTGATGCTCTGCTCACGTACTGGTGGGACCATTGCTCGCTTGAGCCTTGACGTCCTCCCCTGGTTGGCTGCGCGTCGAGCGCGTCCGCCCAACAAGGCGTTGCCGCAGACGGGCTTATCGGTCGCTTCGCTCCCTCTGGCGCCGGCGGCCGAACGCCGGTACGTTGGTCAGACAAGGAGCCTGCCGTAGCAGTATGGAAAGCATGGCAGAGCCGCCGATGATCGTTCGTCCTGCAACGGTAAGCGACATTGCGCGCCTGCTTCAGATTTACCGCGAGCTCGACGAGACTCACCGGCTCCAGCACCCTGAGCTTTTTCCACCCACCGTCGAGCGGGACCCGGCTCGCGTCGAGAGCATGCTCGCGGACCCGAACGTCGGCTTCTTCGTGGCCACGTTGCCGTCTGACGATCCCGCCATCGGCTTCGCTCGCGTCGTCGATGTTCAAACCCCCGACGGTAACGTCCTGCTCCCTCGCAGGTTTGGGCTCGTTGACGAGCTCGTCGTCATGCCGGAGCATCGCCGTGCCGGCGTGGCTCGTGCATTGCTGAGCGAAGTCGAAACCTGGGCGCGTCGACGCGGGATTGGCGCGCTCGAGGTTACCGTCTGGGCATTCAACCAAGCTGCACGCGATCTGTACGTCAATGAGGGCTTCTCCATCATGCGGCACTACCTTCGCAAGTCGCTCGCGTAGTCTCATTTCTGAGCGGCGCACCGGACTTCGTTGCCAGCGTGAGCATCGTTCCACACTCCGGGCCGTGCTGCGTCGGTCAACCGACGGCCCAAGGAGGAGGGATTTATGTTCCGGAGCTCGGGTAAACGGGTGGTGGCTTCGAAACATCAGTCTGCGAGCGTCGATGCGGACTCGCTTCGCTCGACGCGCGCAGCTCCAGCCTGGTACTCGAAGCCCTTCGAGAAGACCCCCGAGGGGGGCATGAGCACGATGGACTAGTGCTCGCAGGCTTCGCGCAGCCTCTTGAATCGTTCGGCCGTTCGAACGTTCATTGCCACGGCCCCCGCCGCTGCACGTTTCCGTTCAGAGCCTCCGCCAGATCGGCACGCTGTGAATTCGTTGCCACGCGCCGAAGCGTACACTTTGCGAAGTTCCCGGCGAAAAGTTGCCGGGGAAGGTTGGCCTGTTGTTTGCTGTAGAACGGTGAAGTGCGCTCAGGGCGAGCGTTCGAGCTTAGGGACGGGGTGCAAGCACGTGCTCGGTCTGTCACAGGTGGAGGAGTCTTTCTATGATGCTTCGGTCAGCCTTAGGGGTTGTAGTTATCTTGGGTGGAATGACGATGGTGCGGGTCTCACACGCCGAGGAGGGCGTCGCGGTGAAGGCAGCGGCTGACGACGAGCCTGCCTCGCGTCAGGAGGCGGAGAGTCCGGTCGCGGTGAAGGCAGCGGCTGGCGACGAGGCTGCCTCGCGTCAGGAGGCGGAGAGTCCGGGGCATGCCAGCGGCCTGATGGTGCAGGCGCGGGTCCAGAGTCAAACCAGCCTTTTGTCGCTGGTGGGCGCGGGGACTGGCTTTCTCGTCGGCTACCAAGGGCCTTCCTACGCGATCGGTTTGGGGCTCGGGCTGAGTCGCGTTGGCGTGAGCGCGGGTGGCGAATCGGACAGCCTGACCCTATTTCAAGTCGCGCCCACGGCCATCATCGATGTTTGGCATTCGGCCGATGGGCGGGCGCGTGCGAACCTGATCGGCTCGGTGGGCTACGCTCGAGCCTCCTTTTCAGGGACGGTAACGAGCCAAGACTGCACCTCCGACGCGCTCGGCAACGAATCTTGTACGAGCAACTCGCAGGACGCCACTGCCAGCGCGACACTCATTCCAGTCATGGTCGGTTTCGGTGGCGACTATTACTTGAGCCGCAACTTCGCGTTGGGCGCTGAGTTCGGAGTGCAGGCGTTGTTTCTCGCTAGTGCAAATACCACTTCAAGCGGTTCCTCACAGACCGTCGATCTGGGTGCAAACGCGCAGTTCGCCTACGGGGCATTGCGAGCCACCTTCGTGCTCGGCGACTGAACGTTCCGCGTGCTCTGTTCGTTCAAGCCGTCGGCAGACGCTGCTCGAGGGGTTTGCCGACGGTTTGGACATGGTCGCGGGTAGCTCAGCCTGAGTCGATGTGGGTGCCTAAGCACGGCTCGCCTACGTGGCTTTGCGAGTCACTTTCGCGTTCAGCGATCGGAGTCGAAACGTCGTTGGCAGGTTCTGGCGCGAGCGCGCGTATTGCGAGGAGAGACCGTCGACCTGCGCGTGCAGGTTAGAGCTCAGATTGAGATTAATGGCATTGCAATCGGCCCGATTGGCTTTCGTCATCGCCTGCCTACTCGCCGAGGCGTGTGAGCCAGTCGGCGCGCGTGCGCCCGCGTCGAACGCGTGGGGCCCGCCGAGTGCTCCGCCCCCGCCCGTCGCGATGACCGCGGTGCCAGCTACGCTAGCCCTGGCAGCGCCTGCCGCGGTCCAGGTCGCGCCGCCGGGATGGGTCAACTTCGGTGGCATTGTCTTGCCGGCGATCCCAGGGCTCACCGTACCCGCTCTGAGCACAGCGGCCAATGCAGGCACAACGACGGCATCAGCGCCGGCTCCCGCGTCGAACGGCTGGGTTTCGATCGCGGGCATGCTCGTGCCTGCGATCCCCGGCCTCACGGTGCCGCTCGCGAATGGCGCGGCGCCCGTGATCGTAATGGGGAGTCCCGCGCTCGTTGCTCAGGGGCGCTGCGGCGCCGTGTCAGTCGGCGGGCACCGAGTTCCGCTCGACTGCATCACTCCCAACTACGGCGAAATTCCCTGGGCTTCGCGTTTGACGCTCGGTCGCGCGGCGCTCAGCGCGGGCAAGGGCTTCGTGGGTGCGGCTGCCTTGCCGACCAGCGTCGACCACCGCCGCGACGGCACGGAGGGCCCCGTCCGCGACCAGCTAGAGGTCGGGGCGTGCACGAGCTTCGCGCTCGCCGCCGCCATCGATCACGCATACGCCCGTCTGAGCGGCAGCGTGACGCCGGTTGCGGCAATGCACATCTGGTCTCGCTATCACGCGCCTTTGATGAACGAGGCGATTGCGACCAATCAAGGGCGTCCGCTCACCACCGAGGAGGCGTGGCCGTACGATCAAACGCTCGCCTGTTCCTGGCGTTGCGACGACTCGTGTCACGACACCTTGCGCGTGAGCTGCGGAGCGCCCGATCCAGCGCTGTCGCGCTCGGCGGATTCGCGGCCGGCGGTGACCGTCTCGAACGTCACGCGCCTGGATACGACGACCGATCTCGACGCGATCAAAGAGGCGCTCGCAAAGGGGCAGGACGTCTGGTTTGGGATGAGCGTCGATGGGGACGTGCTTTCCCGCGTCCGCGGCAAGGACGCGGTGGTCCCGGATGGAACATTTCGCAGTGGCTCGGGGCACGCCATGCTGCTCTCCGGGTACAACGTACAAGCGAGTGGCACTTACTACCTGATCCACAACAGTTGGGGCGAAAGTTGGGGTGACCACGGCTACGCCTGGATCCACGAACGTACGCTGATGCAGAACTTGCATGCCGCCTACCTCGTGGAAGTGAGCGCTTCGAACGCCCGTTCGCAACCGTTGCCCCAGCCCGCGCCGCCCCAGTCCGCGTGTCCGAGCGGGCAAGTGCCGGACAGCATCTTCGGTTCCTGCGCTCCGGTGTGTCCGGATGGCAGTCCGCGCAACGCGAACATGTGCCCGATCGCCAATCAGTGTCCCCCGGGCTACGTGAACCTGACTGGAACCTGCGTGATCGCGCCGCCGATCGTGACCGGTCGAGACGCAAACAGCGGCGTCTTCTTCAGCTGTTCGGCTGGCGGCTGCAGCTATGCGATCCCGTACGGACAAGCGGGTTGCAGTCTGCCGTTTTGCGCCAAGTCTTGCCCAGCTCCGAAGTTTCAGCTCACGTTCAGCCCAGCCGGCGCCGGCTGCTCGGAGTAGTGACGAGCGACGTTGCGTCCGCTCACCGGCGCTCGTACCCGCGCCAGTTCGGCAAGCCGGCGACCAGCTCAGGCCATACCTTTTGTAGCCCCGCCTGCATTTCCCGGTTCAAATTGTGCCCGGACGCGGGATCTCCGCCGATCAACGCCTGGATCCCGGCGGCGCTGAGCATCGGCTCGGCGGCGCGCATGCTCGTGAAGCAGGCCGGCGTGCCGCAGGCCAAGAGCACGCTTTCGACGCCGCGCGCTTTGAGCTTGCCGAGGAAGGCGCGGTCTCGCACGAGCCCGTAGCCGCCCTCGGCCAACACGATGAATGGGAATGATTGCGCGGGATCGAGCAGGGTAGGACCCGCGAGTGTCGCACCTTGGCTGAAGCCGACGTACAGCGTCGGGCCGTCTGCGATGTAGTCTCCGAAGCGAGCGCGAGCAGCGACGATGGCGGCGGCCACGCGGCGACGGATCGTCTCGGCGTTGTCCCAGGCAAAGCGCGTAGCGTCCATCTTCCGGCCTTGTGGGCAGACGACGAACGCATACTCGCCGGCCACCATGCGCCAACCGCCGCACGACCACTCGGCGCGATCGCCTGCGCCATGCACGGCCACGATCAGCGGGCGCCGTTCGCGAGCGCCGATGGGCGGACACACATAAGCTTCGTGCCCGTCGTCCAGCTCGAGGTGTTCGATCCAAGCGACGCCAGACAGCGGCGGAAGTCCGGCAGGTGCCGGCGCGGAGGAGACCGGCGCGGAGGCGGAGGAGACTAGCGTCGAGGCCGAGGAGACCGGTGCGGAAGAGGGCGCTGGTTGCGAGCTGGGTTGCACGCGGTCGTTCGACTGTGGCGGCAGCTTGCAGCTCGCGGCGCCCAGCGCAGCCAAAAACAAGGCAACGCGCACGACTTACTGCTCGGCTGGCGGCTCCGCCGGAGCGGCTTCGCGGCGGCGCTTTTTCCGCTTCGGGCTCACGTCCGGGGCAGGGTAGTCGTAGCTCGTGACTTTGGTCGAGGGTGCCGCGTTGGCCGGCTTCCAGCGGAAGGCCAAGGCTTGCATGGGGTGCCCGAGCGCGTAAAGCACGCTGGTCTCGGAGATGGCCAAGGGCGGCGTGTCGGTGCCCGTGCGTTGGACGAACGCGGGATGGTGCGAACCGCGGTCCAGCTCGACCACACGTGTGCAGCCCACGCGCAGCAAGGCGGCGGCCAAGGTATCGCTCGTATCGTGCAACGCCGAGGCAACAATCAGTCGCTCGCCGGGCGTGATGCATAGCGCTGCGCGGCGCCGCATGTCCCCGCGTTCACGCGCGCGCGGTTCTAGCTTACCGTTTTCGACCAACAGCGGCAGCTGTACGGCTTCTTCGTCCGGGGTGAGGGTGGGCGTCACACCGGGGGCCTCGATGCGCGCGGTGGCGATGGGCGAGAGCACGAGGGTTGCGTAGCCCGTGCGCAAGGGCAGCGGGGTCTGAGTGCCGAAGGCGAACCCGTAGCGCGTCGATTCGGTGGTGTGGCCAAGACCGATGGCCGCCAGCACGCGGTGCTCGGTGGCGTCATCGAGGCGGGTTTTCAGGCCCGGGGCGCTGGACGAGACCGGTTCGCGCGTGCCGGCACGAAATTGAAATTCGACGTGACCAGGCTCGAAGCTGAGCAGGTCGACCTGCACGCTGCCCAAGGTGAGCTGGCTCCCGTACACGCCCGGCAGCCAATTCGGCGTGGCTTGCGTCCCGTTGTCGACGGCCCAGGACAGCTCGGATGCGTCATGCGGGGTCGCGTCGCGCACGGTGACGTAGAAAAAATCTTTGGCTGACCAGCGCACGAACTTCTCGGGCGGAATCGTCATCCGATCGTCGGCGAGCTTCAGGTGATACTCGGCCTTCTTCGGGTTCACCACGTCCGTGTACACGAAGCCCGCGTGAGCCGGGTTCATGTCCAAGTGCATGGCGTACGAGCAGCCCGCTTGCCGCAACGCTTTGCCGAGCGTCGGGCCGTCGATCTCTTCGCCCCAGGCGTAGTACAAGTGGCCCGCAGCGGTGACGCACAGCGCGGTGCGTTGAGTCATCACGCTGGTGCCTTCCAGCTGCCACCCCCACAGCCTGCGGCCCGTCGGGTTGGCGATGCCGTCTTCCACGAGCGGATCGAGATTTTGACGAAATGATGTGATATTCGCGGGAATTTCGTCGCTCGGCGGCCAGCTGCCCAGACCCACCGCAGACGAGCTCGTGACGACGACGGTCGCGCCTCCCTTCACCGGTGGGAGCAGCACGCGTTTATTGACCATCATGCCGTAGGCGCCATGTTGGGTCTTGAACGCGCCGTTGAAGGTGCCGACGACTCGACTGTACACGGCCGGGTCCTGCGGGATGTGCCCCTCACCCGGGGAGCCGGTGGTCGGCTTGGGATCCTCGTAACCAGCCTGCATGCCGAGCTCGAGCTGGCGCATGTCCATGGCGACCAGCACGAGCTCCGAGTACGGCCTTTCCGGATCGGGCCTGATCACGGTGCGATAAAAGTACGCGGGCGGCTTCGCACCGGCGGGCAGGCCGCGCATCGTTTTCAAGAAGCCGTAGCTGACGGGAGACCATTGACCTTCGCCGGGCTTCGGATCCTTCCAGATCGACGGCACGCTCGGCGGTGGCCAAGAATCGGCCGCATGCGCGAAGTCACTGCCATCCAGCACCTTGGCGACCACGGGCTCTGCGGAGGGAGCCTTGAGCGCGCTTGCGGCCTTGGGCGTGACCAACGCAAAGCTTGCCCGCTTGAGCTCGTCTTTTAGGCCAAAAACCTTGTTTTCGAGCCAGGCGATCGGCTCTGGCCCGACCTCCGCGCGTACGGTGTCGACCAACCACAGCACGAGCGGCTTCGGCACGTGCACTTCCGGCACCGCGCGTGCCGCGACGGGCTCGCCACCGTCGGCAGCGCGCAGCGAACGCTGTTCGGTTTGATAGTGAAGGCCGCGTTCCGTGTCGCCGAAGTCGATCTCGAGATTGGGTGGGTCGAGCGTCAGCTTGGCGCTCTCTGCGGGCTGGTCGAGCACGATGTTCGTGCGCCCGAGCCCGGCGAAGCTGCCCGTGTCTTGATAGGAATTGATCGCCAAGAGCAGACGGTCGAAGAAGCGATCGGGACGATCCGTGCGTGGAATGCCGGATAGATCGAGCACACTCAAGCCTTGAATGCGCCCAAACGCGAGCGTGGCGAAGGTGGCGCGATTGCCGCGTGCTTCGAGCGCTGCGTCGTCGCCGACGGGCGTGTCGGTCACGTTGTGTAGCGTTCCCACCGACAAGGGTTGCCCGTCGAGCGTCACGCGCACGCGAGCTCGGTACAAGTCGCGTGCGCGACCAGCCAGGGTCCTGCCCAGGAACAGCACGCGCCGTCCGAGCAATAGCTCCTCGATGGCGCCTGGGCTCGGCTCCCAGATCAGCTCCTGTGGCACGACCACGCCGCCGATGGCGTCGCCCAGCAGCTGCGCCACACCCGTGAGCGAGCGCTCGGGGGGCTTGGGCAGGGCAGCGTGGGATACCGTTGCGAGCAGCGCCACGAAACCCAGCAGCGGCCCGCGGCGCTGAAAAAAAGCCGACGGAAACTTCATGGCGGAGGCGTTCGAGCTTCGGGGTCTACTTTCGGCGGGCCTCTGGCGCAAGTCGCCGGGAATATTCTGGCCGTTCCGCTATCGGGCGATGCCCCCTTGTGAAGCGTGCAAGTGGCTGTTACCGAAGGGCGTCTTGGCCGCGAGCAATCTAAAAGTTCGACTTCTCACCGCAGCCGTCGTCGTCCCGCCGCTGATGTGGCTGCTGTTCCTCGGGCCGGCCTGGGGTTTCTTCGTGTTGGTGCTGGTCGCCGCGGCGATTTCCGCGGACGAGCTGTTTCGCATGACCCACCCCGATGATGGGATCGCGCGCGCGGTTGGCATCCTCACCACCCTGGGTGTGGCCGTCTCCTTGTACCTTTGGGGCGGCGATCCTCGAGCCCTGCTCACGCTGGTGTTCGTGGTTCCGCTGCTGGGGCTGATGGTCCCGCTCTGGCGACTAGGAGAGATCCCAACCGCGGCGCTCCGGACGTTCGCCGGCGTGACCGGCCCACTCTACGTCGGCGGGTTGCTCACCGCGCTCGCGCTGCTGCGCCGCGATGCAGGCGCGAGCGGTCCGCACTACGTCTTCATGTGCTTGACCTTCGCCTGGCTAGCGGACACCGGCGGCTACTTTTTCGGTCGCTTCCTCGGCAAGCGAAAGCTGTACGAGGCGGTCAGCCCCAAGAAGACTCGCGCCGGCTTCGTGGGCGCGCTGATCGGCGCCGAAGTTGGCGGGCTGCTCGGCCATTTCTTGTACTTGCGCAGTATCCCGCTCGAGCACGTCGTCCCGCTGGCGCTGATCGCCGGCGCGCTCGGTCAATGCGGGGATCTCGTCGAATCGCTATTGAAGCGCTCCACCGGCATCAAAGACTCGGGCTCGATCGTGCCCGGGCACGGCGGCATGCTGGACCGCATCGACGCCCTGATCATCGTCGCGCCCGTGGTCTACCTGTACACGCTGTGGGTCGGGGTGGGGCGTTGAACGCCGCACCCCATTTGCCGTTTGCCCACAAACGCTAGGCAAAACTTACCTTTTTGCCGACGGGCACCGTTACTGGAACAATGACCCGCATGCAGACGGTTCCTCCTAGCTCCACACCCTCCCCTCACTCCGGTCACCCCGCCAAGTACGAGTTCTTCAAGGTCATCCAAAATTATCTGGATGACGCCAGCAAGCTGATTCAGATGCCGGAGTACATCCGCAGCATTCTGGCGCAGCCGAAGAACGAGATCATCGTGCACTTCCCGGTGCGCATGGATAGCGGCGACTACCGCGTGTTCAAGGGCTACCGCATTCAGCACTCGAACATCCTCGGCCCGTACAAGGGCGGCATGCGCTACCACGAGAGCGCATCGCTCGATGACTTCAAGGCACTGGGCGCGATGATGACCTGGAAGTGCTCGCTGATGAATTTGCCCTTCGGCGGCGGCAAAGGCGGCATCAAGTTCAACCCGCACGGGGTGTCGCGCTCCGAGCTGAGCCGGATTACGCGCCGTTTCTTCCACGCGCTCGGCTCGAACATCGGTCCGGACTACGACATCCCCGCGCCCGACGTGGGTACGAACGCGCAGACCATGGCTTGGGCGCTTGATACGTACATGAATTCGGTCGGCATGGTCTCCAAGCAAAGCGTGATGGGCGTGGTTACGGGCAAGCCGGTCAGCAGCGGTGGCACCTATGGCCGCGAGAAAGCGACCGGCCAAGGCCTCGTGCACTGCATCTTGGATTGGGCCGATCGCGCGCGCTTCGACATCAAGGGCAAGAAGCTGATCGTGCAGGGCTTCGGCAACGTCGGCTCCAACGCGGCCGTCTTGCTCAGCCAACTCGGCGTGTCACTCGTCGCCGTCGGGGACCACACGGGCTACCTGTACAATCCGGAAGGCTTCAACGCTTACCGCTTGAAGCAATACGTCGAGCAAAACGGCTCGATTGCCGGGTATGCGAACGGCGCCAAGATCGAACGCGAGCAGTTCTTCGGCACCCAGGCCGACATCTTCGTGCCCGCCGCGCTCGAGAATCAAGTGGGCGTCGCCGAGGCCGAGGCGCTTCAGGTGTCGTTGGTCGCTGAAGGCGCCAACGGTCCGTGCTCGCCCGAAGGCGAAGAAATCTTGAAACGCCGCGGCATCGAAATCTTGCCGGACGTGCTGTGCAATGCCGGCGGCGTGACCGTCAGCTACTACGAGTGGGTCCAGAACCGCCGCAGCGAACAATGGACGGTCGAAGAAGTCGATCAGCGCCTCGAAGTCGCGATGCACGACGCTTACGACCGCATGGCTCGCTTCGCCAAGCTACACAACTGCGACTACCGCCGCGCCTGCTACGCGGTCGCGCTGCAACGCATAACCCAGGTCTACACGGAGCGCGAGATCTTCCCCTGAAAGAAAGTTTGGGTTGATGCTCACGGAGCACGCCGAACGCGCTTCGCGATCCCCGACGGGGGAAACGCACCCAGCCTTCGGCGTCGCGGCCGTCTCCCTAAGAGCCCACCGCAGATCGCCGCTGAACGCAGTAGCGGCGGCTCCCAGAAGGCCGCCAAGATCGCCAAGATTTCCAAGACCGCCAAGCACTCAGGGGGGCCAACCGAGACGGATGGTCCCGGAGAGCTCGAGGAAAATTTGGGGTTAGCGGTGTGACGCTTGGTTTGCCATTTTATACTGCGTGAGCGCCTTCTGTGCGGACCGGGGCGCAAGACCGGGTGCAAGGTCCCAAGTAGACTGCACACAGAAACGCCAGCTATCTGCTCGGTTGCACATTGCTCGGTTGCACATTGCTCGGTTGCACAGCGCCTGCAACTCCCGCGGCGTTGAAAACCTAGGGGGCTTGCCGAGCGCGTCGAGCTGAGCATTTTTTACGGCGGCGCCCCCCCTAGCTCGCCAAAACTCGAGTTCGAATTCGAACTCGAGTTTTCGTGCGAAGACGCTGCCATTTTAGTCGCTGAAATCGCGAGTCGCTGAAATCGCGAGTCGTTGAAATCGCGAGTCGTTGAAATCGCGAGCAAAGCACACAAAGGCAACCCCCAAATTCACCGAGTTCTTCGGTTCGATACCGCGTTGATCGGTCGCTCCGAGGTCTTGGCGATCTTGGAAATCTTGGCGATCTTGGCGGCCTCTCGAGAAGCCGTCGCATCGCTTCGCGGTTACCGTTTCTCCGTGGGTCGTCGGTCGTCGCTCAGAACTGACCGGAATAGCCGAGACCGAGGCCGACGCAGCACGGACTGTCTGCGAGCGGCTCGCCCGCCTGCTCCCCCGCGGGTGGCGCTCCCGAGCAAACGCCCGGCGCCAGACCCACGAACACTGCGCAACAGACCGTGACTACGGTCCCCCACCATCGCTCCACGCACGCCATTTGGCTTGCATTGTCGCACGCCGGCACGGGCCGCGTGAAGCTTTCGTTCTAAGATGTGTCGTCGAAGCGGAAGTTAAGGACGACTCAAGCGGCGGACTTGACGATGGCTTTGAGGCGTTGAATGGCGCGCGAGTGCAGCTGCGAGATGCGCGGTTCGCTGACACCGAGCTCGATGCCGAGGTCCTTGAACTTTACGCCGCGGAAGTAATGCTGCGACACGATGTGACGCTCGCGTTCCGGCAATTGCTCGACGGCTTTGGCCAGGGTCTCTTGGGCGAACTTGGCGGCGACCGCGGCTTCACTGCTGGAGGAGTCGGCGAGGCAGCGATTTTGCTCCCACTCGCTCACGTCGTCGAAGCGGACCACGGCGGGCGGCGGAACATAGGCGTCGGTGCCACTCGCGGCTTCGGCAGCGGCGCGCGCACGGCGCGGCAACCAATCTTGTGCGCGCAACTCGTCGAGGATGGCGCCGCGGATGCGGACACGAACGTACCACTCGAAGCTGTCCGTCGGTCCGTCGGGGTGACGACGAATCGCGTCCCACAGGCCGCTCATGCCGGCCGCGATCAGATCCTCACGCAGCACGTTGCGCGGCAGCTTGCGTTGGAAGCCGCCCGCGATCTTGCGCACGAGGGGCTCGTACTGAAGGAGGAGTTGAGCGCTCATCTGTGGATCGAGGGCGCGGGGCTTCTTGGCGCGGGGGGCCCGGGGGACGACGGTCGCCGGCACGGTCGAGGCCGGACGGTGCGCGGCGCGAGCGGCGAGCGGCGCATGACGGCGCGCGGGACGAGGGGCCAGGGACGGCCGGACCAAGGCAGTAATCAGCGCAGGCGGAATCACCGACGCGAGGGGCGGCAGGGAGGCTCGCCGGGGCGCCACGGAGGTGCGGGCCTGCTCTGCGGGCTTCACTTTCACGCTGCGAGCACTCTTCGGTTTCGACGACGACGTGGCTCGGTTTTCGGTGGTGGTTGCGGGCATTTACTGAAACCTCCCTTGGGGTGTGTGATGAGGCTTCTTTGCAGTGCCCGTGCCAGATCGAAATTAAGGGATATTTGGCCAAAACGCCGATGTGGGCGAAATTAAGGGGGGGTCAACTCTGACCCGGGGATCCCCGCGGCCAGCCCGCTGCCTACTTTAGGGCCAAGCTTTTGACGCTGGTTTCGCTCCCATTTGAGACAGCTGGCGCACTGGGTCATCTTTGACCCGGTACTGGGTCAATTTAGAATTGCTGTTTAAGATCATATGGTTGAGTGCGGTTTTTCGCCTTTGACTCGGTGCGGCGCCGGGGTGGTCAGTTGTCTCCGGCGTCTCGCTTTTTGTTGCGCTGGGTGACCGCGCCCGTTTTGGAGAGTCCCCGGTTTTTTGGCTATCCGAGTCTGCGGATGCCAAAGTTTTACGGCACGCATTCGTGTGAGTCGGTTTTCCGAGAGGCATCATGGGCGAAGGACGAAACTTGGTCGGCGTCGACATCGGCACCGCGTCGATCAAGGTCTGCCAGGTAAAAGAGACCCGAAAAGGCCTGGGGCTCGTACGCCTGGGTTACGCCCCGCTGGGGCCACAGGTGATTGTGGACGGGCAGGTGATGGACTCGGCGGCGGTGGTCGAAACCCTGCAAAAGGTCTTCCACGACGCGAAGATCCGGCAAAAGGAATGCGCCCTGAGCGTCTCCGGGCAAAGCGTGATCATCCGTAAGATCACCGTGCCGATGATGACCGAGGCGGAGCTGGAGGAGCAGATCCAGTGGGAGGCCGAGCAGCACATCCCGTTCGACATCAAGGACGTGCACGTCGACTACCAAGTGCTCCGTCGTCGCGCCGAGGCCAGCCAGATGGATTTGCTGCTCGTGGCTGCCAAGCGTGACCAGATCGAGGAGTATGCGCAGCTGGCCCGCAACGCCAAGCTGAAGCCGATGGTCTGCGACATCGACGCCTTCACCGTCCAGAACCTGTTCGAATACTCACGTACCTTGCCCCAAGATCAGACGATTGCGCTGATCAACATCGGGGCCAGCCTGTCCTCGCTCAATATCATCGCCAACGGTGTGAGCGCCTTCACGCGTGAAATCGCCAACGGCGGCAACGGCATCACGGAGGAGATCCAAAAGCAGCTCAACGTGCCACACGACCAGGCGGAGGCCTACAAATGCGGCGGTTCCGCGTCTGCGGACGACCCCAGTCGCGCCGGCATGGTCCCGCAGCAGGTGGTGCAGGTGATCGAAGCCGTCAGCGACACGATCGCGGCCGAAATCCAGCGCAGCTTGGACTTCTTCATGGCCACCAGCGGCGAGGGTGAGATCGCCCGCATCTACGTGACGGGCGGCTCGGCCAACTTGGCGGCCTTGGCGCGCGCCATCGAACGTCGTGCTCGCGTCTCGGTCGAGACCTGGTCGCCGGTCGAAAAGCTGACCATCGAAGCCAAAGAAGTGGATCCGATGCTGCTGCAAGCGCGCGCGGCCCAGCTCTCGGTCGCGCTCGGCCTTTCGCTCCGTAAAGAGAAAGAGGCGCGCGCATGATTCGCATCAATTTGATGGCGCAGAAGCGGCGCGAAGGCCGCGCCGAAGGCTCGCAGCTGTGGCTGGCCGTGGCGATGGTGGCGATGCTCGCCGAAGTGGTAGCGCTGTTCGTGTTCCACGGTTTCAAGGGCGAGGAATTGAAGGAACAGGGGCTGAAGAATAGCGCGCTCAGCTCGCAGATCGAGCAATCGAAGAGCGCCGTCGCCAACCACGCGGACGTGCGCCAAAAGCTCGACCAACTGCGCGCGCGCGAAGAGGCCATCGGTAAACTGCAAAGTGCCCGCTCGGGTCCGACCGCCATTTTGCTCGAGCTGGCGCGCTTGCTCACGCCTGGGCGTGGTCCGAGCGTGGATCCGGATCGCTTGAGCCAACTGCGCCGCGACAATCCGCTCGCCGTGTTCAACCCGTCTTGGGATTCTCGTCGGCTGTGGCTGGTCAAATTCGTCGAGCAAAGCCGGAAGCTTCGCCTCGAGGGTTTTGCCCAAGACGGCGAAGACGTGAGTGAATTGGCGCGGCGCATGAACCTCTCCAGCTATTTCGCCGACGTGCGCCTGCTGCCCGCCGTGCGCCAAGTCGACGCCACGACGCACATGGAAGTCGTGAGCTTTGCGCTCGAAGCTAAGGTCAAATACTGATGGCTCGCCAGACTTCGGTCCTGAACAAGTTGCCCCTGGCGGCCCGCATCGGTGTCGGCGTCGGCTTGGTGCTGCTGGTGGGCGTCGCTTATTTCGTGGTCTTCTACGGCGACATCGAGAGCTCGATCAAAGCCGCGCAAGGCCAAGAACAACAGCTCCGAACGGATCTCGCCGATGCTCGCAAGAACGAGTTCGCCTATCAAAAGGACTTGGCCGACCTCACCGAGCGCCAGCACCGCCAACGCGAGTTGAACAAGGTCTTGCCGATCGACACCGAGTATCCGTCGTTCTTGAGCGCCGTGCAGTCGGTGGCCAACGTGTCTGGCATCGGGCTCACCTCCTGGACCCCGCAGCCGGAAGTGAACGAAAAATTCTACGCGCGCGTGCCAATGAAGGTGACGCTCGTGGGTCGCTACCACCAGGTCGCCAAGTTCTTTTACGGCGTGGGCCAGCTCGACCGCATCATCAACATGGAAAACATTTCGCTCACCGAGCCAAAGGTTCAAGGTGACGATGTCGTGGTGAAGACCGAGGCCCTGGCCACGGCCTTCCGCGCGGTCGAAGATGCCAAGCCGGCCGCGGCCGACAAACGCGGCGCTGCGATGGGAACCTCCCAATGAGGCACCTGCTTCGCTATCGACGAGGCGCTGCCCAACTGCCGCTCGTGCTGGCGGCTGCCTTGCTCGGCTGTAGTGATCCGCCGCTGGTCACCGCCAGTGCGCCAGCGACGGTTCCTGCAGGCGCGACCCCGCCAGCGGCGGCGTCCTCGGGGGCGACAGCTGCGGCCGCGTCCAGCGCCTCCGCGAGTCCTGCGCCCAAAATCGAGGTCCAGGAGACCGAGTTTACGGAGAGCGAGCGCTCGCGCGACCCGTTCCGTTCGTTCGTCAATACTTTTGCGCAAGACACCAAGACCAAGGTGCACTCGCAGCGAGAAGTGATCCTCAGCCAATACGCGCTCGACGAGCTGAAGCTGATTGGGATCGTGACCCGTGTCGAGCCCGCGAAAGCCATGCTCGTCGATCCATCCGGCAAGGGCTTCGTCATTCAACGTGGCCAATTCGTCGGCCGAGCCGACGTCGTGCAGGCCCCCGGCGCTTCCGGCACCGTTTACGAAATCAACTGGCGCGTCGATCGCATCCGCCCGAGCGACGTCGTGCTGGTGCGTGAGGACCCGGCAAATCCCGACGTCCCGAGCGCAACCCGAGTCATCCCGCTGCGCCCCGAAGAAGAAGCCAACGCGTCCGGCGAAGGCAAGAAGTAGCTCGGTTCCTGGGGCTGCCCCGCAGTAGCCCCTCACTGTCGGGGCCGATGCTGACCACGGCCACGTCGCGGACACGCACCGATTGGTCACATCTCTCCGCGTGGCGACCGTCGGGATCAGACAGCCCTCGCCGCACCGAAACGATACTGTGTTCGCACAGTATCGTTCATCCGACGCAGATAGCCCTCGCTGCACCGAAACGATACTGTGTTCGCACGGTATCGTTCATCCGACGCAGACGCGCTGCACCGAAACGATACTGTGTTCACACAGTACTATTTCCGCCGCGAGCGGCGTCCCTCGAGTGCGTGGCGTTCCGGCGGGTATCGCAAGCCAGAGACGCATCGTGAGCCGTGCCCGTGCCCGTGCCCGATCTCTCTTCTCCCTCTGAACGAATGGAGTTCGAACTCGAACTCCATTTTCTGCTCCATCGAGGTCGTCCTACGCATGAACCGAACGCCCAGCGAGGTGCGCTGCTGGATAGCGAGCGCCCCTCTTCCCCTTCAAGTCTAGGGGCTGCCTCCCCGCGGCCCTGGGCTGCTGTGAGGCAGCCAGCCAACAAGAAGAGCAAGAGAAGAGAGAGAGAGAGAGAGAGAGAGCGGGCACGGGCACGGGCACGTTTACGGGGTGAGATGGCGTCGCGGTCCGACTTAATGAAGCGACCCGAGACCCACGCGTTATTTGTTCCACTCAGTCACAAGCAGATACGCTTCGATTCGAACCGTGGTGAATGCTTTGAATTGCAATAAGCCGGTCAGATTGTCCTCCGGAGTCGCACCATGAGGCGGACCTCGTCCCGATCCCTAGCGGCGATATCGCTGCTCGCCTTGCTCACCGCGCTAGCCGTCCCGAATCGGGCGGAGGCCGAGGAACGAGCAAACCATGCCACTTCCGTGCGCATGGTCCGAGACGCGGAGCGCGACGTCGTGCGCATCGTGGTCGGCTTCGACGAGATCCCGACGTTCACTGCCCGGCTCGATCGCAATGGCTTGCGTTTGGTCGTGGATGTGCCGAATGCGGACCTGAAGGGTGCGCCCAGCGCGCTGACCGACCGTCTGGGCGTGGTCGGCGGGGTGATGGCGCAGGCCTTCCAAAGCGATGGCAAATCCACCACGCGGCTGCTCGTCACGCTGCTCGAGCAAGCCAAGTACTCGATTAGCGTCGATGGTAGCGATTTGGTGATCGCGCTGGCCAAGGACGGCGCAAACCTTGCGGCGCCTCGCAAGGCCACGCAAACCATTGCCGCGCCGCACGGCACGCCCCTGATCAGAGCCGTTCGCTTCGAGCACGGCGACGTCGAAGATCGCGTGCTGATCGACTGCAGCGAGATGCCGGAATTTCGGCAGGCGACGCTTGCTCCGGGTAAGAGCACCCTCACCCTGACCGGCAGCGAGCTCGGCAAGGATCTCTCGCGCACGCTCGATGTGTCCGCGTTCGGCGGGGTGTTGAGCTCCGTCTCCAGCTTCGTCTCGGAGAAGGACGCAAAGTCGGTGGTGATTCAGAGCGAGGGCGACAAGACCGCCCTGGCTCGCGTCACCCGGCGCGGTAACACCTTGATCTGGTCGTTTGCCAAGCCCGGGGCCTTGCCGTCATCCATGACCGGCGTCGGTTTGGATGGTGGGATCGCCCGCCGTGCGCGCACGGTCCACACGGAAAACCAGGTCGAAGACGACATCCCACTGGTGCGCGACGGGTCCGAGGCCGAGGGTATGCTGGCCAAGAGCGATGGCAGTCGCGAAATCGCTTCCGAGCCCGCCGAGGCAGGGGCGTTCGCGCCCAACCTGCTCGGGCAGACCAGGCGCGCGTTCACCGGACGGCGCATCGATCTGGATCTGAAAGACGCCGACGTGCACAACGTGCTTCGGCTCTTGGCCGACGTCGGGCAGGTGAACATCGTCACCGCCGACAACGTGTCGGGTACGATCACCATCCGCATGCGCAACGTGCCCTGGGATCAGGCGCTCGACGTCGTGCTTCAGGCCAAGAACCTGGGCGTCGTTCAGCGCGCGAACATGCTGCGCGTCGCGCCGCTCGCCGATTTGGAAAAAGAGCGCGAGCTGCAGATCGCTCGCCGCCAGCAAGAAGTGAAGCTCGCGCCGCTCGAGACGCGTTTGATTCCGGTGAGCTACGCGCAAGCCTCGGAAATCCAAGAGCGCGCCAAGCCGTTGCTCTCGGAGCGTGGCTCGATTGCCGTCGACGACCGCACGAACGTGATGATCGTGCGCGACCTGGCCGGCAACCTGAATCAGATCGAAGAGCTGACCCGCTCACTCGATACGCAGACACCCCAGGTGCTGGTGGAGGCCCGCATCGTGGAGGCAACCAGCCGCTACATCCGCGACGTCGGTATTCAGTGGGGTGGCGACACGACGTTCTCGTCGGCGACCGGCAACCC
>Ga0247773_1000392_pt1 | contig 19211 bp, 19 predicted proteins | sample UWRJL092311B6_FD_179934 | JGI IMG/M metagenome (GOLD analysis project Ga0247773, IMG submission 179934) | Plant litter microbial communities from Arlington Agricultural Research Station in Wisconsin, United States - UWRJ-L092-311B-6 | ecosystem: Environmental > Terrestrial > Plant litter >...
GAGTGCAGAGGTCGATGGCGCGCTCGTCTGCATACGATAGCCCTCCGATGGACGTGACCCATCGGAGGGCTATCGTAATTCATCCTCCCGAATTGGACAAAGAGAAAAATTCGGGATGACTCATGTCTTTTCTCATTGCACCACGGAGCGAACCGGGCGCCGATGTCGTGAATACCTTCATCGCCGCGGCGATGATGCCCGTTCGGCCTAGTACCCGTACGTCCTGTCGCACGCTCGGCTGGCCTCGAGCCACGCCGCGTGGGTGGCGGCACCGGGGAAGGCGCGGCGCAGGCAGGCCACCCGCAGCCGCATTCCGCGCTCGATCTCCTCGCGCGTCGGGGCGGGGCCCACGGTCACGCGCACGTCACGTTCCCCGCCGCCGCCGCGGACGTGCATCGCCAGCACCGTTCCGGGCGCCGCATCGCGCCACTGCGCCGGATCGCGCGAATCGGTGCCGTTCACCGACACGATCACGTCGCCGGCGCGCAGCCCCGCCGCCTCGGCCTGGGAGCCGGGATCCACCTCGCGCACGACCGGCGGCTCCGGCGCCATCTCCTGCTGCGCCCGTCTGCCGTGCCACTCCGGGTGATGGGGGAGGTGAATGGTGAACCCGCGCCGTCCCACGCCCGGCGGCGGGCCGAACATCCCGCCGATCGACTGGCTCGCTCCGTCTCGCATCCCGAGCTCCACCGGGCGTGCCAGCATCAGCCTCCCGTCCGCGTCGAGGACGATGGCCACGGTGGTATCCGGCTGGAGCGCGTCGCCGGGCGCGGCCGACTGCGCGGCGAGCGTGCGCGGACTCGCCGCGGCCGTCCCCATCACGATCACTCCGGCGGCGAGGAAGCGGAATGAAGCGGACCATGGCTGCGTTCTGATCATCGGATCGACCTCCCGTTCAAATAGTGATGGTGCGACGCGCGTCGAGCGCGTGTGAACGCCTCGATACGGGAATTCCCGTAGATCAAGAATAGACCAGTCCCTCCCCGGCGCGCAGGCCGGCGCTGGAGGACCGGTTGCGTCAGCTCGCCGGTGCCACGGGAGCGCCGTGCTCGCGGGGCAGCTCGGGCGGTCGGCACGATGCGTAATCCACCGGGCGGGTGGGGCGACTGGACTGGCCGCGCAGGCACGCCGCCTCGGCCTGGTCCCGGCGCTCCATCTCGGCACGATCAACCACGCCCGGGAAAAGGAACGTGATTGCCACCCCGCCGCGTACGACGGCGAGGGTGTACGCCTCGCTGGGATGCTTGTAGGTGTAGAAGGTGCGGCGCGCGTCGGCGCCGTTCGCCGCGAGGATGCGGTCGCCCACGCGAAGGCCTGCACGCTCCGCGGGCGAGCCGGCGCTCACCGTCTGCACCACGGGGTAGGCCGCCGCCGCGGGAGCGACGTAGATGAAGCCCAGGGGGCGCCACTCCTCTTTCCGCTCACCGAACGTGAAAGTCACCGTGTCCACCATCTCCCAGTTGTCCGGGCGCATCTCGCGCCTTGGCGCGACGGGCGCGGGCGGCACCACCCGCCACGCCCCGCCGCCCGCCACCACCGCGATCGACAACGCGGCCAGCGCGCGCATCCCGCGCAGCCTCGGCTGGCGCGTGGTGATCGCCAGCAGCCGCCGCTCCAGGTGCGAGCGCCCCGCCACCCACGCCAGGCACGGCGCGAACGCCGGCCGCGCCGCGGTGTCGAGCAGCGCGTCCACGTAGCGGCGGCGGCTCTCGCCGGCGTCCAGCACGCGGTGATCGCAGTCGATCTCCACCGCCAGCCGCAGCCGGCGGTGCATCCACCAGAGCGCGGGGTTCCACGGCATCGCCGCCAGCGCCACGCCGGCGGCGGCGATCAGCCAGGGGTCGCCCTCGGCCACGTGCTCCTGCTCGTGCCGCACCATCAGCCGCAGCTCGCCGGCGGACCGGTACAGCGCCCAGCGCGGCAGCACCACGTGGGGCTCCAGCACGCCCATCACCATCGGCCCGGCGTTCTCGGACACCAGGATGCGGATCCCCGCCACGCGCCCGCCCATGAGCGGCCCGCACGCCTCCGCCACCCGGCGGCGCCCCGCCGCGAACGCCCCGGCCAGCGCCAGCGACGTGGCGATCCACAGCAGCCCCGCCCCGCGCGGAAGCGGCTGCCGGACGAACGCCGGAGCGCCCCCGCTTCCCAGCATCTGCTCCGGGAGACCCGCACCCACCACCCGGGCGGCGCGCGCCGTCTCCCGCGGGGAGGCGAGCGGCGGCGCGGAAAGCGGACGCCTCGCTCCCAACATCTCCGGCGCGGCGATCGCCAGCGCGGGGATGGCCAGCGAGCCGGCGATCGCCAGTGCCCACGGCCACCGCCGCGGCAGCCGGAGCCACCCCGCCGCGCGCTCCGCCGCCATCGCCGCCGCCGCCAGCAGCGCGCCGCAGGCCAGCGTCCCCACCACCCACGCAATCGTCATCGCCCCACCTCCACGACGGGAGTTCCCGTAGATTCGCCGCGCGCCGGCGCCCATGCGCGTCCGCCGCCCATCATGTGTCGTCCTCCATCTCGGCCAGCCGCCGGTCCAGCATGGTCCGCATCCGCTGCAGCTCCTCGGGCGGGAGGTCGCGCTCGGAGACGAGTTGCGCCAGCATCATCGAGGCTGAGCCGTGGAAGATCTTGTCCACCAGCTTGTTGAGCACGCTCTCGCCGGCCGCCTCCTGCTCCACCACCGGGTAGTAGCGGTAGGCGCGGCCCTCCTTCTCGTGGCGCGCGTGCCCCTTCTCCTCCAGCGTCTGCAGCGCCCACAGCACGGTGGTGTAGGCCAGGCGGTCCTCCAGCGCCTTGCGCACCTCCGCCACCGTCGCCGATCCCACGCGCCAGAGGATGCTCATCACGTCCAGCTCGCGGTCGGTCAGCTTCGCGTCGGTCATTCCGGCCTTCGGAAGAAGGATGATACGGGCTCACCCGTAGATTAAACGCGTGGTGGTCCGCTGTCAACGGGTTTGCCCGTAAGATCAACTCGCCATCGCGGGCGGCGTGACGCGCGCGCCGCTGGGGGTAACGGTGCCGCCTCTCCGATCCCTCGCTTCAGCGCGAGTTCCAGCCCGGCCATCTCCAGGACAGCCGACGGTCGCGCGGATTCAAGTCCCACGACCGACCCTCACAACGGTTCGTGGATCACCTCGAACTCCGCCCCGAGCGCATCCGCCACCACCGTCCTCATCTCCTCCGCGGCGGCGTGGAAGCGCGCGGCTTCCTCCGCCGTCCACGGGCCGGGGGCGGCCGGATCCTCCCAGCCGAGCGACCGGTCATGCCACGCGCCCAGCTCGTCCAAGCGTGCGACGAGGGCGGGCGGAAGCGGGAGCCGCTCCTCGATGGGCCCCACGCCGAAACGCTCGCGCGCCGCGTCGTTGCCGCACCAGAGCGCGCCGCCGCCCCACTCGAACATCAGCCGGATGCGATAGCGCGGCGGCATCATTGGTCGACGTACATCTCCCGGAACTCCTCCAGCGCCGCCTCGCTCTCGCCCACGGGGCCCACGTCCACGCCGTCGGAGGTGAGCAGCCAGAGCCAGTCGTACGATCCGGCGGTCAGGAAGTAGCGGTGCTGCGAGGCGATCAGGTGCCCGGCATACTTGCCCGAGGGCACCACGTCCATCAGGTCCCCCGGCGCGACATACCGCTCCACGCCGGTCGTCACCTCGACCACGTGAATCGCCCCCGACGTCGCCCACGCGGCGCTGGTGAAGTAGATCCGCCCCCCATCCGGCGAGAAGCGCGGCGACTGCATCCCCGCCAGGATCCGCGTCGGCTCCTGGTCGTCGCGCCCGCGCGCCAGCATCCGCGCGCCGCGGCCGTCCGCGCCGATGATCCACAGCTCGCCCGCATCCGCCCGCCCCGACCCCGCATCCACCGAATCCCCTGGCGTGCCGCGGATGAACGCGATGATGTGCTTGTCCGGCGAGAACGACGCGTCGCGGTCGCGCCCGGAGCTCGTGATCTGCCGCGGCGCCGAATCGCCCGGCGCGCGAACGTACAGGTTCCCCCGCTCCACCGTGACGCTCTGCGCGGCGGCGGCGGCGGGGGCCAGCAGGGAGAGCGCGAGAAGCGGGAAGATGCGCATCGGCAGGACCGGGTGTGGGTGGATCGTGGGAGAGGCCGCGGCCTCCCTCGTCGCGGATCGCGAGGAGGATTGTACGTGGGGAATGGGCGGAGAGATCCGGGTGCATCGGCGTCCGCGGCCGGAAGAGTCACGCGCGCGCCGCCGCGCCGCAAGCCCGGCTGGCGCCGGCCGCCGGACGAGGCGCGCTGAAACCCGGTAACCGCTTGTTTCGTAACTTCTTTCGTTGACAGCAACGAGGGGCGCGGGTAGACTTGGGGCGCGGAACGTTTGTCTTTCCGCCCCTCCGCCGGACGCCCTCTCTCCGCCCCACCACCAAAACGCCGTGAGCACTCTCTTCGTGGTGTGCGCGATCGTGGGCGGCGCCATCCTGGCGATCCAGGCCCTGTTCGGGCTCGTGGGGCTGGATCACCCGGTGCAGCTCCCCGGCCTGCACGAAGTGGACGTGGTGGGCGACGCGCTCAACGTGTTCAGCGTGCGCGCGCTCGCCGCGGGTGTCCTCTTCTTCGGGCTGGCGGGGATGCTCGCGGGGCACGCCTGGTTCGCGCTTCCCGTGGCGCTGGCGGCCGGGTTCGCCGCCACCCTGTCGGTGGCCGCCACCACCCGCGCGCTGATGCGGATGGAGAGCGACGGCAGCGTGCAGATGGAGCGCGCGGTGGGCGCCAGCGGCACCGTCTACCTGCGCATCCCCGGCGGCCGCGGCACGCCGGGAAAGGTGCACCTGACCGTGCAGGGGCGCACGGTGGAGTGCCAGGCCGTTTCGGAGCACGCCCTTCCCTCCGGATCGCAGGTGCTGGTGGTCGACGTGGTCGGCCCCGACCTGGTGGAGGTCATCCCCTCACCCTTCGACGAAGCGACCGATGCCCATCCCGTCTGACGTCTCGCCCGCCCTGATGATCGCCGCCGCCATCATCGCGGTGATCTTCAGCTTCGCGCTCTTCGTGGCCGCGCGCTACAAGCGCTGCCCCGCCAACAAGGTGCTGGTGATCTCCGGCTCCTTCACCGGCGACAACGCCGCCAAGTGCATCTCGGGCGGCGGCGCCTTCGTGCTCCCGGTGGTGCAGGAGCACGACTACCTGAGCCTGGAGCCGATCCAGATCGACATCCCGCTCAAGGACGCGCTCTCGTTCGAGAACATCCGCGTGAGCGTGCCCAGCGTGTTCACCGTGGCCATCGGCACCGACGAGGTGGTGCGCCAGAACGCCGCCATCCGCCTCCTCAAGCTCGACCAGCCGCAGATCAAGCGGCAGGCGCAGGACATCATCTTCGGGCAGATGCGGCAGGTGATCGCGTCGATGCGGATCGAGGAGATCAACCGCGACCGCGAGTCGTTCCTGCACAACATCCAGACCTCGCTCGAGCCGGAGCTGCGCAAGATCGGGCTGGTGCTGCTGAACGTGAACATCACCGACATCAACGACGAGTCGGGGTACATCGAGGCGATCGGCAAGAAGGCCGCGGCCGAGGCGGTGCAGAAGGCCCGCGGCGACGTGGCCGACCAGGTGAAGCTGGGCGAGGTGCGCGTGGCCGAGGCCGAGCGCGAGAAGCAGATCCAGGTGGCGAACGCCAACAAGCTGCGCGAGATCGGCATCCGCGAGGCCGCGCGCGAGCAGGCCATCCGCCTGGCCGAGCTGGAGAAGGAGCAGAAGGTGGGCGAGGAGACCGCCGCCTACCAGCGCGAGGCGAGCGTCAAGGAGGCCGAGCAGCTGAAGCGCGTGGCCGTGGCCACCGCCGAGGCCAAGGCCGTGGCCGGCGAGGCGCAGAGCACGGCGCACATCGTGGCCACGCAGGCGCAGCTGCAGGTGAAGCAGGCCGAGGCGTACGAGATCGGCGAGATCCGCAAGCGCACCGCCGAGGCCGCCGTGCTCGAGGCGCAGAACCGCGCCATGGCCAAGGCCGCGCTCGCCGACGCCGAGCGCGTGGAGGCCGAGCGCCGCGCCCAGCTCGAGGCGCCCGCCAAGGCCGAGAAGGCCCGCACCATCGTGGAGGCCGAGGCCGAGGCCGAGAAGCGCCGCATCCACGCCGTGGCCGAGGCCGCCGCGACCTATGCGAAGCTCGAGGCCGAGGCGCGCGGGCAGTACCAGATCCTGGCGAAGAAGGGCGAGGGCCTGCGCGAGATCGTGGCCGCCGCCGGCGGCGCGCGCGAGGCCTTCCAGCTGCTGATGCTGGAGCACATGGACAAGCTCGCCGAGACCGCGGCCACCGCGATCAGCAACATCAAGTTCGACAAGATCGTGGTGTGGGACGGCGGCGACGGCGCCGCCACCAGCAACTTCCTGCAGAACTTCACCCGCGGCCTTCCGCCGATGATGCAGGTGGTGCAGGAGATCGGCGGCGTGAAGCTCCCCGACTTCCTCGGCAGCCTGCAGGCGGACAGCGATGGTCCGAGCAGCAGCAGCGAGGTAGAGCTGATCACCACCGCCGCCCCGCCGTCTCCGGACGACCGCGAGCGCGAGATCCCCGTCCCCGCCGACGGCAGCGACCGCCGCACCGCCGAGCGCGGCGCCACCGTGGCGCAGTAGCCGCGGCGCGGCAAGACAGCCGGACACAACGAAAGCGGCGGCACCTCGCGAGGGGTGCCGCCGCTTTTACTTGCCAGCCACTACCGCTTGAATGATCTTCCTGTAGCCTCACGTTGACTCCAATCTGCCCTTCCAAACCAATCTTATGCTTACGAATAGCAAGAATGGAGATTTCGCCGTCCGATGGGAAAATCGCGATTTGATCCTTGCCGAAGGAAACTGCGGTCACTGCAAAGCCTTTGTTGCGTTTCGGAAGCCCGACGATTCCTCCCCACACTTCTCTCATACCCAGGAGGAATACGATGAGGGGTCTCAAATTGGGCGTCGATGGACGCATCACTTTGTAGTGGGAATTTGTCCACGACCGACATGCAGGAAGCCAACGATCATTTACCAGGTCCTTTATGAGGACGACTCAATGAGTAACTACGATGTTATAGTTGAAACTCGGGAGCTCGTCTATCCTAGATTGGTGAGTACAAGAAGCGAATTGCCGGCGACAGTGCCGGAGAAGCTGCGCAACCTTTACAACGAGGCAGCGCGAATCGAACAGACTTCACCCAACGGAGCTGCGTTCCTCGCTCGCCGAATACTAGAACAGGTTCTCCGTGATCATCTTGGTACTAAAAGGCGGCTCACGGACCTCATTGACGACTATATGACCGCAGAAGCACTTCCTGGCACACTGCATCAACTGATGCATGATGTTAGAGAGTTTGGAAATATTGCTGGACATCCGGGACAATCGACAGATGGAGATTGGATTGACGTGGACGGCCCAGAAGCAACGTACACATTGGACGTCGTAGCCGAGCTTCTGGATTACATTTATGTACGCCCGGAATTACAACGGGATATGCGCGAGCGTTGGCAGTCGAAAAAACGAGGAGAAAGCCCAAGCAAGACAGTCTTGATCGAACAACGACCCCCATCAAAGGATGTTGGTGGCTCCCCGTCGAATGATGATCTCGACAACCTCCCATTTTAGTAACTGATTGGTCGTTAACGCACGGCACACACGTTCGGTTCTACGCCTCGCCCGCCGAGCGCGGCGCCGCTGTCGCCCAGTAAGCCGCGGCGCGGCACACGGCCGGACGACACAGGAAAGCGGCGGCACCTCGCAAGGGTGACGCCGTTTTTTCGTCATGTGACGGGGTACGGAGAAAGCAACGAGACTCCGCCGGAGGCGAGCACCCGCGAAATCCTTTTTACCCCTCGATCACCTCTGCCGAGTCGCCGGCCAGCAGCAGCTGCGGTACCTGGGTGAACGCGTATGCGCCCGAGTCATCCGGCGTGAACACCCAGACGATGTCGAAGCGGTCGCCGGGCCACGACTGTGGCACTGTGGTGTCGTTGCCGAGGATCTGGTTGGCGATGCCGGGGATGTCTTCGTGCTGCCACGTGATCAGCACCACGCCGGTCTGCGCCAGCACGGCATCGACCATGGCGGTCTCGTCGCCCTTGAGAAAGCTGTCGTTGGTCTTCAGGCCTAGCTTGTCCGCGAGGGGTTTTACGGTTTCCCTCGGCCGATGGCTGTTGCTGTGCTTCCCCACCCCCGCCGCGAAGATCGTCTGCGGCGCCGACAGGTCCGGCGCGAGTGTCCCGCGTGACGGGTCGAAGAGCGTCGCCAGCGCGCCGGCCCGCTGCCAGCCGAGCGGGATCAGGCACTCGGGGTTTTCGTTGCCGCTCGAATCCACGCCCAGCGTCTGCGGATCGTCGGTGGGCTTCTCGGCGTGGCGGATGATCTGGATGGTGGGGCGCGCGGGTGTGCTCATGATGGTGTGGCGGTGAAGGGAGGGGATGGGACGTGCACATTGAACCGCATCGATACACGGGCATCTGCCGGGAGGAGCCCGTGTGCTTTTCTACTGAATCCGCATCATAGCGCGCCGTTCGCTACCGCACCACGATCGTATCCCGCAGCCAGTGCTCGTTGTCGCGGTAGGGATAGTCCGCGGTGAACTGCAGTCCGCGGCTCTCCTTGCGCAGCAGCGCGCAGCGGACGACCAGGAGGGCGCACTGCACCACGTTGCGCAGCTCCACCAGCTCGGGATTCGGCCGCGTGGTGCTCCACCATCCGTTCACGCGCTCGCTGATGGCGCGCAGGCGCAGGTCGGCGTCGGCCAGCCGCTCGTCGCTGCGGACGATGCCGACCAGGTCCCACATCAGCCCGCGGATCGATTCGCGCTCGGCCTCGATGGCGGCGCCGTCCGGCCCGTCGGGCGCGGTGCCCTGCGGCGGCAGCGCGGGCTCCAGCATCCGCGTGACGGAGAGCTGCGGGCCGATGCGCTCGGCGGCGCGGTGCGCGAAGACGATCGCCTCCAGCAGCGAGTTCGATGCGAGGCGGTTGGCGCCGTGCACGCCGGTGCACGCCGTCTCGCCCGCGGCGTACAGGCCGGGGAGCGACGAGCGCCCGTGCGTGTCGGTCAGCACGCCGCCGCACAGGTAGTGCGCGGCGGGGACCACGGGAAGCGGCTCGCGCAGCATGTCGATGCCTCGCTCCGCCGTCTCGCGCAGGATGTTGGGAAAGCGCTCGCGGATCTCCGCCTCGGCGATCGACGAGCAGTCCAGCAGCACGTACGGATCGCCGCCGCGCTTCATCTCCTGGTCGATGGCGCGCGCCACCACGTCGCGCGGGGCCAGCGAGGCGAGCGGATGGTAGGCGTCCATGAACGCCGTCCCGTCGCGCCGGCGCAGGACGGCGCCCTCGCCGCGCACCGCCTCGCTGATCAGGAAGGTCTTGTCGCGGGCGGGATAGAGCGCGGTGGGGTGGAACTGGATGAACTCCATGTTCGCCACCTTCGCCCCCGCCCGGTACGCCATCGCCACCCCGTCGCCCGACGCGATCGACGGGTTGGTGGTGTGGCGGTACACCTGCCCGCACCCGCCCGTGGCCAGCATCACCGCGCGCGACAGGATGGGCACCGCCTCGCCCGTCTCCGCGTCCAGCACCAGCACGCCGCAGCAGCGCTCGCCGAGCGTGCCCGGGTCGGTCGCCAGCAGCAGGTCCACCGCCGCGGTGTTCTCGTAGATGGTGATGTTTTCGGCGGATGCGACAGCGGCGAGCAGCCCGCGCTCGATCTCGCGCCCGGTCAGGTCGGCCGCGCGCACGATGCGCCGGCGCGAGTGCCCGCCCTCGCGCCCCAGCGACAGCTCGCCCTCGGCGCCCTCGCTGAAGTGCACGCCCAGCTCGATGAGCTCGCGCACCCGCTCCGGCCCCTCGCGCACGAGCACGTCCACCGCGTCCGGGTGGCAGAGGCCGGCGCCGGCGACCAGCGTGTCCTCCTTGTGCAGCTCGGGCGAGTCGTCGCCCCCGAACGCCGCGGCGATCCCGCCCTGCGCCCAGTTGGTGGACGATTCCGGCCGGCTCTTCTTGGTCACCAGTGCCACGGACCCGTAGCGGCTCACCTTCAGCGCGAAGAAGAGCCCCGCGATCCCGCTCCCCACCACCACCACGTCCGCCTGATGTTCCATACCCGCCCGGTTTCTCCGTTGATGACCACCACGCACTGCTGATCCCGAAAATCACTCCCGCGAATCGGCCGCCGGCGACGCCGCGCTGCCGTTTCGCATCCCCCACCCGCCGCCGTGTTGTCATCCCGAGGCCGACCACGCCCAAACCGCGCTCATACAACCAGTTGCAGGCCGAAGGATCCAAAGCCGACGGAGCACTACGGCCGGCCTGCCGCCATCATCCCATTCCGCTGACGATGCGTGGTCGCGCTCAGGATGACATCGTCAACGATCGTGCACGAATTCGGGTCATTCTCGGCCGTAACCGACGCTGCGCTACGTTCGCATCCCACACCCAGCTCCGCGTTGTCATCCTGAGGCCGACCACGCTAAACTGCGTCCACAGCAGCGGTTGCAAGCCGAAGGATCGACCGCCGCAGCGCTACGGCCAGTGTGTCGCATTGACTGGCTATAGATCCTTCGCGCTGCGGCCATCCGTGCATGCCGCTGACGATGCGTGGTCGCGCCCAGGATGACATCGTACGATGAGTCCGGTCTAAGAAGCCTAGGCCCGGAGCTCACTCTGGATGACATCGTAGATGGTGCACGAGGAGCATCCTGATCCCTCACGAGCCTTCCAGGGCGCGCCGCAGCGCCGCGTCCAGCGCTTCGCCGCCGGCCTCGATGCGCACCGCCTGCTCCAGGATCCACACCTCGGGCTTGGGCCCGATCACCTCGCGCAGCTTCACCGCGTCCTTGCGGGTGATGACGATCGGCCGCCCGGCCGCGCGCGACACGATCTTCAGCGCGTCCGCCGCGGTGAACGGGTGATGATCGGGATACGCATCCTCCTCCACCGTCGCGCCCGCCATCCGCAGCGCATCGAAGAACGGCCGCGGCATCCCCAGCCCCGCCACCGCCAGCACCTCGCGCCCCGCGAGCATCGCCAGCGAGTCCGCCGCGCCGCCGTGCAGCGCCGCCACCCCGTCCGCGGCCAGGTGGCAGATCGCAACGGGCTTTCCCGCCGCGGCGGCCGCGACCTCCGCCGCCACCTCCCGCGCCCGCTCGGCCGATGCGGATTTGCGCGTGAGCACGATCACCCCCGCGCGCCCGAGCGCCGACAGCCCCTCGCGCCACGGCCCGCGCGGCAGCAGGCGGGGGCGCCCGGTCCACGTCTCCACCGCGATCAGGACGATGTCCAGGTCGCGCCGGAGCCGCCGATGCTGGAACGCGTCGTCGAGCACCACCACGTCGCACCCGGCGGCAACGAGCTCGCGCGCCGCCTCCACCCGCCGTGCCGCCGTCGCCACGGGCACGCCCGGGTTCAGCTCGCCATGCAGGATCACCTCGTCGCCGCCGTAGCCGCGGAGCGCGATCCCGGGCGTGCGCCCCCACTCGCGCAGGCGGGCGACCAGCCACGCCGCGAACGGCGTCTTCCCCGCCCCGCCCACGCCCACGTTCCCCACGCTGATCACCGGCACGCCCGCATCTTCCGCCCGCATCGCCCCGCGATCGAACGCCGCGTTGCGTGCCCGCACGATCCCGCGGAACGCCCACTCCGCCGGCGCCAGCGCCACGTCCAGCGCCGCCCCCGCCGCGCCGCCCTCGCCCGCCCACCACCGCGCCACGAACGAGTGCAGGCTCATCGCGTTCCCCCACCCGCAGAGAACTCGGCCACCCGCACGCAGCTCTCCCCCTCCCCCGAGGAGCGCGGGGACGGGGCCGGGGGGAAGGGGCTGCCCGAGGCATGCACGAATCCTCGCCTGACCCGTCTCGACCGGGCGCTCACCACGGCCGGTCCACCCGCTCCATCAGCCCGCCCAGCCGCCGCTCCACGTCGTCCATGATCGCCTGGATCTCCGTCTCGTTGGCGCGGCGCGGCACGAACACGGGCTCGCCGTACGCAATCCGCAGCCGCGCGAAGGGATGCGGGATCATGAAGCGGTCCCATCCCCCGAAATACGATGCCCGGCTCGCGCCACTCACCACGGGGATGATCGGTGCCCCGGTGCGCTGGGCGATGAGCACGGGGCCGGGCTTCATCTTCTCGCGCGGACCCTTGGGACCGTCGGGGGTGATGGCGAGCGAGCGGCCGGCGCGCACGTGCTGGATCAGCTCGCGCAGCGCCTCCAGCCCGCCGCGCGTGGTCGATCCGCGGACCGCGGTGAAGCCCCACTTCCGCACCACGCGGGTGATGTACTCGCCGTCGCGGTGCTGGCTGATGAGCGTCACCACGCCCTGCTGCCGGTGCCAGTGCGTGCACGGCAGCAGCCGCCCATGCCAGAGCGTGAAGATCACCGGTTTTCCCGCGCGCCAGAACTGGTCGTAGTGCTCCACGCCCTCGCGCTGGTAGCGGCACGTCGACATCAAGGCGTTCAGCACGCTGCCACCGAGCCCCGCCACGAAGTTCTCCTTCGCGCGCAGCCGTGTGCTCTGCTCGCTCGGGCGGACCCGGGCGGGCGGGGAGGCGGGCGGCTCGGCTGCCGGCTCCGTGGCGTCGGGGGGATCGGGCGTCATCTCGCGCGGTGCAGGGTGGTCCGGTGCCGCGGGCTCATCCGCGGCGCGAGAAACCTAGCCATTCACCGCCGATGGCCGCCACCCGCTCGCCGTTGCGCGGCAGGCTCCGACGTTCGCGCAATCCGCCGCGCATCATTCCTGCGGTCGATTTGGAGACATCGCGCGCAATCTGGTGATCCGGACGTGCGCGACGGGAGCGCGCCCGTGCTCCGACCATTCCACCTGGGAGGCGACCATGAAGCACAAGCTGACGCTGGACCTGGACGCGCTGGGCGTGGAGACCTTCGCCACCGCGCCGCGGATGGAGGAAACGGCGAACCTCTTCGAGCTCATCTCCAAGAAGAGCTGCATCGAACAGTGCACCACCTCCTGCGTCCCCTGATCGCGAGGATTCGACACGCGTAAAAGGGCCCGCCCGGATCCTTCCCGGCGGGCCCTCCGCACTCTCTCGCCGACACGGGAATCCGCTCACCGCGTCGCATCCTGGCTCGATCCTGACCTCGCGCCGCGATCTCCGCGCGCAATCCGCGAAGGCGGATTTCGGTTCCATCCGCGGCGGGTTTCAACCCGCCGTCCCTGTATCGACCCCGATACCTCAGCCATCACGACCGCCGCCCTCCAGCAGTTGCCCCGCGATCTCCGCCACGCGCGCCGATGCCCCCGGCCCGCCCAGCTTCCCGCGGATGTGCGACAGCCCCTCGATCATCACCCGCCGCTCGGGCGACTCGGCGTCCAGCAGCGGCAGAAGCGCGGCGGACAGCGCCTCGGGTGTCGCGGCGTCCTGCACGAACTCGGGGACCACGCGCCGCTCGGCGATCAGGTTGGCCAGCGCGATGTGCGGCACCTTCACCACCCGCTTCGCCAGCGCGTAGCTGAGCGGCGCCATCCGGTAGACGACCACCATCGGCGTCCCCGCGATCCCCGCCTCGAGCGTGGTGGTGCCGCTCTTCACCAGCGCGGCGGTGGCGTACTGCAGCAGCATCCCCCCCGTGCTCTCCACCAGCGGCCACAGCGCGCCGCCGTACACGCCCCGGTCGATTCCCCGCGGCACCCCGATCACCGGCTGCACCCTGGGGTTCCTGGCCACGGCGAGCGCCGCGGCGCTGGAGAACAGCTCCAGGTGCCGCCGCACCTCCTGCGCGCGGCTCCCGGGGAAGAGCGCCAGGACCGGCCGCCGCGGGTCCAGCCCGTTCCTCCGCGCCCACACGTCGCGCAGCAGCTCCGGGTGCGGCCGGTCCAGCAGCGGGTGACCCACGAAGGTGGCGTTCACCCCGGCGCTGCGCAGGAACGCCTCCTCGAACGGGAGGACGACCGCCACCCGGTCCGCGTCGCGCGCCAGGTCGCGCACCCGGCTCTTGTGCCACGCCCACACCTGCGGCGCGATGTAGTACAGCACGGGAAGCCCGCGGCCGCGGGCGTGCTTCGCCAGCCGCAGGTTGAAGCCGGGGTAGTCGATGGGGATCACCAGGTCGACCCGCTCGCGCTCCAGCGCGGCGAACACCTTCTTGCGCAGGTCGATGAAGAACGGCAGGTGGCGGATCACCTCCACGAAGCCCATCACCGCGAGCTCGTTGAGGCCGGCCATCAGTTCCACCCCCTCGGCCTGCATCCGCGCGCCGCCCAGCCCCAGCAGCCGGGCACGCGGAAAGCGCGCGCGCAGCGCCCGGGCGAGCGCCGCGCCGTGCAGGTCGCCGGACTCCTCCCCGGCGGCGATGAAGATCACCGGCGAGGGCGCGCTCATCGCCCCGCCGCCGTGTTCTTCAACAGCCAGTAGATCACGGAGAGGATGGCGAGAAGGAACAGGATCAGGCGCCAGGCCGAGGGCGGCTTGGGCGTGGTGCCCCACCGCCCCGGCTTACGCTGCTGCGGCCACTGCGACAGCATGGTGTTCGATCTTCTCCATGATGCGGAGCGCCACCGCCAGGGCGTCGCGCCCGTCGCGGCCGCTCACCACCAGCGGGGCCTCGCCGCGCACGGCCGAGACCCACGCCTGCAGCTCGGCGCGCAGCGGCTCGGTGCCGTCGCCCTTGAGCTCGATGCGCTCCACGATGTTCATCAGCGACAGCAGGTTCACGTCGCCCTCGGGCATCGTGGCGCCCTTCTTCAGCCGCAAGAACTCGCCCGTCCCCTTCGCCAGGTCCAGCGACAGGTACCCGCTGCGCTGGAAGAAGCGGATCTTCCGCATCCGCTCCATCGACACGCGCGACGCGGTGATGTTCGCCACCGCGCCGCCCTCAAACACCAGGCGCGCGTTGGCGATGTCCACGTTCCCCGTCAGCACCCCCACCCCCACCGCGTCGACCGACTCCACCGGCTGGCGGACCAGCCCCAGGAGAAGGTCGATGTCGTGGATCATCAGGTCCAGCACCACGGCCACGTCCGTCCCGCGCGGCCCGAACGGCGCCAGCCGGTGCGATTCGGCGAAGCGCGGGTCCTCCAGGTACGCCTCGCACGCCCGCAGCGCCCCGTTGAAGCGCTCCACGTGCCCCGTCCCCACGATCAGCCCGTTCGCCTGCGCCTTCCCCACGATCGCGTCCGCCTCCTCGACGGTGACGGCGATCGGCTTCTCGATCAGCAGGTGCACGCCGGCGTCCAGCGCCCGCAGCGCCACCTCGGCGTGCGCCGTGGTCGGCACGGCGACGACGGCGGCATCGACGGACCCCAGGAACGCCTCGAGCGAGGGGAACGCGTGCACGCCCAGCTCGGCCGAGACCGTGGCCGCGCGCTCGGCGCTCGCGTCGAAGATCCCCACCATCTCCGCGCCCTCCACCTCGCGCAGGATCCGCGCGTGGTGAAAGCCCAGCGACCCCGCGCCGATCACCCCGACCCTGGTCGCGTTCATCGGCGGCAGCTCCCGCAGACGGGCTCGATCACCGTCACTCCAACGATGTCATCCTGAGGCCGGCCACGCCGGACCTTCGTCGCGCCCGGGAAGCGGCAGGCAGACGGATCCATCGCCAGCCGCGCGCACGGAGTGGCGGCCGGGCGCGAAGCCGGGTCGGCGCGGCGGCTCAAACCTGCACCCCGCGCTCGCTGTTCTCGAAGAAGGTCAGGAACGTCTCCACCTCGGGAAGGGCGCGCAGCTCCTCGCGCGCGCGCTCCAGCGCCTGCTTCACGTTGTGGTTGCTGGCGAAGAACAGGCGGTAGGCGCGCTTCAGCTCGCGGCGCACCTCTTCGGGAAAGCCGCGGCGCTGCAGGCCCACCGAGTTCAGGCCGTACAGCTGCATGGGGCTTCCGGCCGCCTTCACGTACGGCGGCACGTCCTTCGCCACGCGCGTGGCGCCGCCCACGAAGGCGTGCGCGCCGATGCGCACGAACTGGTGGATCGGCGTGAGCCCGCCCACGATCGCCCAGTCGCCGATGCTCACGTGCCCCGCCATGTTCACGGCGTTCGACAGGATCACGTGGTTCCCCAGGTGGCAGTCGTGCGCCACGTGGCAGTACGCCATCAGCATGCAGTCGCTCCCCACGCGGGTGATCCCGCTGGCGATCGTCCCGCGGTTCAGCGTGGCGTACTCGCGGATCACGGTGCGGTCGCCCACCGTGAGCGTGGTGGGCTCGCCCATGTACTTCAGGTCCTGCGGGTCGGTCCCCAGCACCACGCCCTGGCTGATGGTGCACTCCTCGCCCACCGTGGTGTCGCGCTCGATCAGCACGTGCCCGGCGATGCGGGTGCGGGCACCCACCTTCACGTTGGGGCCGATGATGGAGTACGGGCCCACCACCACCCCCGGCGCCAGCTCGGCCGTGGGGTCGACCAGGGCGGTCGGGTGGATGTCGGACACGGAGTCCGCGGAAGGAATCGTCATCGCCACCTCAGCGGTCCACCACGCGAGCCATCATCTCCGCCTCGGCCACCACCTGGCCGTCCACGCGGCCCACCCCCTTCATCCGGCAGTTGGAGCCGCGGATCTGCAGCACCTCCACCTCGAAGCGGATCTGGTCGCCGGGCACCACCGGGCGGCGCCACTTCACGTTGTCGAGCGACATGAAGTAGATCACCTTCTCGTCCAGGTTCTCCATCTGCTCCAGCACCAGCAGCCCGCCCACCTGCGCCATCGCCTCGATGATCAGCACCCCCGGCATCACCGGGCGGCCGGGAAAGTGGCCCACGAAGAACGGCTCGTTGATCGTCACGTTCTTCAGCCCCACGATCCGCTTCCGCTCCTCGAACTCGATCACCCGGTCCACCAGCAGGAACGGGTAGCGGTGCGGCAGATACTGGAAGATCTGCTCGATCGAGAGCATCGGGCGCGTGTTCTTCTTCCGCTCGTGGCGCGCCACCAGCTCCTTCGCCAGCGCCACGTTCCCCGCGTGCCCCGGCTTCTCGGCGATCACGTGCGCGTTCAGCCGCGCGCCCACCAGCGCCAGGTCGCCCACCACGTCGAGCGCCTTGTGGCGCACGAACTCGTCGGCGAAGCGCAGCTCGGTGCCGCCCACCAGGGCGCCGTCCTCGCCCAGCACGATGGCGTTCTGCACCGTGCCGCCCTGCGCCAGCCCGCGCGAGTACAGCTCCTCCACCTCGCGCGCGAAGCAGAAGGTGCGCGCCGGCGCCATCTCGCGCGCGAACGAGCCGTCGTCGATGCGGAACGAGGCGTACTGCCGGCCCACCGCGGGGTGGTCGAACTCGATGGTGGCCGACACGCGGTACCCCTGCCCCGGCGCCACCACGTACTCGGCCGAGCCCTTGGTGAGCGAGAAGGTCTCGTCCACGGTGATGAAGCGGGCGGGCGCGTCCTGCTCCACCACGCCGGCGCGCGCCAGCGCCTCGTCGAAGCCAGCGCTGCTCCCGTCCATGGCGGGGGGCTCGGGGCCCTCCAGCTCCACCACCAGGTTGTCGATCTGGCGGGCCACCACGGCGGCCAGCAGGTGCTCCACCGTGTGCACGCGCGCCTCGCCCTGCGCCAGCGTGGTGCCGCGGTCGGTGGTGATCACGTGGTGGACCAGGGCGGGAACCTCGGGGCTCCCCTCCAGGTCGGTGCGGCGGAAGACCACGCCGGTGCCCACGGCGGCGGGTAGGAGCCGCATCTTCACCGGCGCGCCGGTGTGCAGCCCCACGCCCTCCAGCTCGGCGGGGGCGGCCAGGGTGTTCTGTCGGGGAGTCGTCGCCATCTATGGTTGCAGCGTGAACGTGCTCGATTCTTCTGGAAACGTCACGAGCGGGCGGAGCCGTTGCCGAACACCGCGCGCTCGATCTCGCGAATCCGCTTCACCAGCTCGGGAAGGCGGAAGAGCGCGGCCTGCGCCTTCAGCGCCTCGCGGTGCGGGCGGGCCGGGTAGCCGCTCACCGTCTCGCCCGCGGCCACGCTGGCGGTCACCCCCGCCTGCGCGCCCACGCGGGCGCCGGCGCCCACCTCGATGTGCCCCTGGAAGCCGCTCTGCCCTCCCAGCACCGCCCCGTCGCCCACCCGGGTCGACCCCGAGATCCCGGCCTGCGAGACGATGATCACGCTGCGGCCGATCCGGCAGTTGTGCCCGATCTGCACCAGGTTGTCGATCTTCGTCCCCCGGCCGACCACCGTGTCGCCGATCGAGCCGCGGTCGATGGTGGTGTTGGCCCCCACCTCCACGTCGGCCTCGATCACGCAGCGCCCCACCTGCGGCACCTTCACCAGCTGGTGCCCCTCGGGCACGTAGCCGAACCCGTCGGCCCCCAGCCGCGCGCCGCTGTGGATGATCGCGCGGTCGCCCACGCGCGTCCCGTCGTACAGCGTGGCCTGCGGGTGGATGGTCGCGTCGTCGCCCACCATGCAGTCGCGCCCGATCACCACGTGCGCGCCGATCCGCGCCCGCTCGCCCACGGCCGAACCGTCGCCGATCACCGCGTACGCGCCGACCCACGCGCTGGGCGCCACGGCCGCTCCCTCGCCGATCACGGCGGTGGGGTGCACGCCGGGCGCGGGGCGCGGCTCCGGGTACAGCGCCGGAAGGAGGCGGGCCAGCGCGCGGCGCGGGTCGTCCACGCGAACGACCGGGGTGCCGGGCCTCAGCGGCGCCTCGCTCCCGCGCGCCACCAGCAGGGCACGGGCTTGCGACGCCGCAATGTACGGGAAGTAACGGGCCTCGGCAACGAACGAGAGGTCGTCGGGCCCCGCCTCGTCCAGCGGGCGCACCCCGCGCACGGTGAGCGACGCGTCGCCCCCCTCCACCTCGCCCTCCGCGATCCGCGCGACCTCCGCCAGCGTCAGCTCAGCCATTTCGTCTCGAACTCTTCCAATTTCATCTTCCGGGTACATCCCGGCTCGGCGACACGAGCATCGTCCAACGGCAACCGCGGCGTTCGGGCGTGTCCCTCCGCTGCGCTCCGGGCCGGGCTGCGCGCGCGGTAGGCAACGATACCGCCGTTGCCAACCGCGCCGGGCGCGCATCCCTCACGCAACGGCGCGGTCGCCGTCACCACCCCGCCACCACGCCGAACCCCATGGTACCCGCCCGCCACGTCGCGTTGGCCATCACACCGGGGCGGTTGAAACCGCGGCTACAACGGCCCAAAGTCGCTCCGCGACTCCCCCGCGAGCATCGGCGCACCACGCGAGCGCCCACGTAGAGACGAAGTGCACCCCCTCCCCCGCGGAGCGCGGCGAGGGAGCCACCGCGGCCGCGCCGGCGCCATCTCCCCGCCACGATCCCTCGCACCTCGCACCTCGCACC
>Ga0247773_1000394_pt1 | contig 19167 bp, 15 predicted proteins | sample UWRJL092311B6_FD_179934 | JGI IMG/M metagenome (GOLD analysis project Ga0247773, IMG submission 179934) | Plant litter microbial communities from Arlington Agricultural Research Station in Wisconsin, United States - UWRJ-L092-311B-6 | ecosystem: Environmental > Terrestrial > Plant litter >...
AGGTGCGTGGCGCCGTCGATCACGTTGTAGCGGATGGTGAGCCCCACCGAGCGCTCCTTGATGTTGTCGCCCAGCGACCCCGCCATCACCGGCCCGAAGCGGTTGAACTGGTAGACGGTGCCCACGCCCTCGGTGTAGGCGTTGTGCTCCGACGCGCTGCCCGGGTTGCCGTTGTCGTGGAAGTAGTTGCCCTCCACCAGCAGGTCACGGCTCTGCGCGGCCTCGGCATACTTGCTGTTCTGGAACAGGCCCAGCCCGTTGTCGTGCAGGTGGCAGTTGCGGATGGCGACGTGCTCGGCGCGCTCGATGTAGATGCCGCTGGCGAACCGGGCCCAGGGGATCGTCTGCCCCGCGCGGGTGGTGAACTGCGTGCGCATGCTGGCGCCGCGCACCTCCAGGTTGCTGATCTCCAGGTACCCCGGCTTGTAGCCGTAGAGCGCCCCCGCGGGGGGAAGCACCAGGATCATCCCCAGCCCCTCGAACACCGGGTTGGTGAACGACAGGGCGGCGGGCGCGGTGGCGCCGCTCCCCTCCAGGACCGGGAGCTCGCCGCCGGGGCCGGGCACGCCGGTGATGCGGATCCACCGGTTCGCCGCGCCCCGGGTGCTGAGCTGCACGATCTCGCGGTAGGGCGTGGGCGAGTAGTGGATGCGCACGTTGTCGCACCCCTTGAGCGATGCCCAGGGCACCGCCGACAGCGTGGCGAGCGGCTGGCCGGGGCCCACGTCGTAGGTGGCGCCCGTGCCGGCGCACGCCGACTGGCTGGGCGAGGCGGGCTGGTAGGCCCAGGGCGACGGCTGCTCGATGGGGAACTGCGCCGTACCTGCGGGAAGGGGTGCCACGGGGACGGTGGCCGGGTCGGCCACGCCGACGAGCGCGCGGGCGGCGTCCACCAGCGCGCCGGCCTGGGTGGCCAGGTCCAGCGCGCCGGCCCAGTCGCCGGACTGCGCCGTGAACGCGACGCCGGCGAGCAGGGGGGCCGAGCTGGTGAGCATCGCGTGTGCCTTGGTGACGTTGGCCGCGGGGGCGCCGCCGATCTGCAGCGAGGCCGTTACCCCGGCGGTCACCGTCTGCACGTTCTGCGTCTCGCTGGCCACCACGCCGGTGCCCAGGCCGTCCAGCACGCAGGCCAGGTTCACCGCCTTCAGCTGGGCGCGCGCCGCGTCGGCCTGGGTGGTGTTCCCGGCCGTCATCGCGTCGCGGATCGCCAGCTTCAGCGCGTCGATCTTGGCGCTCCACACGGCCGCCGCCGCGGCGCCCTGCGTGGCCGTGATCGTGGCGAGCGACTGCGACACCAGCCCGCTCAGGGTGATCACCAGCCCGGTGCCGGCGGCATCGGCCGAGGCGGCGGAGGGGGAGCGCAGGGCCGGCTCGCTGGGCGAGTCGCCGCAGCCGGCCAGGGAGGACGAGAACGTGAGCGCGAGCAGGGCCAGCGCGGCGCGCGCCGGGCGTGCCGTTCGGAATCGATTCATCAGAATGCCGTTCGTCGGGACGTGTCGAGGGAGTGGTGCGAGTGCTGCGGCGGGCGCGGGCGACTCGCGGCGGCAAAGCCGGCGAAGAGGGATCCGGCTGCTGGCGCCGTTGCGGGCGAGCGGGGGCGGGGCCTATCATGCGCCGGGCTCCGTCGTCCTCCCGCCCGCCCTCCATCCTGGAACGCGCGGTTCGGCCCGCGAACCGGACATGCTCCCCGAACCGGCCTCCGCCGGCACCCCGCACCCCTCCCCCCGAGCCGCGCCCGGATGCACCCCGCCACGCCCGCCACCGACCTTCTCCTGCGCGGCCGGGCCAGCCCCGGCATGGTCGAGGGGCTGCTGCCGCTGGTCTACGCCGAGCTGCGCGAGATGGCCGGGCGCCAGCTGCGCCGCGAGAGCCCCGGCCACACCCTGAGCCCCACCGCGCTGGTGCACGAGGCCTACATGCGCCTGGTCGACCAGACGCGCGTGCAGTGGCAGGACCGCGCCCACTTCTGCGCCGTGGCCTCGCAGGCCATGCGGCGCGTGCTGGTGGACCACGCCCGCCGCCACCGCGCCGCGCGCCGCGGCGGGGGCGTGCGCCCGCTGGCGCTGGACGAGGTGGAGATCCCGCTGGAAGAGCGCGCCGGGGTGCTGGTGGCGCTCGACGAGGCGCTGCACCGGCTGGAGCGGCTCGACGAGCGGATGGCGCGGGTGGTGGAGCTGCGCTTCTTCGGCGGGCTCACCGAGCCCGAGGCGGCCGAGGTGCTGGGCGTGACCGAGCGCACCGTGCGGCGCGACTGGGTGAAGGCGCGCGGCTGGCTCCTCCGCGAGCTGGAGGCGGGGGAATGAGCGGCGCGGACGACACGGCGCGCCGGGCGCGGTGGGAGCGCGTGGACGCCCTGCTCGACGACGCGCTGGACCTCGCGGCGCACGAGCGGGCGGCGTTCCTGGACGACGCCTGCGGCGGCGACGCCGCGCTGCGCGACGAGGTGGAGCAGCTGCTGCGCGCCTGCGACGAGGCCGACGGCTTCCTGGCGACCCCCGCTCGCGAGCTGGGCGCGGCGCTGCTGGCCACGCCCGAGCCCGAGGCGCGCATCGGGCCGTACCGCACCACGGGGGTGGCGGGGCGCGGGGGGATGGGGGTGGTGTACCTTGCCGAGCGCGACGACGACCAGTTCCAGATGCGCGTGGCGATCAAGGTGCTGCCGCGGGGGGTGGAGGGCGGCCGGGCGGTGCGCCGCTTCCTCGACGAGCGGCAGATCCTGGCGCGGCTGCAGCACCCCGCCATCGCGCGGCTGCTGGACGGCGGGGTGACGGCCGAGGGGCTGCCGTACTTCGTGATGGAATACGTGGAGGGCACCCCGCTCGACCGCTACTGCGACGACCGGGAGCTCGGCATACGCGAGCGGCTGGCGCTCTTCGCCCGCGTCTGCGAGGCGGTGGAGTACGCGCACCATGCCCTGGTGGTCCACCGCGACCTCAAGCCGGGCAACATCCTGGTGACCGCGGCGGGCGAGGTGAAGCTGCTCGACTTCGGGATCGCGCGGCTCACCGCGCCGGGGGAGGGGGAGCGGGAGCTCACGGGCACCGCAGGGCGATGGATGACACCCGAGTTCGCCAGCCCCGAGCAGGTGCGCGGCGAGCCGGTGACCACCCGCAGTGACGTGTACGCGCTGGGCGTGGTCCTCTACCGCCTGCTGGCCGGCCGCTCGCCGTACCAGCCCGCGGGGGGCACGCCGCACCAGGTGGAGCGCGCGATCCTGGAGACCGAGCCGCCGCGCCCCTCCGACACGGTGATGGCCGTCGCCGGCGCGGACGATGCGCGGCGGCTGCGCCGGCGCCTGCGCGGCGACCTCGACGCCATCGTGCTGCGGGCGATGCGCAAGGAGCCCGGCCGGCGCTACCCGTCGGCCGAGGCGCTGCGCCAGGACGTGCTCCGCCACCTCGACGGGCGGCCGGTGGAGGCGCGGCCGGGCACCCGCCGCTACCGCGCGGGCCGGTTCGTGCGCAGGCATCGTGCATCGGTCGCCGCCGCGGCGGTCCTGCTCCTGTCGCTGCTGGGGGGGATGGGTGGCACGCTCTGGCAGGCGCGGGCCGCCGCGCGCCAGGCGGCCCGCGCCGAGCGGGTGCAGGCGTTCCTGGTGAGCGTATTCGACCAGAGCGACCCCGAGCGCGTGAACGGCGACAGCATCACCGCGCGCGAGCTGCTGGACGAGGGCGCGCGGCGCATCGGCGTGGAGCTGCGCGGGGAGCCGAGGACGCAGGCGAGCATGTACCTGCTGCTGGGCGGCATCTACCGGCGCCTGGGGGTGGATGGACGGGCGGGCGAGATGCTGGCGCGCGCACTGTCGCTGCGCATCCGCCTCCATGGCCGCGACGACCCGCGCACCGCCGAGGTGCTCGAGCAGCAGGGGCTGCTGGCCCTGGCCCAGGAGCGGCTTCCGCTGGCCGAGGGGTTGATGCGCGAGACGCTGGCCATCCGTGGCCGCCACCTCCCCGCGGGCGACACGCTGATCGGCCAGGCGCAGGCGGGGCTCGCCGACGTCCTGTACCACGCCGGCCGTTGGGGCGATGCCGAGCGCGCCATCCGCCTGGCGCTGCGCGGCGACGGGCCCGGCGGTTCGCCGCGCGCCGCCCCGCACCTGGAGCGGCTCTCGGCGATCCTGGACCGGCGCGGGGAGACCGACAGCGCCGTCGCCACGGCGCGCCGCGCGCTGGAGCTCCGCGCCGCCGCCGACCACGCGGACGGTGCCGACCGGCTGGCCACGCACGCTGCGATGATGAACCTGGGGCGCGTCCACGAGACGCGGGGCGACTTCGCGGCCGCCGAGGTGCTGTTCCGCCGCGCGGTGGCGTTCGACCGGCGGCGGCTGGGGCCCGAGAGCCGCACCACCCTGGCCGACCTGGCCGAGCTCGCCGCCGTGCTCGAGGAGCAGGGCCGCCCGGCCGAAGCCGAGCGGCTGGAGCGGGCGGTGATCGCCGCCGCCGACAGCCGTGCCTACCCGCCCAGCCACCCGTTTCCCTACGCGGTGCGGAACAACCTGGGCCACGCGCTCGCCTCGCAGGGGCGCGTGGCCGAGGCGGAGCCGCAGTACCGCCAGGCGTACCTGGGCCTGCGCCGCGCCTACGGCCCCGACCACCCCGACGCCGTCGCGGCCGAGGCCTCGCTGGCGGCCACCCTCGCGCTGCTGGGCAGGGTGACCGACGCCGAGCCGCTGTTCGGCGACGCGGTGGCACGCACCCGCCGGGCGGTGGGCGATGACAATCCGCGCAGCGCCTCGGCCATGCTGGGCTACAGCGAGCTCCTGCTGAGGAGCGGCAAGCCCGGGCGCGCCCTCCCGATGATGCGGTCGGTGGCCACCGTGGTGGAGCACGCGCTGGCGCCCGGCCACCCCGAGCGGCTGCGCGCCGAAAGCGTGCTGGGCGCCTGCCTGTCGGCCACGGGGAGCACGCGCCAGGGCGGAGCCTTGCTGGAGCGCACCTACCGCGAGCTGCTGCGCACGCGCGGCCCCGGCGACGTGTACACCGACCGTGCCCGCGGCCGCCTGGCCGATCACTACCGCCGCGTCGGGCGGCCGGAGCTGGCGAGCGCGCTGGCCCGGTCGACCGGCGAGCGGCGGCCGCGCTGAAAACGGTGGAGGGAGGGAAGCACCCGCGCTTCCCTCCCTCCTCGATCCCTCGTTCCCGCGGGCCTTCCGTCCTACGCCGCCACGTCCGCCGGGTCGGTGCGGAGCCAGTGCTCGCGCAGCGCGGTCTCCCCGGCCGCGGCGCCGTCGATCGGCTGGAGGAGGAGGCGCTGGGGCGGGCCGCTCTCCACCGGAAGCGCCAGGTTGAACAGCTCGTCGCGGCGGAAGACGGTGAGGGTGGCGGACGAGCCGGGCGCGCGCTCCTGCAGCCGCGCGCCCAGCGACATCGGGTCCACGCGGATGCCGTCGAGCGCGACCAGCTCGTCGCCCGCGTTCAGGCCGGCGCGCCACGCGGGCGACCCCGCGAGCACGTTGCCCACCACGGTCCGCGCGCCCTCCATCTTCCACTGGAAGCCCACGCGCACCTCGCGCGGCGCCTGCGCCCCGGGCTCGGCGGCGGAGGGGTGCGGCGCGGGGGCGGGCGCGCCGCCGGGGCGCATCGCCTCGTGCGCGGGGACCAGCGCCAGGCCGGCCGCGGCCAGCTGCGGCGCGAAATCCAGCTCCCCCGCCGTCCGCAGCCACCGGTCGAAGAGCGGCGTGAGATCGGCCCCCGCGACCTCGCTCGCCACCGCCTCCACGCGGCGCTCGGGAAAGCCCGCGTCGGGGCGGCCGTACCCGGCCCAGAGCGCTCGCATCACGTCGTCCAGCGAACGCGCGTTGCCGGTGGCGCGGCGGATCTCCAGGTCCAGCAGCAGGCCGACCAGCGCGCCCTTGTGGTAGTAGCTGATGGTGGCGTTGGGCGAGTTGGCGTCGGGCCGGTAGAACTTGATCCAGGTGTCGAAGCTGGCGTCTTCCAGCGGCTGCACCAGCCGGCCGGGGATCCCCATCAGCCGCGTTACCTGCTCGCCCTGCTTCTCCAGGTACCGCTGCGGCGAGATGATGCCGGCGCGGCGCAGGATCACGTCGGTGTAGTAGGTGGTGAGCCCCTCCACCACCCACAGCTCGCGCGTGTACGACTCGCGCGTGTAGTCGAACGGCCCCAGCACCGCGGGGCGGATGCGCTTGCCGTTCCACGCGTGGAAGATCTCGTGCGCCACCAGCCCCAGGAACCCCTCGTACGCCTGCCCCCGGAAGCTCCACCGGTCGGCCACCAGCACCGTGCTGTCGCGGTGCTCCAGCCCGCCCGAGCCGCCGGGAAGAAGGTGCAGGATGATGGTGTACGCGCGGTACGGCAGCTCGCCGAAGAGCGCCTTCTCCGCGCGGACGATCCGGGTGGTGTCGGCGATCAGCCGCCGCGGATCGAGGTTGCCGCGCCCCCAGATGGCGAAGCGGTGGGGAACGCCGTCCACCTCGAAGTCCAGCACCGGGTGCGTGCCGATCTCCAGCGGGCTGTCGGCCAGCTCGTCGTAATCGGCCGCGGTGAAGGTGTTGGGCGCGGCCTCGGCCATGGCGGTGGTGGCCCGCCACCCCTCCGGCGCGTGCACCTCCACCGTCACCGGCTCGTGCTGGCGGCCGTCCACGTACATGAAGGCGCTGGTGCCGCTGATGAACGCGTGGCTGGCGTCCATGTGGCTGGTGCGCACCGAGAGCTCGTCGGCGTTCACCAGGTAGCGGGCGACCAGCCGCCCATCCGCCGGCGCGTCGACCTCCCAGCTGTTCTTGTCCGCCTTGCGCGAGGCGAGCGGCCGGCCGGCGCCGTCGGCCGCGGCGAAGCTCACCACGTTGCGCGGAAACTCGCGCATCAGGTAGCTCCCCGGCGTCCAGCTGGGCATCACCAGCCGCGCCGGGCCGGTCACGCCGTCCAGCTCCACGTCGACCAGGAAGTGGTGCGTCTGCGGCTCGGCCAGGCGCAGGCGGTAGGTGATCCCCGGCATCAGCGGCGGCGGCCCTTCTTGCTCTTGCGCTTGCGCCCCTTCCAGAGCAGCGTGGCCGCCGCGCCCGCGGCCAGCCCCGCGCCGATCGCGGCGGGGTTGAAGAAGCGGGTGGCGCCGCTCTCCTTGAGGATGCTGCCGGCCATGAAGAACATGTTGGCCGGCCGCTCGGCCAGGCGCCGCATCAGGTACGGGTACCAGCTGTCGCCGAAGGGAACGTACACGCGGACGTTGTACCCCTCCTCGCGCAGCCGCGTCTGCAGGTCGCGCCGCACGCCGTACAGCATCTGGAACTCGAACGAGTCCTTGCCGATCCCCTTCTCCCACACGAAGCGCCGCGCCTGGTCGATGATCGCCTCGTCGTGCGTGGCGATCGCGGGGTACGTCCCGGCCTCCAGCAGGCGCTCCATCTCCTGCACGTACATCCGGTCGGTGTCGGCCTTGTCTTCGTAGCTGATGTCGCCGGGCTCCTTGTAGGCGCCCTTCACCAGGCGGATGCGCGACCCCAGCGCCAGCATGCGCTCCAGGTCGTCGGGCGTGCGGTGCAGGTAGCTCTGCAGCACGGTGCCGGTGTTGTGGAAGCCGTCGGCCCACAGCGACTCGACCAGCGCCACCGTGCGCTCGGTGTAGACGCTGCTCTCCATGTCCAGCCGCACGAAGATCTCGCCCCCGCCGTCGCCCAGCTCGCGGGCGCGCTGCAGCACCAGCTCGATGTTCTGGCGGCAGAACGCCTCGTCCAGGTCCAGCCCGAACTGGGTGGGCTTCACGCTGACGTTGGCGTTCACCCCGGTGCGCTTGATCGTCTCCAGGATGCGGATCACCATGTCGGTGGCCGCGGTGGCCTCGTCGCGGCTCTTCACGCTCTCGCCCAGGAAGTCCAGGCTCACGCCGAGCCCCGCGTCGTTGAGCGCGCGGGCCGCCTGGATGGCGTCTTCCAGCGTGTCGCCCGCCACGAAGCGCTGGGCGAAGCTGCGCGACACGGGGGTGCGGGTGATCACCGTCTTGGCGGCCTGGCTCTCGCTGAGCTTCAGCAGGCTTTCCTTGAGCATTCGCTGCTTGTTCGCCGGTTGATTTTCAAAGTGCGCCGCGTACGGGCGGGGCGGGGGAGCGCCGGTTCAGGCCTCCGCCGCCTCGGCCGCGCGGCGCCGGATGGTTTCGTCCAGGATCTCGCGGACGCGCGCCAGCGGCAGCGCCTCGAGCGCCGCGCGCGCCTCGTCTTCCGTCGCGCCGGCGGCCAGGTCGCCGGTCGCCACGTGCCCCATCACCGCGCTCCCCGTCTGCGCCCAGCGGACGAAGACCAGGTACGCGCTGAACGGGGCGGCCGGGTCGCCGCTCTCGTCGGTCTCCACGGCCACGGTGTAGGGCTCGCCGTCGGCCCCCTCGAAAGAGACGGCGCGGCCGTGCACCGCCTGGTACCCGCCCAGCGTGTCGTCGGTCACTCCCTCGGGCGTGACCGGGTTCAGGCGGTCTTCGGCGCTGGCGTACTTCATGGTGGCGGCAAGTTAGGGGTGCGTGCGGCGGTCCGAAAGTGCGGGCGTGGCCCCGCGAATCCTCGTTTGTTCAAGCTCTGGTCATGGAGCTCTCCGGTGGATGCACTGCACGAACTCCGCCGGGCCGGCGCGCGTGGGCGGCATCATCGCCGCCGGCGCGCCGCTCCATGGCTCGCGCGGAGGGACGGCGCGACGGAGAACCGCCGCTGGCCAGCATCCCCACGGGAAGCCTCGCGAACGTCGCGAGGCTTGGTTTCGGAGAGGGCGGAGGCGTTGGTGCGCGGCCGCGGCGATCGGCGACCGGGCGGCTGGAAGCCACGGCATCGACCACGGGAAGCCTCGCAAACGGCGCGAGGCTCATCCGTCGCGCGTCCGGATCGGGCGATCATCCGGCGACCCGTGCGCGGGCGGATTGGACGGCGTTGCCGCGCCTTGAATCCTCATCTACGTTGCGAGCCGGTTTCCGGACCAGATCATCATCCACCAAACTCACGAACGCATGCGCGCGGCGATCTTTCACGAGCACGGCGGGCCCGAGGTGGTCCGCATCGAAGAGGTGGCCCGGCCGGAGCCCGGGGCGGGCGAGGTGCTGGTGCAGGTGAAGGCCAGCGCCATGAACCACCTGGACCTGTGGGTGCGCCGCGGCCTGCCGATCGAAACGACGATGCCGCACATCGGGGGCAGCGACATCGCGGGCGTGATCGCCGGGGTGGGCGAGGGGGTGGGCGAGGCGCGGATCGGCGAGCGCGTGGTCATCAACCCCAACCTGTACGACGGCACCTGCGAGTGGTGCCGCCGGGGCGAAGAGTCGATGTGCGTGCGCTACCGCATCCTGGGCGAGCACACCAACGGCGGCTTCGCGGAGTTCGTCACCGCCGCCGCCGCGCACGCGCACCGACTCCCGAACGGGTATGCGTACGAGGACGCGGCCGCGCTCCCGATCGCGTACATGACCGCGTGGCGCGCGCTGCACTCCCGCGCGCGCCTGCGGCCGGGCGAGGACGTCTTCGTGGTGGGCGCCAGCGGCGGAACCGCGCTCGCGGCGGTGCAGATCGCGCTGCTGATCGGCGCGCGGGTGTTCGCCCTCACCAGCGGCGCCGAGAACGCGCGCCGCCTGCGCGAGCTCGGCGCCGCCTTCGTGTACGACCGCTCGGAGGGGGACTGGGCGAAAGCGCTGCACGCCGACACCGGCAAGCGCGGCGTGGACGTGGTGGTGGAGAGCGTGGGCGAGGCCACGTGGAAGGGGAGCGTCCGCGCCCTGGCCCCCGGCGGCCGCCTGGTCACCTTCGGCGCCACCACGGGGCCGAAGGTGGAGATCGACATCCGCGCGCTCTTCTGGCGGCAGACGGACATCATGGGGACGACGATGGCCAGCAACGCCGAGTTCGCGCAGATGCTGGACGCGGCCTTCAGCGGCCGCCTGCGCCCCATCGTCGACTCGGTGATGCCGCTGGACCAGGCCCGCCAGGCGCACGAGCGCCTGGAGGCGGGCGGGCAGTTCGGCAAGATCGTGCTGGTGCCGTAGGAGGGCGCAGAGGAGATCGAGGCGGAGATCGAGCCCGCGAGGATGGGCCGGGGCGGATGAATCCGCGGCAACGACCACACGAAGTCCGCCTCCGCGGACTACCCGCTTCGGTGTGACCGATCCGCCCGTGCGCGGCACTGGTCCCGCATGGGCTCATGCGGTCGGCGGAGGGGTGGGCAAGGGAAGGGGGCCGCGGCTGCGACATGGACGCCAGCCCCCACCGTCGAGGGCCGCGCGGCGGACTTTGGGCCGTCGTAGCTGCGGATTCATCCGCCCTTGCGATGGCCCCGCGCCGGCTGCCTGGGACGCAGCGGATACCGGTCGCGGCGCCACCCTATCGCGGACACCACCTGACACGGGGCACCGAACACGCGGGCATCCAGCGCGGCTGCGGCGTCCCCGCGGGGACATCTTTCCGCGGTGGTTTCGCGTTGGCCGAACCTGCGACAATCGGGTGTGAACGCCGAGTCGGCGCCCGGCCCGGGAGATTCCGGGTGGGCGCCGACTCTGCGTTATGGTCCTGCTGAAGTGTGCGAACGAGGGCGCGTTACGACTCGCCGCCTCCGTCGTCCAGCTTCTTCACGTCGCTGGCACGCGGACCCTTGGGGTCCTCGGTGATCTCGAACTCCACCCGGTCGCCACGCTTCAGGCTCTTGAAGCCCTCCATCTGGATGACCGAGTGGTGCACGAACACATCCTTGCCACCGCCGTCGGGGCGAATGAACCCGTACCCCTTGTCGTCCTTGAAGAACTCCACGATCCCAGTCTGTCTCGCCATGCCTGCCTGCCCTCCGCGGGGGACGGAACCGGTCCCTGGTCAGCCCGGTGCGTCGTCCCGTCCAACGGCGCTCCGGAACATCAATCTCGACCAATCTTTAAGCAAAAGGTGTTCCCGATGCGGCGGCACGTGTAAAAATGTGTTCCCGGGTCAGGCGGCGCGCGGGGGACGGGGCGCGCCGGTCAGCGTAAGCACCGCCACCTCGGGGCGGCAGAGGAAGCGCACCGGGATGTGCACCGTCCCTACTCCGCGCGAGGTATAGACTTGCGTCCACGGGCGGCGGCGCAGCCCCTCCTCGTACAGCTCGTCGTGCTCGGCCGGGTTGCGCAGCGCGCCCACGAACGGGAGGCGCACCTGCCCGGCGTGCGTGTGCCCGCTCACGATCAGGTCCACCGCGTCGTAGTCGCGGCGGGCGCGCTCGCCCTGGTCGGGGTCATGCGCCAGCAGCAGGGTGAAGTCGCGCTCGTCGGGGGGCGGCAGCACCGTCATGTCCGGCTCGCCCATCGAGAAGTCGTCCACGCCGGCCACGCACAGCCGCGCGCCCTCCTTCACCATCACCACCGCGCGGTTGGTCAGGTCCTGCACCACCGGATGCGCGGCCACGTCGCGGTGCCAGGTCTCGATCCCCACGATGTGGTCGTGGTTCCCCGGCACCGCGTATACGCCGTACGGCGCCTGCAGGCACGACATCGCGCCGAGCACGCGGTCGAAGCCGGGCGCGTCGTCGGCCGCGAAGTCGCCGGTGAGCGCCACCACGTGCGGGCGCTCGGCCATCGCCAGCCGGCACGCGCGCCGGATGATGGACTCGGGCGTTCCCGCGCCCATGTGCATGTCCGTCAGCAGCGCGATGCGGAACCCCTCGAGCGCGGGGTGCAGCCCCTTCACGTGGATGCGGGGCCGCGTCACCTGCAGCCAGCGCGGCTCCACCAGGAACGCGTACGCCCCCAGCGCCCCCGCCGCCGCCACCGATCCGAGCACCATCTTGGCCATCGTTCTCATGCACGCCAGGCAAAGCAATGCACGGACCAGCGCCGCGGGGCCCTCTCACCCTGGCGGGCCGGCGTCCCGCCTGTCCCTCTCCCAAAAACAGCCGGGGAGATGGACCCGGGGGCGCTTCGCGCGGCAGGCGCGGACGAGCATCGCCGCCGGTTGCCGAGTCTCGCCGGGGGGAAAGCCATGACGGATCGTGGCGGATGACGGCGGGTTGGAACCCGCCGCCGGGAGAGCTTGTCCGATAAATTCCCGGAGCCCACTACGAGCCAGATTTAGGGGGTTCTCTGATGTATCCCCGAGGCGAGATCGTGGCTCTGAACGCAATCGTGGAGTTCGGAATTTCGTCCCTTCGAGACGCAGGGGGTTTATCGGACAGCCTCTGGAAGTGCGGGAAGTCCGCCTTCGCGGTCTGCTTCCAGCATCATCGCGCCGGGCGGGCGATCGAGCGTGATCCCGCTGCGGCGGCGCCGAGGGCGCGAGCGGGCGATCGTCCGTTGGAAGGTACCAAGCCTCCCGCTGTTTGGGAGGCTTCCCGTGGTTGTTGCCGCGGCTTCCAGCCGCCCGCTGCCAGGTGCCTGGCCCCGATCTACGATTCCGATGCCCGGTGTGGCACCTCGCTGCCGACGCCTGGTCCTGCTCCCTTCCGAAATGATCGAGCAAGGGTGCGATCGGGCGATGCGCGGCGGAGGAACGATCCCGACTTGCCCCAGCACATGCCTTGCGTGCACATTCCCGCCCGCCGCGGCCGGGTTCCGGCATCTGCGCACAACGGATCCATCTTCCACATAGAGAACAAGGAGATCCTCGTGGCCACCGTCACGACTCCCGCCGACGACCTTGCCATCCTGGGCAGCGCGCCCGTGCGGGCGCTGCTGGGCGAGCTGAGCGACTCCGTGCGCGTGAGCGACGGCGCGCTGGAGCTGGTGAGCGAAGACGCGCTGCGCCAGCGCGGCATCGACCGCCTGGTGCATGCCGCCGTGTTCGAAGCCGACGCCGACGTGCGCGACAGCGCCCGCTGGGCCATCGGCGAGGTGGGCCGCCAGCTGGGCGTGGCGCCGGCCTCCATCCACGACCTGTACATGGCGCGCGGCCGCGGCGACGTGCACGGCTTCACCGTGCCCGCCATGAACATCCGCGCCAGCAGCTTCGACACCGCCCGCGCGCTGTTCAGCGCCGCGCGCGACCTCAAGGTCGGCGCGCTGATCCTGGAGATCGCCCGCAGCGAGATCGGCTACACCGACCAGCGCCCCGGCGAGTACGTGGTGGTGCTCACCGCCGCGGCCATCAAGGAGGGGTGGACCGGCCCGCTCTTCATCCAGGGCGACCACTTCCAGCTCAACGCCAAGAAGTACAAGGCCGATCCCGAGGCCGAGACGCGCGCGGTCAAGGACCTGATCAAGGAGGCGCTGCACGCCGGCTTCTACAACATCGACATCGACACCAGCACGCTGGTCGACCTCGACAAGGAGGGGCTCGACGCGCAGCAGGAGACCAACTACCGGCTGAGCGCCGAGCTCACCGCGTACGTGCGCCACTACCAGCCCGAGGGCGTGAACGTCTCCATCGGCGGCGAGATCGGCGAGGTGGGGACCGAGAACAGCACCCCCGAGGAGCTGCGCGCCTACATGGACGGCTACAACCGCGTGCTGGCCGAGCTGTCGGAGAAGAAGGGGACCCCGTTCGAGGGGCTGAGCAAGATCAGCGTGCAGAGCGGCACCAGCCACGGCGGCGTGGTCCTTCCCGACGGGAGCATCGCCGACGTGGCGATCGACTTCGAGACGCTGCGCAACCTGTCGGCGATCGCGCGCGACGAGTACGGGATGAGCGGGGCGGTGCAGCACGGCGCCAGCACCCTGCCGCAGAGCGCGTTCGGCAAGTTTCCCGAGCTGGAGACGGCCGAGATCCACCTGGCCACCAACTTCCAGAACCTGCTGTACGACAACATCCCCGCCGAACTGCGCGAGCGGATGTACGAGCACACGCGCCAGAGCTTCCCCGAAGAGCGCAAGCCGAGCGACACCGAGGAGCAGTTCATCTACAAGGCGCGCAAGAAGGCGATCGGCGCGTTCAAGCGCGAGCTGTGGGAGATGGCCGATGCCGACCGCGAGAAGGTGCGCGGCGTGCTGCGCGAGACCTTCGAGTTCCTCTTCCGGCAGCTGAAGGTGACCGACACGCAGGAGACGGTGAGCCGCTTCGTGAAGATCCCCGCGATCCGCCGCACCGGCCCCGCCTCGCTGCGCATCAAGGCCGGCGCCGACGACTGGGACCTGTCGGACTGAGCCGGGCGTCGATCCACACGCCGCCGTCCGGCCGCGGGGGATGAATCGGTAGAGCTTCGGGAGATGATGAGCGGGCGGGCTGTCGACGAGATGGCCCGCCCGTTCGCATGGCGGGGAGCTCTCTCCCTGGCGTGCCGGTGTCCCGACCGCGTCGGCTCCTGAACGTCCGTCCCTCCCCCAAACCGCTGGGGCGGGACGGCCGGCGCGGCCCGCCGGCGATCATGCTCGACCCCCACGTTCGCACGGACATGCCTTCGTCCCCGCTCTCGGACTCGCCGCTTTCCGGCCCGCCAATGCTCCCCGTATGCCCTGCTCCCGTGCCACTTTCGTAGCAGTTTTGTTCTGGACGGAGATGGGAACGGTTTGTGCTAGATGCCCCTGGCGAGCTCCCGCTTTCTCCCCTCCAGGGCGATGCGGGCGCTCCCCGATGTCCGGTCCAGCTTTCAGCACCCGGCACATGCAGACGCCGACGCCAGGTCCGCCCGCCTTCCGGCGCGTGGCATGGCGCCGTACAACCGTAGATCCGTGATCGAGACCCACGCCGTACCCCATGCCCCACCGGGCGCCGATCCCGCCGACCCCGGCGGTGACCAGGCGCTGATGCTGCGCGCCAACAAGCTCGACCTGCTGGAGCGCCTCTCCGACGGGCTGGCCCACGAGATCAAGAACCCGCTGCACTCCATGGTGATCAACCTGGAGGTGCTCAAGCGCCGCGTGGTGCGCGCCGACAGCGCCGACGAGGTGCAGCGCTACATCGGCGTGCTGGCGGGCGAGCTGGAGCGGGTGAACCGGCGCATCGAGCTGCTGCTGCGCCTGTCGCGCCCCGGCCGCGGCGCCGAGAGCGCCACCCTGGGCGAGCTGGCCGAGGAGCTGATGGAGCTGATCCAGCTCGAGGCCCGCCACCACGACCTGCAGGTGGAGTACCGCCCCGACGGCGGGATGACGCGCGTGCAGCTGCGCCGCGAGCCCGCCCGCCGCGTGATCCTGAACCTGGTGTTCGAGGTGATCGACCGCACCGAGCGCGGCGGCGTGCTGACGCTGGCGTTCTCGGCGCACGACGGCGCCGCGCGGATCACCGTGGGCGGCACCGGCTTCGCGCCCGCCGGCGAGCCCTCCGCGCGGATGGAGGCGGCCACCGCGCTGGCCGCCGGCCTCGGCGGGCGGGTGGAGCCCGGCGCGGGTGACGAAGGCGCACCCGTGCTCGTCTTCTCCCTGCCGGCCGCCTGAGGCGAACGCTGTACAGGCACTGCCGAGGTGATTGCCCCCCAAGCGGTTGACCCTTTCGGCCGCGCGGGGGTATACTGTCGGTCTGATCCCTCCCACACCACCCATTTCGAAACAAACGGCCCGATGGCAGAAAAGATCCTGGTGGCGGACGATGAACGCCACATCGTGGAGGGGCTGCAGATGCTCCTCTCCGACGACGGATTCGAGGTGGATACCGCCACCGACGGCAAGAAGGCGTGGGAGCTGGTGAGCAAGGGCGGCTACGGCGTGGTGCTGGCCGACCTGCGCATGCCCGAGCTCGACGGTCTGGAGCTGTTCCGCAAGATGCGCGAGGCCGGCGTTCCCTCGGAGATGATCATCATCACCGGCTCGGCCAGCGTGGACAGCGCCGTGCAGGCCATGCGGCAGGGCGCGTACGACTACCTGGAGAAGCCGCTCAACATCGAGCGGCTGAAGGCGCTTCTCCCCAAGGCGGTGGAGGCGTACCGGGTCAAGCAGACCAACAAGCAGCTCGAGGAGAAGCTCAAGAATCTCGCCCGCTTCGGCGACCTGATCGGCCAGAGCGAGGAGATGCGCGAGATCTACTCGATGATCGAGGCGGCGGCGCCCAGCGCGGCCAGCCTCTTCATCGTGGGCGAGAGCGGCACCGGCAAGGAGCTGGTGGCCCGCGCCATCCACGACAAGAGCAGCCGCCCCAAGGGGCCGTTCATCGCCATCAACTGCGCCGCGTTCCCCCGCGAGATCCTGGAGAACGAGCTCTTCGGCCACGAGAAGGGCGCCTTCACCGGCGCCATCAACGAAAAGCCCGGGTGCTTCGAGCTGGCCGACGGCGGCACGCTCTTCCTGGACGAGGTGGCCGAGATGGAGGCCGACATCCAGGTGAAGCTGCTGCGCGCCCTGGAGCAGCGCTCCTTCCGCCGCCTGGGCGGCAAGAAGGAGATCCACGTGGACATCCGCGTGGTGAGCGCCACCAACAAGAACATCGCCAAGGCGCTGGAGAGCGGCGAGCTGCGCGAGGACCTGTACCACCGCCTGGCCGTGATCCCGCTCACCCTGCCGCCGCTGCGCGAGCGCCGGGGCGACGTGCGCGTGCTGGCCGAGCACTTCCTCCGCCGCTTCGCCGAAGAGAACTCGAAGAAGATCAAGGGCTTCGCCCCCGAGGCGCTGGAGTTCATCAACACCTACCGCTGGCCCGGCAACGTCCGCGAGCTGAAGAACGCGCTCGAGCGGGCGGTCATCCTCTGCCGCGGCGACCAGATCACCCTGGGCGACCTGCGCGCCCACGAGCTGATCCAGAGCGACGATCGCGAGATCCGCGTTCCCGTGGGCACCAGCCTGGAGCAGACCGAGCGCACCATGGTGCTCAAGACCTTCTCCTTCGTGGACGGCGACCACCACAGGGCCGCCACCATGCTGGGGATCGAGGAAGACGAGCTGCGCAACCGCCTGAGCCGCGCCGTCACCCCGGAGACGGCCGGCGCCGCGTAAACGCCGTGCCGCCCGCCGGTTCGTGAAAACGTTGAAGCCCCGGTGATCTTCGCGATCGCCGGGGCTTCGTCCGTCCGGCCACCCGCGCCTGGAGAAGCGTTGACCGGGCCGGAGCCAGCACGCACGACACCGGGGTGCCGTACCGGCTTCCCTCGCCGCGTGGGCGCGCGGTGCCGACCCACGCCGCCTCGGGATCCGGCGATACGGGCCCCCAGACGCGTGGCGTCTGGAACGCGCTCCCCAGGCGGATCCGCCTGTTGCAGAAGGCGGGGCCATCGTCCGCTGCCGTCGCCAGAGCATCCAACGTTTGTTGCGGATGCACGAAAAAGCAGCATTTTCGCGCATTGTGGTGAAAACGAATGTTTATCGGAAGATGGCATGGCGATTGCCTTTCCATGGGAGAGAGGGCGGAGATTCTTGCACTGGCAAGGTTGCAGGGCAATGGCTGCACAACGTATTCTGGTCATCGAAGACGAGCCGGGTGCGCGCGAGGCGCTGGAGAGCCTTCTTTCCGAAGAAGGCTACACGGTGACCTCGGCGGCCAACGGTGAGGCGGGCCTCCGCCGGCTGGGGGAGTTCCGCCCCGATACCGTGGTGTGCGACTACTACCTCCCCGACACCGACGGGCTGCAGATCCTGCGGCGGGTGCGGAGCGAGGCGGGGCGGGGGGTCACGTTCATCGTGATCACGGCCGGGTGCGGCGGCGACGGGGTGGAGCGGCAGCTGGAGAGCGAGGCCGACTACTTCTTCCAGAAGCCGATCGACCTGGACCGGCTTCGCGGCGCGCTGGAGCACGACAGCGCGCTGCACGCTCCCCCGCACGAGGCCCGGGTCGTCTTCGCGACCGGTGGCAGCGGCACCCCGCCGCGGCCGCAGCCCTGACGACCCGCGATCCCCGAGCCCCACCCATGGCGGACCACGACGACCTCCCGACCATCGTCATCGAGACCCACGGCGGAGGCGGCGCCGGCACGTTCCTGCTGGGGGCGCTGGTGGGTGCCGCGGCCGCGCTGCTGCTGGCGCCCCGCTCCGGCCCCGAGACCCAGGCCGAGATCGCCGGCGCCGTGCGCCGGCTGCGCGACGACGTGGAGGGGCGCGTGACCGATGCCCGCGACACCGTGGCCGGCCACGTCTCCCGCGCGCGCGACCGCGTGACCGACACCGTCGGCACCGTGCGCGAGGGCGTGGGCACGCGCGTGAGCCAGGCCCGCGCCGCGCTCGACGCCGGCGTGGACGCCGCCCGCGACGCGCGCGAGGAGCTGCAGCGTCGCGTGGACGACGCCAAGCGCGCCTACCGCGCCACCCTGGGCCGCGACGGCGACGCGTCCGCCGCGGGCTCGGCCGCCGTCACCGTGGTCGCGAGCCCGCCCGCGGAGGTGGTGGTGGTCGGCGTCACCACCGAGGAATCGTCGGGCGACCTGACCTGACGCGCGTCGTTCCGCCCCCCGGCGTGGAGCGCATGACGGACATCGAACCCGTGGTGGAGCGGCGCCGCTGGAGGCGCACCGTGAACATTCCGAGGGCCGCCCTGGCGGCCCTCGCGCGCGTGGTGCGCGGCGGCGGCGACTTCGTGACGCACCTCTACACCAAGGCCGGCGAAGACGACATCTTCTTCCTGGCGGGGGGGATCGCCTTCGACGTGCTCTTCGCGGCCATCCCCTTCCTGCTGATGCTGGTCGGGTTCTTCGGCATCGTCCTCTCCCGCGTGGTGGAGGACCCGCGCAAGGCCGCGGTCGACTACATCGTCACCATCCTCCCCCCCACCGAGTCCGTCGTCCACCGCGCGTACCAGATCGTGGACGTGGTGCTGGCGGGGCGCACGGGCTTCGGCGTCTTCGGCCTGATCCTCTTCCTCTGGGTCTCCTCGCGGCTGATCGGCACGCTGCGGGCGTCGCTCAAGGAGATCTTCGACCTTCCCGCCGAGCGCGGGATCGTGGAGGGAAAGGTCTTCGACCTGCAGATGGTGTTCCTGGCGGGGACGCTGTTCGTGGCCAACACCGGGATCACCGTGGTGCTCGACGCGGCGCAGCGGCTGGGGATCGGCCTTCTCGGCATCGGGCAGGGGCAGACGGTGGAGACGCTGCAGGCGCTCTGGGCGCGGCTCCTGGCGTTCGCGTTCATCTTCATCATGTTCGCGCTGATCTACCGCTATCTCCCCCGGCGGCGCACGCCGTGGCGGATGACGCTGGTGGCCGCGGTCTTCACCAGCGTCGCCTGGGAGCTGCTGAAGGGGCTCTTCGCGCTGTACGTGGGGTACGCAACCAGCTGGCAGCGCATCTACGGCGCGCTGGTCGCGCCGGTGATCCTGGTGCTGTGGATCTACTACTCCGCGTTCGTGTTCATCCTGGGTGGCGAGATCGCCCACGTGTACCAGCTGGTGCGGGTGCGGCGGGCGCAGCGGGAGCTGCTGGAGTAGCGGGGGTGCGAAAGTGCTGG